>Ga0209636_10004271_pt1 | contig 14561 bp, 13 predicted proteins | sample DeeMarSWOR152_54_FD_187464 | JGI IMG/M metagenome (GOLD analysis project Ga0209636, IMG submission 187464) | Marine sediment microbial communities from White Oak River estuary, North Carolina - WOR-1-52-54 (SPAdes) (version 2) | ecosystem: Environmental > Aquatic > Marine > Intertidal zone >...
CATTTGGGGTAGCCTATATATCGTGTACGTGGCTCAAATCTACTGGATGCTTGTAAGAATTGGCAATTTCAAGTTCTATACCGCGCTGTTTTATCCCATACCCATGGCATTCTTCGTTATAGTTTTCACCCATTCGTTTGTTCGTATCTTTATAGTTAGGAATGTCAAATGGAAAGGCAGGAAAATAGATTTGAAGCGTAGGGTAAACAAATAATGCTGCTTCATCTACCTTCACTGCCAACAATTTTTCTTGACATTGCCATCTGGATGATAATTCATATGGGTGTGTCTTACTTGATAACACATATCCCACGCAGTTCATTTGATACTGAGTTCTGGCTGTATAAACAGAGGAAATGGGAGAAAGACGGAAAGATTTATATAAGAATATTCAGATTGAAGAAGTGGAAGAAAAGGTTACCGGATGGCGCTGCCCTGTTTAAAAGGGGGTTCCAGAAGAAACACCTCAAGGGACTTGATGATATTTATCTTGATAATTTCATTAGAGAAACATGCCGGGCTGAGCTTACTCACTGGATAATGTTTTTATTAAGCCCAGTGTTCTTTATTTGGAATATCTGGTGGGTTGGCATCGTGATGATAGTTTATGCAATATTGGTAAACCTGCCCTGTATCATAATTCAACGTTACAACAGAGTAAGATTGAAAAGAGTCTATTCTAAGCTAACGGCTTTGTCTGTTTGAAGTGCCTGCTGGCTCGTAGTACCTATTCTCGAATGTGGTAAACTGGGCCAGTTTATTGCCTACGTAGATAGAATGATTGAAGAATCGAGAATCTAGCAGCCCTAACAAATTAACAACGGCAAAGCCCTCTGAAACCACAATACCAGACTTTGTCTCATAAAAAGCAGCAAAAGGGCGGTTTGTTCAATAATCTCTCACTGAGTTTGTGTTTTCCTCTGCGGGATGAAATCATGCTACAATGCAGTTCACCGAGACTAAGGCTATGTGCTAATATAATATAATAAACTATGAAATGATTATCGCTGTTATCGGGGATTCCTCCTGTTCTTCAGAAGAAGCTACTCTGGCTCAGAGCGTGGGTGAATTGTTAGCTCGGCAGGGTGCCACTATAGTATGTGGTGGCTTGGGTGGTGTGATGGAAGCTGTTTGTCGCGGTGCTAAGTCAAAAGGTGGCTTGACCGTGGGCATTTTACCTGGACAAGATTCAAGCATGGCAAACCCCTGGGTAGATATCCCCATAGTTACTGGCATAGGTGAGGCTAGAAATGTCATGGTAGTGAAGTCAGCCCAGGCGGTGATTGCCATCGGCGGAAGCTATGGAACGCTAAGCGAAATTGCTTATGCTCTAAAGAGTAGAATCCCGGTCATCGGCTTGTATACATGGTCGCTGTCCCGAAACGGAAAAGAGGACGATACCATAATCATAGTCCAGAGTGCTACGGAGGCAGTGGAAAAAGCAATTTCTTTGGCTAAGAGGCGTAAAAATCATGGAATTGCTTCGTCCTTTTCACCTTCATCCTCTACTATAAAGGGAGAGGAAATAAGACCTGGCAATCCCAGAGATTGCCAATCCCCGACAAGTCGGGGCTCGCAATAACGGGAAGGGAAATGGCAAGTATCCAAAGTGTAAGAGCCAGAGAGATTCTCGATTCTCGGGGCAATCCTACCGTTGAGGTAGAAGTGATATTGGCTGACGGCAGTATAGGTATCGCTGCTGTCCCGTCAGGTGCGAGCACAGGTAAATACGAGGCTGTGGAACTTCGGGATGGTGATAAAAGTAGATATGGGGGTCTCGGCGTTCTAAAAGCCATAGAACATGTTAATACCGAAATTGCCTCAACAATAGTGGGTATGTCCGCATTAGAGCAAGCGGCTATTGACCAGCGACTAATCGAACTTGATGGCACAGCTAATAAAGCCCGGCTTGGGGCTAATGCCCTACTGGGGACATCTCTTGCCGTAGCCAAAGCCGGAGCTAGCTTCCAAGGTGTTCCTTTATACCGTTATTTGGGAGGGGCAAAAGCTAACCTATTGCCTGTCCCTATGTTGAATATTCTAAATGGTGGTAAACATGCCTCGAACTCCGTCGATTTTCAGGAATTTATGATAATGCCAGTGGGCGCTGCCAACTTCAATAAAGCCCTGCAATTAAGTAGCGAAGTATATCACTCCCTGCATGAAGTGCTTGAAAATAAGGGATTAAGCACCAATGTGGGAGACGAAGGTGGCTTTGCTCCCCGCCTCTCCTCCAATAAAGATGCGCTGGAACTGATACTAGCAGCCATAGACATGGCTGGCTACAAAGCTGGCCAAGATTTATTTATCGCCCTGGACCCAGCCTCCAGCACTTTCTACCAAGACGGGAAATATGTCCTCTCTCAGGAGGGTGTTACACTCAGTTCCATAGAAATGATTGACTATTATGTCAGGTTAGCCTCGGATTACCCTGTCATTAGCATTGAGGATGGGCTAGACGAGGATAATTGGGCTGACTGGTCGTTACTAACTACTCAACTGGGAAAGCAGATTCAAATTGTGGGCGATGACCTTTATGTTACCAACATGGAGCGACTCGAAAAGGGCATTGCCGAAAAGGCATCCAACTCAATACTCATCAAGCCAAATCAGGTAGGTACGCTCACTGAAACCCTAGCTACCATAAAAAGAGCACAGCAGGCCGGGTGGACAACCATTATCAGCCACAGGTCTGGTGAGACCGAGGATACTACTATTGCCGACCTCGCAGTAGCTAGCAATGCCGGATTCATTAAAACAGGTGCTCCCTGCCGCAGCGAGAGACTGGCTAAGTACAATCGCCTCCGCAGAATAGAGGAGGAATTGGGAGGGGTGGCACGATATCCCGGCAAAAAAGCATTCTACAACCTGGAGAGGATGAAACAATGCGCGTATTAGACGGTGTCCATCAAATAAAAATTCCTGTTCCTGGAGGTGCATCATGGGATACCAATGTTTATTTAATTGAAGGCGGTGATGGTCATATAATGGTTGATAGCGGCTGGGACAGCCAGGAATCCCTCTGGGCTCTCCAAGAAGGGATAAAAGCGGCAAACCTCAAGCTTCGAGACATCACAAAAGTAGTAATCACCCATATACATCCCGACCATTATGGGTTGTCAGGCAAGATAAAACAAATCTGCGGCGCCCAGCTAGCTATTCACAGGATTGATGCTGGTTTTATCTCTCCCAGGTATGAGGACTTTACTGACCTGGTTAAAAAGACTGAAGAACTACTTCGACAAAATGGCGTTCCTGAGCATGAATTGTCCCAGTTAAAAGAAGCCTCGCTATGGATGAACAAATTTGTCACCCCGGACTCACCTGAAGTTATGCTGGAGGATGGCGATACGATTTCCAACGACTCTTCCGAATTTGAGGTGTTATGGACGCCGGGACACTCACCGGGTCACATCTGTCTTTACGAACGAGAAAGGAAATTTATTCTTACCGGTGACCATGTCTTATATGATACCACTCCCCACGTGGGATTCAATCCCCAATCTGGTGATAATCCCCTGAGTGACTATGTTTCTTCACTTAAAAAACTGGAGCGCCTCAAGGTTCATTTCATTCTCCCGGGACATGGGCCGGTGTTCAATGCTTTAGGACTGAGGATAGAAAAGATACTCCAGCATCACGAGGAAAGGAAGAGAGCCATCATGCAGTCCCTGCACAGCGGCATGAGGACAGCCTACCAGATAGCTCAGGAAATCCCCTGGATGACCGACCAAGGAGGCACAGCTTTTCAGAATTTAGCAGTTTGGGACAAGCGAATGGCTGTTTCCGAGACCATTGCTCATCTCAAGCTATTGATAGAGGAAGACAGGGTAGCTAATGTCGATATGGATGGCGCTTCCTTGTATTTATCCAAGGACTAACGGGAAAGGAGGTAAAGAAATGGCAACAAAAGTAGGAATCAACGGCTTCGGGCGTATTGGCAGGTTAGCTATGAAGGCAATTATCCAGCGTTGTGGCGGTAAGGCAGAGGTAGCAGTGGTGAATGACATTACCGATGCTAAAACGAACGCCCATCTCTTTAAGTATGATAGTAACTATGGCATCTATCCCGGTACGGTGGAAGCTAAAGACGATAGTATTGTAGTTGATGGTCGAGAAATAAAGGTCTTGGCTGAGCGTGACCCAAGTAAAATTCCCTGGCGAGACTACGGAGTGTATATTGTAATTGAATCTACCGGGCTTTTCACCCAGGCGAGCAAGGCTGCTGCCCATCTTCAAGGCGGAGCTAAGAAAGTAATTATTTCAGCACCGGCTCGAGAAGAGGACATATCTATCGTCCTCGGCGTCAATGAAGAGCAATATGACCCGGCCAAGCACCGAATTATATCCAACGGCTCTTGCACCACTAACTGCATTGCCCCTGTGGTTAAAGTCCTTCAACAGAACTTTGGCATCGTTCACGGCTTAATGACTACCGTCCACTCTTATACTAACGACCAAAAGATACTAGATGTGTTTCACCGCGACCTGCGCCGGGCAAGAGCTGCTGCCACCAATATCATCCCGACTACTACTGGTGCTGCTCGTGTCGTGGGCGTAGTCATTCCGGAACTCCAGGGGAAGTTACATGGTATTGCCCTGAGGGTGCCCACTTCGACGGTGTCTGTTGTTGACTTTGTCGCTGACCTGGATAGAGAGGTAAGTGCTGAGGAAGTTAACGATGCCTTTCGTAAGGCTGCCGATAGAGAGCTTAAGGGAATTCTGGAATATTGTGACGAGCCGCTAGTGAGCTCAGACTTCAAAGGCAATCCAGCCAGTGCCATATTCGATGCCTTAAGCACTATGGTCATCGATGGCAGCTTCATAAAGGTGTTAGCCTGGTATGACAATGAGTGGGGCTATAGCTGTCGTCTGGCCGACCTCGTCGTTTATATTGTCAACAAAGGGTTACAATAGAACATTGAAAATAACCCAATCAATGCATGAGCAAGAGTAAAAATTGGCTTAGTCGGAGGTTTTCATGGTTCAGAGAGCCATAATGGAGGACCTTGACAAACTATTCAATCCTAAATCGGTTGCGGTAATTGGGGCGACAAATAATCCAAATAAGTGGGGTTTTTCTACCTTCCTGAGCAGCATTGACGGCTTTGAGGGGAGTGTTTACCCAATAAACAACAAACAAGAAATTGTCCAAGGCCACAAGGCTTTTAAAAGGGTAACTGACGTGCCAGGAGAGGTTGACTTAGCAGTTTTTGTTATCCCTCCTGCTAGTGTTCCTGCAGTTATGGAAGACTGTGTGCAAAAGGGGGTGAAAGCAGCAGTTCTCATCACTGCCGGCTTTGCTGAGACAGGGGAGGAAGGTGCGAAACTTCAGGATAAGGTCTTAGAGATAGCAAGGAGAGGTGGGATTCGTGTGGTGGGGCCGAATTGCATGGGTCTTTGGAGTGCTTCCTCAAAGCTAAAAGCAACCATGGCCCCTATGCCGATTGACCCAGGGCCTCTTGCTCTTGTAACCCAAGGTGGAAACGTGGGAGGTTCTGTAGTTAGGTCTGCGATTCAAAGAGGAATAGGATTCCACCGATATGTGAGCTGTGGATCCACCGCGGATATACAGGTTGAGGATTATATAGAACATTTTGGGGAGGACCCCGAGGTCAAGGTGATCCTAGCATACATAGAGGGATTGAGAGACGGGAGGAGATTTATCGAGAAAGTAAAAAAAGTAACTCCCAGGAAGCCAGTAATTGCACTAAAGCCGGGGAAGAGTGAAGTCACTGCTAGAGCAATACGGTCTCACTCCGGGCTCCTTTGTGGACCTGATGAGGTTTACGAGGCGGCGTTCAAAAAGGCAGGAATAATTAGAGCGGAAACTCCAGAGGAACTTTTAGATATTGCTACTGGCTTTCTGATGCAACCACTTCCTCAAGGTAGGAATGTGGCTATTATCACACCAGGTGGTAGCTACGGAGTTATATGCAGCGATCATTGCGCTTCAAATAGACTTAACGTAGTCAAACTTCCCGAGGAGACAATTGCTGAATTTGACAAGATATTTCCACCCCGCTGGAGCCGCGGTAACCCTGTCGACCCCGCCGGAGATAGGAACTTGGTCGCTTTCCTGGAAGCGACAGAAATGATCCTGAAACTCGACGTGGTGGACGCAGTTATCTTCATGGGATTTGGAGGTCTCTCCAGCATCGCTAAGACGTTTCTTAGAGATTTTTTACCTAAGTTCGAAACACATGAGGAAAAAGGGCAACCTCCTAGGCTTCTTGACCTCGATTCAATTATATCTTCGCTTGGTGGTTTTCTCTTTCAAAGAGACCAGGGGCAAAAAGAAATTCAAAGGATAATGAATCTGGCCATTGAATCAGAAGAGATAGATGCTGCATCGTTTTCCAGTGATAGTGGATTAGACCTATCCAGAGTGCTTGGTTTCATAGACATAGTCATTGCGAACTTGGTACGATATTGGATGGAGACTTACAAAAAGCCCGTGGTTCCCATCACCTTTGGTGATGAGGGGGTATATGTAAAGCTAAAGCGAGGTTTTTACTATGCCTATTCTTCGCCTCAGAGAGCAGCAAAGGTTCTAAGTAAATTGGCAGAGTACAAGGAATATCTCGAAATATGTTGACTTCCTATTGTAAGCCATCATGTAACTCATGTTTCAAGGTCAAGCCAGCCGGTGCTATTTCTGACATCACGAGCGCTGTGGCTGCTAATGGCGGCTATGAAGAGACTAGTTAGAGAAGAATAGACGTAAAATAAGGAGACAACAACCAATGCACGTCAGTGTTTGCCAAATTAAGCTCCGCCTCCCTGAGAACCATTCCCTGAAAGGCAAGAGACAGGTGATTAAGTCCATCGTCACACGGCTACAAAATAAGTTCAATGTTTCCGTAGCCGAGGTGGATAACCAGGATTTATGGCAATTAGCCACTTTGGGCGTAGCTTGCGTTAGCAACCACAGAAGACATGCCGATGAAATTCTATCCAATGTCGTGAAGTTCATTATCCAGAACTACCCTGATGTAGAGTTATTAAGTTCGGAGATAGAAACCTTCCCTTGATGGATGCTGCTGCTTTTCTCCACCACCTTATCAGCCTGCCTGACTACCGCCAACAAATTGTCCATATTGAACGCATTCCTCATCAAGGCGCCATTTTTGGCAAACTGGATAACCCCCTCCATCCCAGCCTTCAAACATGTCTGGAATCCCTGGGCATATCAGCCCTTTATAGCCACCAGGCTAAAGCCCTGAATGCCATCTTTGCAGAGAGAAACGTGATAATAGCCACGCCCAGTGCCAGTGGCAAGACCCTGTGCTACCATTTGGCCACGCTCGATGCGCTCTTACACGATAAAAACAGCCGTGCTCTCTATATCTTTCCCACGAAGGCTCTGGCCCAGGACCAGCTACGTAGCCTGAAACAAATCGCCCGCCCCTTGTCATTGCGAGCCGCGACAAATCGTGGCGAAGCAATCTCCCCAGGAGCTGTGGCTACTTTCGACGGTGATACACCACAGAGTGAAAGGGCTAACATAAGAAAACAGGCAAGAGTAATACTCACTAACCCGGATATGCTCCATTTGGGCATTTTGCCTAATCATCAATCGTGGTCTAGACTGTTTCGCAATCTCAAATATGTCGTAATAGATGAGACCCATATTTATCGAGGTGTTTTCGGTTCCCATGTAGCTAATGTCCTGCGGAGGTTGCGGCGGCTTTGCGCTTTTTATAGCTCCGACCCACAGTTCATTTGCTGCTCGGCCACCATAGCCAATCCCGAAGAGCATGCACAAAACCTCGTTGGCTTACCATTCGAGGCCGTCGTTGAAGATGGCTCACCACATGGCGAGAAATACTTTGTCTTCTGGAATCCACCTGTTATAAGTGAGGATAAGGATGCTCGACGCAGTTCCAACAGTGAAGCAGCCTTACTTCTTAAAGAGCTTGTTCAGAAAGAGATTCGTAGTCTGGTATTTGCCAGCAGTCGTAAACTCACCGAACTCGTTTATATTTATACACAGGAACAACTACCTCCCTCTCTGAGTGACAAAATCAGCCCTTATCGGGCAGGGTACCTTCCCGAAGACAGACGCCGAATTGAGCATCAATTTTTCGACGGCGAGCTTCTCGGCTTGGTCGCCACAACAGCCCTGGAGTTGGGAATAAATATCGGCGACCTGGACGCCACTGTGCTTACCGGCTATCCCGGAAGCATCTCCAGTGCCTGGCAGCAAGCAGGACGTAGCGGACGAAGTACCCATAGTTCCTTGAGTTTTCTTATCGCCCAGGAAAATCCGCTCGACCAATACCTGATGCGCAACCCAGATTTCTTTTTCAGCAAGAACTTTGACAATGCCATAATTAATCCTGACAACCCTTACATCCTGAAGCCTCACCTCCTTTGCGCTGCCTGGGAGAAACCTTTGGAAGATAAGGATGAGGAATTCTTCGACGACAATAGCGCTATGCTAACTGAACTGGAACAAGAAGGGAGGTTGAGAAAACGCTATGAGAAATGGCACCCCGCTCCTTCTATCTCTTATCCCGCTCAGGACATAAATATCAGGGCAACATCAGGGCAAAATTATGCTGTCATGGATGGTCGGGATGGTTGCTTGTTAGAGACAGTGGAAGCCAGCGTCGCCTTTTTCCAAGTACACCCCGGCGCTATATATCTCCACCAGGGTGAATCTTACCTTATAAAAGCACTCGACTTAGCCCGGCACATTGCCTGGGCAGAACCGAGGTCTGTAGATTACTATACCCAGACTATGGACATAACTGACATCCGGGTCACGAGGCCAGTTAAGGAAAAGGTTTGCCATAGGGTAAAGGTTTATTTTGGGGATGTTGATGTTACTACTACTGTGGTGGGCTTTAAGAGGAAAAAACAGTTCACGGAAGAGGTCATTGGACAAGAGCTTCTTGATTTGCCACCACAGAACTTTCCCACCAAAGCCCTGTGGTTTGATTTGCCTCAGAAGGCAATTGATAGAATAGCCGATTGTGGGCTTGACTTCCACGGCGGTTTACATGCCTGTGAACACGCTGCCATTGGCATACTACCCTTGTTTGCCCTTTGCGACCGTAATGATATTGGCGGAGTTTCCACTCCTTTGCATCCAGACACCGGCAAGGCACAGATTTTCATTTACGATGCCCACGCAGGAGGTATTGGCATCGCCGAAAAGGGATTTGAGATGATAACCGAGCTCTGGCACGCTACCTTGAAAGCAGTGGAAGCATGTCCCTGTACTGACGGCTGCCCTTCCTGCGTGCAATCGCCCAAGTGTGGTAACAATAACCAGCCCCTGGATAAGGAAGCTGCGATAGTATTGCTTAAAGAACTATTAGCTTGAGAGGTAATGACCAGGATAACCGAGCGATTATTCTCAAGGCTAATTGCAATATTGTTGCATTTAGCCTTCTCTTTGGGTATAATACTGTCATGGTTCAACAATCAATTCGCATTTTGCAAGCTCAGGGGCACAAGGCGACCAAGCCACGGAAGCTTGTACTCGAGATCCTGGAAGAAACCGAAAAACCGCTTTCCCCTTACGATATACAGGGGATTTTGCGCGCCAGAGGCAAACATCTAAACCACGTTACCATCTACCGCATACTCGATTTACTTTGCAGCCTCAATCTAGTTCACAAAGTGCTATCAAGCGGCGGCTTTGTGAAATGTAACTTAGCTGCTATAGAAGGCTGTCATCGCTTCATGGTCTGCCAGCAGTGCGGAGCCATTCAAGAATTTGCTGACAAAGAATTATGTCAAGAGGAAAATGAGTTTGCACGAAATCTTGGCTTTCATACCGAACATCATCTTTCTGAATTCTCCGGACTCTGCTCCCAATGTTATAAAAATAATCTCCATTAGTAAAACAAGAAATGACCAGCCGAATAGCAAGAGAACTCAAAGAGCATGTCCCGTTCACAGCCCTGGGCGCTCTTACGGGAATTATCCTCATGGTTATAGTAGTTTTAGGCAACGTTCCTCACCATATTTCTGAAACCATTTTTCACACCTTACACCCAGCCCATGTGTTATTGAGCGCACTTGTAACCACTGCTATGTATACGAGATATAAGAAAGGCAAAATCTGGGCAGCAATTTTGATTGGTTGGACAGGATCGATCGGAATAGCCACGATAAGCGATGCCATAATCCCCTATCTAGGAGGAACTTTACTCCATGTTCAAATGGAGCGTCATGTCCCATTTATTGAGCACTGGTGGATAAATCTCTTTGCCCTTGCTGGTATTGCTATCGGATATTGGAGGCAAACAACCAAAATTCCACACTTTGGACACGTATTATTAAGTACCTGGGCATCCTTATTCTACATCATGGCATTTGGAGAGGCTAGTTGGATACCTTTGCTTCCTGTCATCTTCCTGATCTTATTTCTGGCAGTCTGGCTTCCTTGCTGCCTGAGCGACATCGTATATCCTCTTTTATTCCTGGGGAAAGAGCCAGAGTTACCTTCACCAGAAAGTCAAAATATCACCAGCTAAAAGTAATCTACTCTTGTGCTATTATATAAGGGCACCCTCGTTTACGGAGGCAGTTTGTTTGATTTGCTAAGAAAGACTGAACTGGGAGTGAAAAGGAGCAAGGAAACCTGGTTCGGCAAAATTGCTAATATTTTTAATCGTGATACTTTCGCGGATGAGGTGTGGGAGAAATTGGAAGAGGTGCTTGTCTCGGCTGATGTTGGTGTAGAGACTACTAGCAAACTCTTGGGCAAAGTCAAACAGCGGGTCAAATCGGACAGTCTCGCAGAGGTCTCTCAGATAAGAGAAGCTTTGAAATATGAGATGATAAGCTTACTGAGCGTCCCTTCATCGAGACTTCTCACTTCCTACCACTCTGAGCGGAGCGAAGAATCCCCTCAGGTTATCCTTGTTGTCGGTGTGAACGGCTCGGGCAAGACAACGAGCATAGCCAAGCTTGCCTATGGTTTCACCTCGCAGGGGAAGCGAGTTATCCTGGCGGCAGCAGATACCTTCCGAGCAGCAGCTATTGAGCAGCTTAAACATTGGGGAGGGAAAGTAGGTGCCGAAGTCATCGCCCATCAGCCCGGTGGCGACCCCGGAGCGGTTGCCTATGATGCCGTTCAGGCCGGCTATAGCCGCCATGCTCAAGCGGTGATTATCGATACTGCCGGTCGCCTTCATACCAAATTTAATCTCATGGAAGAACTAAAGAAGATAAAGAGAGTGGTAGCTAAGCACGACGCTTCAGCCCCTCATCAAGTTTTGCTGGTAATGGATGCTACCACGGGCCAAAATGGACTGGCTCAGGCCAAACATTTCACCGAAGCTGTAGACGTCACCGATATTTTCCTGGCCAAGCTAGACGGCACAGCCAGAGGTGGCATAGTATTTGCCATCTGCGAACAGTTAAACATACCCATTTCTTATATTGGTACCGGTGAAAAATTGCAGGACATTGCGCCCTTTAACGCTGAGGTCTTTGTCGATGCTATTTTCTCCTGAACTGAAAGGAAAAGATAAATGCTCACTATAAGCATAGACCCCGTTGCTTTCACCATTGGCTCCCTAACGGTACGGTGGTATGGAATCATAGTGGCTGTAGCGGTTGCGTCGCTGTTAGTCATCATGCTCAGGGAAGCAAAAAGGCTAGGCATCACTCGTGATATTTACAGCATTGCCTTCTGGTGTATTATTGGCGGCCTTATCGGAGGCCGACTAGCATATGTAATCTATGACTGGGGGCATTTCGTAGCGAACCCCCGAGAGATTATCGGCTTTAGTGGCCTTGCTCAAAACGGGATGATTATCGGCGTCATTGTGGCAGCGTTGATCTATATGAGGGTAACGAGAATGCGCTTCTCCACCCTACTTAGTATAGGCGATGCCGCTGCTGTTGGGATTCCTTTAGCTCTAGCCATAGGCAGGATTGGTTGTACCATAAACGGCTGCTGCTCTGGCAAGCCCAGTCCTTTTCAGTATTTCCCAGGGGCGATAATCTATACTCCTCGGGATGCCCTCCCTCCTGAATATTGGGGCGTGCCGATTTACCCCACTCAGATTTATCATTTACTATGGGGCCTGATAGTTTTTGCTATAGTGTGGCGACTTCGGGGAAAATTTAAACCCGAAGGCTGTCTTTTGTTCTTTTGTTTTTGCCTTTTTGCCGCCGGTGATTTTGGCATAAGGTTTTTCCGTATTGGCGAACCATTGCTCTGGGGTCTTTATCAAGCCCAAGTCCTTGACTTAACAATATTGGTAGTATTTCTGCCCTGGCTTATTATCAGACTCCGCAGATTCAAAAAACAGGCTTTGGTGGCGGAGCTTGCTAACGAAGCTGAGCAGGAGCAAAGTCACGAAGATTAAGGCTCAGCACCTCTTCGCCATTCCAGCGACTCTTTTCCAGCTTATAGACAATATCTATGTGAGACGGAATTTCATCTCGTTTTCTCTGCGACTCAAAATCTACAGCTTGCCAGGTTACATTTCCTTGTCTGAGTTTTAGCCTCAGCCATTCGCCCTGGCTGCCGAAGTTACGACACTCGATTACCTCGACCTTTCGAGTGAGAAAAGTCGGCTGTGGATTGCCCCGACCAAAAGGGCTCAACTTTTGGATAAGGTTAAAGGTGTCTCCAGCAAGAACAGACAATGGAAGTTCGGCATCAATCACCAATTCCGGGCGAAGGTCAAGATGACCTAATTGGTCCATAGCTAAGCTTATAAGCTTTTGCTCTAGTTGAGCCAAATTTTGACGCGCGACAGTGAAGCCAGCAGCTAAGGTATGACCCCCAAAGGTGGTAAGCAAATCATAGCATTCTGTTAAAGCAGACGCGATATCGAACTCAGCTATGCTGCGACAACTACCTTGACATAGCTCAGGGCCTAAACTGATGATAATAGCAGGCTTGTAAAATTCATCTACAAGCTTGCCGGCAACAAGCCCGATAACACCGACGGAGTAGCTTTCGTCACATTCTATAAGCAATGGTAGGTGTAGTTTGGCAGCTAGTTTTTCCTTCGCCCGGCTTAATACCTCATTGGTTAATTTTTGCCTCTCACCATTCTTTTCCTCCAGCTCCAGGGATAGAAGGCGTGCTTCCTCTGGTGACTGCGTGGTGAGCAGTTGATAGCTGGTGGAGGCATTGTTCATCCTCCCAGCAGCGTTGAGGCGAGGTCCCAGCACCCAGGAGATATCTTCAGCATCAAGTTCACCCGGCTTTAGTCCGGCCAGTTTAATCATCTCTTGAATTCCCACGCGGGAGCTATTATTAAGCTCTCGTAATCCTCCCTGCACCAGGTAACGATTCTCGTCAACGAGAGTAACTAAATCGGTAACAGTGGCCAAAACTACTAAGTCCATCAATCTAGCTAGCCATTGCTCCCGGCTATCTTTATGGAATAGCGCTTGTAGAAGCTTGAAGGCAACGCCAGCGCCGGCCAGATCCGGATAAGGATACACTGAATCCTTTCGCTTCGGGTCAACTACAGCTACGGCTCGAGGCAGGTTCCCTAATGGAATGTGATGGTCAGTAATAATCATATCCATCCCCATGTCTTGAGCCTGCTTTACCTCTGTAAGGTCAGTTACGCCACAGTCAACAGTAATAACCAAGTCCGTCCCCTGGGCACGAAGCTTCTCCAGAGCTGCACTCTTTAATCCGTGGCCTTCTTTGACGCGGTCAGGAATATAGGGAATAACTTCAGCTCCAAGCCTTGACAACCCTTCGACAAGCATCACTGTAGCTGTAACGCCGTCAACATCAAAGTCACCATAGACGCCAATCTTCTTCCGGGAAAGCACGGCCTTATAGATCCTGCTTACAGCTTTCGATATATCAGGAAGCAGGAAGGGGTCGCCTTCAAGTCTACGGTCAGCAGCTAAAAAATGTTCGATGTCCTCCGGCTTAACACCACGATTGTAGAGCAGTTGAGCAATTAGAGGAGAAAGGGCAGAAGCCCTTAAGTATTCGTCTGGCACCGGAGGCAGGATTTTCCATCGAGCTCGTTGATTCAATTTCATACCTCAGCTTAATGCCATTGACTAGAATCGCTAACTATATCACAGAAAAGACTTTAATAAAATATCTTTGCGAGCGGAGCTTAGTAATCTCGCACCCTTTCTAGAGATTGCCACGTTACAATTCTCTCTCTCCTGGCGTGAGCGAGTTAGAGAGAGGGGGATATCACCCCCACCTGAATCCTCTCCCATCAAGGAAGAAGACTTTGTAAGAACTTAAGCAAGATACTATAATCCATATCAATGAGAGTAGCTTTCTACACATTGGGTTGTAAGCTCAATCAGGCCGAGACGGAATCCCTGGTCCATCGTTTTAGCGAAGCTGGATTTCAACTTGTTTCCCCCGGTGACGGGGCAGATATTTGCATTGCCAATACTTGCACAGTAACCCACATCGCCGACCGCAAGTCACGCCACTGGCTAAGGCTGGCAAGGCGAAGAAATCCTCAGGCCCTGATTATCGCCACTGGCTGCTATGCCCAAAGAAATCGTCAAGAGCTAGCCCAGCTTGCTGACCTCGTATTTGATAACAAAGGGAAAGAGCACCTGGTTGAGATTGTGACTAGCTTATC
>Ga0209636_10004274_pt1 | contig 14555 bp, 14 predicted proteins | sample DeeMarSWOR152_54_FD_187464 | JGI IMG/M metagenome (GOLD analysis project Ga0209636, IMG submission 187464) | Marine sediment microbial communities from White Oak River estuary, North Carolina - WOR-1-52-54 (SPAdes) (version 2) | ecosystem: Environmental > Aquatic > Marine > Intertidal zone >...
TATGGCTGAACATAGCCTATCAGGCCCAGTGATCGGCCTCGCAATGGACGGAACCGGTTACGGGACCGACGGCACTGTCTGGGGAGGAGAGATTCTCCTGGCCGATTTTCATTCCTTCGAGCGGGTTGGGCACTTCCAGAATGTTTCCCTCCCCGGGGGAGAGGCGGCTGTTCGTGAACCCTGGCGTATGGCCTTGGCGTATCTCTCTCAAGCCTTTGGGAATGACCTTTTCGATCTCCCCATAGAATTTGTCAAACGCCTCGACCCAAGGCAGGCTGCACTTATTCTGACCATGATCAAAAAGAACATCAACTCCCCCCAAACGTCATCGTGCGGTCGGCTCTTTGACGGCGTTGCTGCACTGCTTGGCTTGAGGGATCGGGTTTCTTACAGGGGACAAGCCGCTGTTGAATTGGAAATGGAAATAGGCGAGGATGGGAGTTGTTATTCGGCGGTGATCGGCGAGGGGAAGCCGGTGCTGATCATCCCTCACATCCCCATTATTCGGGGTGTGGTTTCGGATCTCGTTAAGGGAGTTGATCGAAGAACGATCAGTCGGAAGTTTCACAATACCCTGGCGCGACTCTTGGCCGATGCTTGCGTCAAGCTTCGGCATCACCACAAGCTGAATCGCATCGTCCTCAGCGGGGGTGTTTTCCAAAATGTCTTCCTTCTCGGTCAGTTGGAAGGGATTCTCTTGGACCTGGGGTTTACGGTTTACACCAACAGTTTGATTCCCACCAATGACGGCGGAATCTCCCTCGGCCAGGTTATGGTGGCGAACGCCGTCCTCGATGGACGGAAATCATTATGGAGTGAAGGAAATGTGTTTGGGCATCCCTATGCAGATTCAGAAGATTGATGGGAATGTGGCAAAGGCGGTTCTGAGTGGGACAACACGACAGATCTACCTGGATGTTTTAGATGAGGAGGCTCAGGTCGGGGACTATGTGATTGTTCATGCCGGATTTGCAATTCACAAAATAGATGAGAAAGAGGCCAAAGAGACCCTCGACCTTTTTGAGGAGGCCGGGGTTCTTTCGCCGGGTTCTGATAACGATCATGGAGTACATTGACGAATACAGAAATCCTGATCGTATTGAGCACCTCGTTGCGCACATCAGAGACATTTCCCGAAAACAGATTAAACTGATGGAGGTGTGTGGCACACACACGGTAACTATCTTCCGAAATGGCATAAGGGATCTCCTCCCCAATGGTATTACCCTTATCTCGGGACCGGGTTGTCCCGTCTGCGTCACTCCCATCGATGGGATCGATCGGGCAATCGCCTTGGCTCAAAAAGAGGATATCATCATCGCCACCTTCGGCGATGTGCTCCGAGTACCTGGATCGGAAACTTCCTTGTTGAAACAGAGGGGCGAAGGGGCCGATATCAGGGTTGTTTATTCGGCCTATGACAGCCTCCGTCTGGCTAAGCAGAATAAGAATCGCCAAGTGGTTTTTCTCGGTGTTGGATTTGAAACAACAGCACCGACTATGGCGGCCGTGATTCAGCGCGCCAAAGAGGGTCAGATCGAGAACTTCACCGTACTGTCGATGCATAAAGTCATACCTCCAGCACTGGAAGCATTGGTCCAATCCCCGGAGCTTAAGATTGATGGGTTTATCTGCCCTGGTCACGTGAGCACGATCATCGGTACGGAACCATATATGCCGATAGCACGTGATTTTGGGGTCCCTTGCGTGATAGCAGGATTCGAACCCCTCGATGTTCTTCAGGCCATCATTCTCCTCGTGCGGCAAATTGAACATGGTGAAGCCAAGGTCGAGATTCAATACCGAAGGGCGGTTTCACCCAAGGGGAATCCAAAGGCCAGAGATGTCATGATGGAAGTCTTCGAGCTGAGTGATTCCCTCTGGAGGGGTCTCGGGTCGGTTCCCAGAAGCGGACTGAAGATCGCTTCCCCTTATGGCGACTTTGATGCGGAACGTCGCTTCGATATTACGCCGGCAAACGGGAGAGAGCCCCCGGGGTGCCTATGTGGAGATATCCTGAGGGGTCTCAAGCGACCGCCGGATTGTTCGCTGTTCAAAAAGGCCTGTACCCCCGAGAGCCCTGTTGGCGCCTGTATGGTTTCCTCCGAAGGCGCGTGTGCCGCCTTTTATAAGTATTCGACCTGAGGAATCGGCCAGGGAGGAGAGATTGAAGAGAAAACAGGGCAAAGTTACTCTGGATCACGGGGGTGGAGGCCGAGCCTCCCGAGAGCTCGTTCAGAGCTATTTCCTCCCGAGATTTAACAATCCCTTTCTCGGAAAATTGGATGACAGCGCAGTCGTGGACTTTCCGCCCGGTCGGTTGGCCTTTACCACCGACTGCTATGTCGTTGATCCGATCTTTTTCCCCGGCGGTGATATCGGAATGCTTGCCGTCAATGGCACGGTCAATGATCTTTCCGCCCAGGGCGCCCAGCCCCTTTTCCTCTCGGCAGCCTTTATCCTCGAGGAGGGGTTCGCATTGGTCGACCTCGAGAGGATTGTGATTTCCATGGCTACTGCCTCACGGGAAGCCAATGTTTCAATCATAGCTGGCGATACAAAGATCGTACCGAAGGGAAAGGGTGACAAAATCTATATCAACACAACCGGGGTGGGCCTGGTTCAAGATGATGTGGACATCTCTGGGTCCAATGCAAAGCTCCTGGACAAGGTGATTCTCAGCGGGCCTATCGGTGATCATGGGATCGCCGTCCTGTCTCAACGAGAGGGATTAGCTTTTGATACAGATCTCAGAAGCGATTCGGCCCCCCTCAACCAGATGGTGGAGGAGATCCTTTCCGTAACCAGGGAGATCCACGTCATGCGTGACCCAACCCGGGGGGGCGTTGCAACCTCCTTGAATGAGATCGCTGCTCAATCAGGTGTCGGAATCGTGCTCACCGAAGCAACCATCCCCGTAAAAGAGGAGGTTAAATCAGCGTGCGAGATCCTCGGATTGGATCCTCTTTACATAGCTAACGAGGGGAAACTCATCATTTTCGTACCACCAGAGCATGCCTCCCGGGTCCTTGAGAGGGTGCGACAAAATCAACACGGCCGAGAAGCTCGGGTCATCGGCGAGGTTGTCGCGGATCACCCGGGGCGGGTTGTTATGAGGACCAGAACCGGGGGGACACGAATCATTGACATGCCCCTTGGTGAACAACTCCCGAGGATCTGTTAGGAGGAACGCACAACCGCTGATTGTCCCACTACCAGTTCAAGCGATGATGTTTCAGGCGAGGGCCGCCATCGTTGCACGAAGGACCTTCATGAAATCCCTCTGAACTTTAGTTGGGGGAATGGCACTGTGGGGGTCGGTAACGACCCGAAGAGGACTCCAGAAGAAGGCAAATCCTTGTTTTCCGCTTCCTTATGGTGTATGATAAGATTATTTTGAAGGAAACAGGCCCTTTGTATCGTGTTGTTGTCCCGGGGGGACCAGGAATGGGAATGAAGATGGATACCAATGCGAAAAGGATGAAGGAGAGAATTTCCGCCATCAAAGAAGCCCACCCAAACTACCAAGGAATTTTGGCATTTTTCGAGAAGCTCCTTCTTGAGCAACTGAAGACAAGGGCTCAGATAGACTATCGCCCCCCCAGCATTAATGAGGATCATGTGAGGCTCAAAGCAAAGGAGGGGTCCCCCATCCTTACAAAGGGAGATTTTTCCATCGATCATCGCCTTGGCAGCCGGCTTTTCCGCTCCATTTGCCGAATAGCCAAAGGGGAGAATGAGAAGTTGAAGGGAGAAGTGGGGAAGATTGAAAGGGCATTGCGGCGGAAAGATATTGACCTGGAAACATGTCTTACGAAAGCACTGAAGGGCGAACACGATTATCTCTCCCGGATAGCCACTGATGTAGGAATTGACAAAGGATTGATGAATTTCCTCCTTCATACCACGATTAAGCCCTTCGTGGAAGTAATTGCCTCCCATCTGAGGGACAAGGTAGACGAAGATCTGTGGGATAAGGGGTATTGCCCCATCTGCGGCTCACAACCCCTCATGGGGGAATTGGGGGGGGGAGAGGGAAAACGGATCTGGTCATGTTCCTTCTGCGGAAACCAGTGGAGGGGAAAACGGTTGATGTGCCCCTTCTGTGAAAACACCGATCATCGAACCTTGCGGTATTTCTATACGGAAAAGGAGAGAGCATATCGGATAGACATCTGCGACAAATGCAAGAGGTATATCAAGACGGTTGATTCTCGACAGCTCCCCGATAAGATCTTCCTCCCCATTGAGGACTTGGCGACATTACACCTGGATATCTTGGCGGCCGAAAAGGGTTTCAAGAGAGAGACCTTCAATTTTCTCGGGATCTTCTGAAACCCGATGATATGGATTAGCCCGGAAAGTCCGAAATTACTGCGAAGTATGCTGTTGGCTCAGATGAGCCACGGAACCCCTCCTTTTCATTCCCCTATTGGTCACTCCATATCCCCAAATCACGTGCTATCATCTTTATAAGTAAGGAAGTTTCCTGACTTCCCCTTCCGTTCGGCCGAGCCCTTCGGCCTGGTCTTGATGGGTACCCCCCTTCTCAAATACAGTACGCTCATTGAGAAGACTGTTCTCCAGAAACTGAGGAGCTTTCCGAAACATTTCCCTTGATGGGCTTAGGCGAATATGGTTATTATTTCCTATAGTTAAAAAATCATTCCATCGATCGAGAGGACTGCTCCATGGGTAACATTGACCTCGTTCTCCTTCATCCACCCACCCTATACGACTTCAGGAGGGAACCGATCATGTACGGACCTATCAGCGATGTCGTCCCCTCCACGCCCATATTCGAGATGTATCCTATTGGATTCGCCAGCCTCTCGGAATACTTGGAGAGAAATGGCCTCCGGGTCAGGATCATCAATGTCGCCTTAAAGATGCTCAAGAGCAAGGGATTCGACGTGCCGAAGATGATTCAACGGCTGCGCCCTATCGCCTTCGGGCTCGATTTGCACTGGATGGCCCATGTCCAGGGATGTCTCGCCATGGCAGAGGAGATAAAACGAATCCATCCCCATATTCCGATCATCCTCGGTGGTCTCTCGGCGAGCTACTACCATAAGGAGCTCTTGAGGGATTATCCCCAGGTCGATTTCATCATAAGGGGGGATTCAACGGAAGGGCCACTCCTCGAGCTGATCAGATGTCTTAAGGAGAAAAGGAGGATAGTTCATGTTCCCAACGTAACCTGGAGAGATGAGGAGGGACACATTCATTCCAATCCCATCACGTATGTCCCAGAAACGCTCGACGACATCACTATAGACTATCGTCACATCATGCAAAAGGTCTGGAGGTATCGTGATCCTTTGGGATACGAGCCCTTCACCAATTGGTTCACCTACCCGGTTACCGCGGTATTTACCTGCAGGGGTTGCCGCTATAATTGCAAGACATGCGGCGGATCGGCGCACACCTTCCACCGCGTGGTAAACCGTCAAAGACCTGCATACCGTGATCCCCTGCTGCTGGCCCGAGATATCATGGACATCCGAAACCATCTCAAGGCCCCCATCATGATCATCGGGGATATCTTTCAGCCGGATGATGAATATGGATTCAAACTCTTGAGCGCCCTGAAAGGCAAGGGGATTAAGAACCAGATTGCCCTTGAGCTCTTCGTTCCACCTTCACGGGAAAAAGTGGAGCGCATTTCCGAGGCCATTCCTAACTTTAACCTGGAAATTTCCCCTGAATCCCACGATGTAGCGGTCCGGAAAGCTTTTGGAAGGCCATACGATAATAGTACCCTGGAGGAGATGCTGAAGGATGCTCTTGACCTCGGCTGTAAGCGAATCGACCTGTTCTTCATGACGGGATTGCCGAAACAGACCCTCCAATCAGTTCTCGATACCGTGAATTACTGCCGATACCTTCTCGAGCACTACGGGAAGAACCGAAATCTTATCCCCTTTATATCACCCCTTGCTCCCTTCTTGGATCCAGGCAGCCCTGTCTTCGAGAATCCCGAGAGATACGGATACAAGCTCTTCTACCGGTCCGTTGAGGAGCACCGAGTGGCGATGCTCTCCCCTAGCTGGAAATACGCCCTGAATTACGAAACCACATGGATGACTCGTGACGAAATTGTATACGGGACCTATGAGGCGGGCTTAAGGCTGAACCGGCTGAAGGGGAAATTCGGACTCATTGATACCAAAACGGCCCTGGCTACGGAGAAGAGGATTAAGGATGCGGTAAGGTTGATGAAAAGGATAGATGAGGTCGCCAATATTGAAGACCAAACCCGCCGAGATCGGGAATTGACGAATTTGGGATTACATATCTACAAGCTCAATATGTCCACCGTCTGTGAAAAGAGGGAGCTGGAATGGCCAATGCACTGGATCAGGATGAACCCACTTAAGATCTTCAAGACCCTCTTTATAAGGCTACAACCAAACATTCTTGAAGGGGAATAAGTCATGTCTCAACAACTCCGTCAGAAGTACCTCAGCCAAATTCCCAATGTGGACCACATCCTTTCCAAACCTGAGATGGTTCAATTGGGAAACCGCTACCCGAGGGGTATCATCCTGGAGGCGGTTCGAAGGAGGCTGGATCATCTGCGTCAAACCATTATAGGCGCCACCGATCCAGGGACATTGGACCAGTCCCTCTTCTCCTTCGAACATTTGCTCCCCCAATTTTTGAAGGAGATAGAGAATCAGGTCAACCCAACGCTGACAAGGGTAATCAATGCGACGGGAGTAGTAATCCATACCAATTTAGGCCGTTCATTACTCCATGAGATCGCCATAGAGCATATCGCGGGGGTATCAAGGCACTACGCCAACTTGGAGTTCGACCTGACCCAGGGGAAGCGGGGATCCCGGTATGCCCACGTCGAGCAGATCCTCTGTCGATTGACCGGGGCTGAAGCAGCCTTAGTCGTCAACAACAACGCCGCTGCTGTCTTGCTGGTCCTCAATACCATCGCCATGGGAAGGGAGGTTATCGTCTCCAGGGGTCAATTGGTCGAGATCGGAGGGGCCTTTCGTATCCCCGATGTCATGAACCGGAGTGGCGCCATCTTGAGAGAGGTTGGGACAACCAACCGAACCCATCTCAGCGATTATGAGGCGGCAATCGGGGAGGATACCGCTTTGATCCTGAAGGTGCATACCAGCAACTTCAGGATTCTGGGCTTTACCTCTGAGGTCGAGTTGAGGGAAATAGCCGAATTGGCCCATTCTCACCATCTGCCGGTCATGGAGGACCTGGGAAGTGGATGTCTCATAGACCTCAGCAAATATGGCCTGGACAGGGAGCCCACGGCTCCGGAAGCCATCAAGGAGGGCGCGGATATCGTCACCTTCAGCGGGGATAAGCTATTGGGAGGTCCCCAGGCTGGGATCATCCTCGGGAAAGAAGAATATATCGAAAGGATAAAGGTCAACCCCCTCAACCGCGCCCTGAGAATCGACAAGTTGACCCTTGCGGGTTTGGAATCGACATTGCTCCTCTATCTCGATGAGACCAGGGCTGTCCGGGAAATTCCCACCCTCAGGATGCTCACCTATTCCCAGGAGGAACTTCGAAAAAAAGCCCAGAGGCTTGCTCGAAAGATACGGACAAGAATACCCACGGGATTGAGCATTGGGGTGAGGGATGATGCATCCCAAGTGGGAGGAGGGGCCTATCCCGTTCAGATACTCCCCACCACGGTTGTAACCCTCAAGCCCGACCATAGCTCGGTCCAACAACTGGAGAGGAGGTTACGGGAAGCCAAGCCGCCCATTATCGCCAGAGTCAGCAAGGAGGAGGTCCTCTTGGATGTCAGGACCATTGGGGATGAAGAAAAGGATCTCATCGTCGATGGAATCGAGAAGAGTTTGAGACAGGGCCTCTGATAACGCTACAGGTGCGCCCGAGCTGAACCCAAATGGCTCAAGCTGAGGATTTCACATTCGTCGTGTCCAATGCCGATGCGGGAATAAGACTGGATGCCTATCTCTCCCAAAGGGTATTTGAGCTCACCCGATCTCAAATCAAGAAGCTCGTCCAAGAAGGCCTCATCCTGATCAACCAATTCCCATCAAAGCCGGCAGCGAGATTGAGGAAAGGGGATGTTATCACCGGGTCCATCCCGCCACCACGAAGATTGGACGTCATCCCCCAGGATATCCCCCTGGATATCCTCTATGAGGATTCATGGATTGTCGTCATCAATAAGCCCGCGGGCATGGTGGTTCACCCAGGTGCCGGAATTGACTCGGGAACCCTGGTAAATGCCCTCCTCTTCCACTGCAAGGATCTCTCTCAAATTAACGGGGTCATCCGGCCGGGCATTGTCCATCGTTTGGATAAGAACACCTCAGGCGTGATGGTCGCGGCCAAAAACGCCGCGGCCCACCATCACCTGTCCGCTCAATTCAAGAGCCGTCAAATCAGAAAATATTACGCCGCACTGGTCCATGGGGAAATGAGGGAATGGGAAGGGGTCATCGAAGCTCCCCTGGGGCGACATCCCAAGGAGCGAAAACGGATCTCCATCCACACACGCAAGGGAAGGAATGCAATCACTCAATGGAGGGTGATCGAACGATTTAAGGGCTTTACACTGCTGGAAGTTATTCCCAAAACGGGCCGAACCCATCAGATTCGGGCCCATCTCTCCTCTCAAGGACATCCTATCGTGGGGGATCCGGAATATCGCAGGGGAAAATGGGTTGAAAGGATAAGGGATCCCGAGACCAGAGACAGGATTGGGGCGTTGAAGAGGCAGGCTTTACATTCCGAACGCTTGGGTTTCATCCATCCCCGAAGCGGCGAATCCATGGAGTTCAATGCACCATTGCCTGACGATATGGCGGGGATCATCCAATTCCTTTTCCAGGGTGATAGAGGGCTCCACCCCGAGAAGGAGGGACGAATATAATGCATATCATTGGGAGAGATGACGCCAAGACCATAGGGGGGGTCACCTACTTCGAGGCGCCACCAATGAAGGCCCTCGGATTGGTCAATCATGCCTTCTGCACCAGAATGAGAGGGGTAAAGCTGGGAATCTCTTCCTCCCCTGATGTCACTGGTGAGGAGGGTAACGAGCGAGTTCCTGTTTTCTTCAATAGGGAATTGCTATCCAGGACCTTTGGGTTTGAGCCCGAACAATTGATTACGATGGACCAAAAGCACGGCGATCGCATATCGATCATCGATAAACCACTGGCCCATTCACGGTCCCCCTTGAATTTTCGCTCTGATGCCCTTTTGACCGATCAGCGGGAGATCGCCATCGGTGTATTGACGGCCGATTGTGTCCCCATCCTCCTGGTGGATCCAAACCATGCCGCCATAGGGATCATTCACGCGGGTTGGCGGGGAACGCTCCTGGGAATCGCTCGAAAAGCCTTCGATGGCATGATCCGTCACTTCGGAATCCATCCAGAAGACCTGTTCGTGGCTATCGGCCCTTCAATTGGAGAATGTTGCTATGAGGTGGATGAAAATGTTATGGCCCCCTTTCGATCGTCGGGATGGAATTGGCAATCATTCAGCAGGCCCAGGGGAAAGGGTAAGTGGTATCTGAACCTCGCCCAGGCAAATATTGAGCAAATGGAGGATCTTGGGATGAGGGAGGAAAAGTGCTGCTGGATGAGAATGTGTACCGCTTGCAACCATGATATTTTCTTCTCCTACCGTGCGGAAGGGCCGGAAACCGGCCGACAGATCTCTTTCATCCAACTCCGCGGAGACATGAATATCTCCTCCCTGATGTGAGCAGCTTTGAGATGACCATACAAAGAGAGGGAGACATAAATATCTCCTCTTCCCTGATGTAAAAAGCTTTGAGATGACTATACAAAGAAAGGGAGAATCGATCATCCTCCATATCCTTGTCCAACCAAAGGCCTCGGAGGACAGGGTTGTTGGTTTTCATGGAGAGACCTTGAAGGTGAAGGTGGCCGCTCCCCCAACGGGGGGAAAGGCAAATCAGAGGTTGATCAAGGTCTTAGCCAAGCGATTGAACATCGCCCAATCCCACATTGAGATTATCCAGGGCCGCACATCGAGGAAGAAGGTTCTGAGGATATGGAATGTCAACCCAAATCAGGTAAGGAATATGCTTAAACAACCCCCGTGAAAGGATGAGGAAGTGCTCAAGCAACCCAGGAGGGTCTAGAGATAATACTGGAGGTACCTGGGTTTCATGGGCATATTTTTGTAATTATCTGATTTTATTGGGGAAAATATATTTCAGGAGGTGACTCCGCTGTTTCTTCGCTTCAATGCCTGCGAAGTGACCCTTGCGGGATTCGCAGCCGGAGAATACCTACCCCTTCTGGCCTCTAAAGGGCCGGCTTTCCCCTCTCCTTCGGCTCCGCCCTTCGGTCTGAGCTCAGGGTCGAAGACTCAGAATAAGCTCTGCTCACGCTCGAAGGGTACCCCACTTCTCCACCAGATTCGCTCAGAAACAACGGAGTCCCCTTGAGAAAAGTCCGGAAACTCCTTAGATAATAGTATTGACTTTTCAGGGGAAATTTTTTATCGTTTCATGTGGAAGTGGATTGGTCCTGGTGGGCCTCCTGGACTTCAAATCCAGTGGCGGGCCCTAAAAAAGTCCGCGGTGGGTTCGATTCCCATGCACTTCCGCCAAAAGGACTCAAAGGCTTCCAATCCGGGAGGCCTACCGATGGGTATTTTTTCATAAAGAGGGGGAATATATGTTTGGCATTGGAATGCCCGAATTAATCGTTATCTTGGTCATCGTCCTCATCATATTTGGGGCAGGCAAACTGCCGCAGATTGGAGAGGGAATTGGAAAGGGGATACGAAACTTCAAAAAGGCGACCAAAGGCCCCAACGAGATAGATGTAACACCTGAAAAGGACGAGGAGAAGACCAAAAATACTGATTAAGCAATGAATAATGGCCCGATAGAGGCCACCTCCTGATGGCCTCGTTTTATTTATTCCTCACTTTCTGTATAATCATCCTTGCATATATACCCGCCTTCATCATGGAAAATAGTGCTTTCATCGGAATCGGTTCCAATGTTGGCGACAAGATAAGAAACTGCAGGCGAGCAATCACGGAAATAAGTCAATGTGAGCAGAACCGACTCATTGCTCAATCCTCCCTCTATAAGACGGAACCCATCGGCTACACCCAACAGGATTGGTTTATCAATTGCGTGATCGAGATCGAGACGAGCTTTACGGCTTACGAACTCCTTCATGTGCTGGAGGATATTGAACTATCCATGGGCCGGAAAAGGATATTCAAATGGGGCCCTCGCATCATCGATCTGGATATCCTTTTCTTCAACGAGGAGATCATCCGATGTGAGGGATTGACGGTACCCCATCCCGAGGTACAAAATCGCGCATTTGTCTTGGCCCCATTACGTGAGATCGCAGGGGACTATATCCACCCCCTCCTGAAAAAGTCTATTGCCCAGTTGGAAGCCGATTTGGGGGATGGACAAGGGATTAAAAAATTGTAACGCCTCTTTCGTTGTCATCTCAAGGTTGATGATCTCGTAAAAGGTAAAAGTTCGATGGCAAAGTAAAAAGCTCCAAATTCAAGGCGCACAAATCCTGAGGAATGAGGCGTACATACAGTACGCTGCAGTGGCGAAGGTAAGCTCCTGGCGTCGAACGGGTGGACTTTTTACGAAGCCATCAAGGTTGGATATCATGAGATTCCTCATTGTCTTGGGTTTACTGATTCTCCTCTACTACTTAGTCAAGGGGTGGATATCTCCCTCGAAGCCAAGGCAGATGGGCCGTGGTGGGGGGGAATTGGAGAGCGAGATGGTGCAGGACCTTCATTGTAAGACCTATATCCCCAAGGACGCTGCTATTCACACCTACATTAATGGAAGGGTCTACTACTTCTGTAGCAGGCAGTGCATGAGAGAGTTCAAACGGGAAATGGGAAAAATCCAGTCGGAAGGAGGGGGAAATGAAATTTTTCATTGATACCGCCAATGTCGGGGAGATCCAAAAGGCCCATGACATGGGATTAATCGATGGGGTAACCACCAATCCTACCCTCATCTCAAGGGAGGGCCGTGATTTTCGACCGCTCGTTTCTGAAATCTGCGAAATCGTCGATGGTCCAGTCAGCGTTGAAGCGGTGAGCTCGAAGTCGAAAGACTTAATCGCTGAAGCCCGCACATTATCCAAAATTCACGAGAACATCGTTGTCAAAATTCCCATGACCCTCGAGGGCTTAAATGCGGTACGGACATTAGCTTCGGAGGGAATTAATACCAACGTGACCCTCATTTTCTCACCCACTCAGGCCCTGTTAGCGGCTAAAGCGGGGGCCACATTTGCGAGCCCATTTATCGGAAGGTTGGACGACGTCTCACACGTTGGCATGGACCTGGTGGAACAGATTATCACCATCTATGACAATTACGATTTCGACACACAGGTTATCGTGGCAAGCATCAGAAACCCACTCCATGTACTCGAAGCAGCCCTTATGGGGGCCGACATAGCCACCATTCCCTATAAGGTACTCGAACAGCTGGCTAAGCATCCCTTAACCGACGTGGGCATAGAACGATTTTTAGAAGACTGGAAAAAGATTCCAAAAAAATAGGGAGGAAATCTCCTCCCCATCACTCCTCAATGGTGATCCTTTTCGGGCCCTCCTTTTTGGGCAACTTCAACGTAAGGATCCCATTCTTATAGCTCCCCTTTATTCCGCTGGGATCAACGAGATCGGAAAGGGTAAAGGAACGGCTAAAGGGACCATAAGCCCTTTCAACGAGATGGTATTGCTCTGGCTTTGCCTCTTTGCTCAAGGGCCTCTCCCCCTTAATGATCAGGGTAGTTCCCTCTATGTCCACGGCAAGATCATCCACATTAACCTCGGCCAACTCGACGTCGATGGTAATTTCATCTCCGGTCTCGTAGATATCCATGGAGGGGGTCCACATGCTCCTCGGTAACGCCTTTTCCCTCCGAGTTCGGTCCGAGGGCTCGCCAAAGAGCCTATTCATCCTCTCCTGGATTTCCATCAGATCCCTCAGGGGATCCCATCTCATGAATACCATATCCATTACCTCCTTCCCCTCTCTCCTGATACCCCAGGGAATCCTTCCGGGGAATAACTCCCCTATCCCCTGCAGTCCGGGCAGATATCGAGGAAATCCTTGGGAAGTTTAGCCCTTTCCTTTATGTACTCCAGCTGGTACCATGGGGCGAAGCTACGATCACATATCGTGCATTTCTTCATCTTCAGGGTTCTCTCCCACCGTACGATAGTCCGCTCCTCCTCCGTTTCTTCCATCTTGATGCAATCGACGGGGCAAACATAGACACAGGCACCACAAGCAATGCAAGCCTTGGGATCCCGGAAGGGAGGTCCCATATCCCGCTTATACCCCCTACTGGAGAAGCTGATAGCATGAGCTCCTACCACCTCGCGGCATACCCTTTCACATAGCCCACAGAGGATACACTCCTCCTCGCGCAACTCGAACCTCGGCTTCTCGATTCCCATCTGAGATGCCAATTCTTGGAGAGTTTCCCTGTCCGGGCACCTGGCCAGCAGGAGCTCTACAATCATCCTCCTCGCCCTTTGGACTTTTTTGGTATTGGTGAAGACCTGTATCCCCTCCTGAACGGGATAGGTACAGGAAGCCGTTAGCCTCCTTCTGTTTCCCCTTTCTACCTCTACTAAGCAGAGCCGGCAGGCCCCATAGGGCAATACCTCCTCATGGAAGCACAGATGCGGAATTTCGAAGCCATTTTCCAAGGCAATGGGCAGTACGGTGCTTCCCTCCTCCGCCTCAACCCCGACACCGTCAATAGTAAATGCAATCATAGTCCTCATTACTCTCCGCCTTCACTCGGAATATTATTGATGGCTTTGTAAAAAGTCCAACTTCTGCGTTGCGCTGCATCCTTCGTCACTGCAGCGTACTGTAAGTACGCCTCATTCCTCAGGATTTGCACGCCTTGAATTTGGAGCTTTTTACTTTGCCATCGAATTAAGACTTTTTACGAAATCATCATTATTGGACCTTTACCGCATCGAATTTACACGCCTCGATACACATGCCGCATTTGATGCACTTCTCCTGGTCTATCGTGTGGGGAACCTTCTTTGCCCCTGAAACGGCATCGCTCGGACAGGCCTTCCGGCAAAGGCCGCAGGCAGTGCACAGTTCGGGATCAATGGTATACTGAATGAGCGCCTTACAGACACCGGCTGGACACCGTTTCTCCTCGATGTGGGCCTCATATTCATCCCTGAAGTACTGGATGGTGCTCAGGACCGGGTTCGGCGCCGTTCCACCAAGGGCACAGAGGGATGCCTCTCCAACTACCCATCCTAACTCTTCCAAAAGCTCAACATCCCCTTTCTTACCCCTCCCTTCCGTGATATCGTTCAAGATCTCGTACATCCTTTGGGTCCCTTCACGACAGGAGGTGCACTTCCCACAGGACTCATCCCTGAGGAAGTTGATGAAATATTTGGCCACATCTACCATGCAGTTGGCCTCATCCATGACGATCATCCCCCCTGAACCCATCATGGATCCCACCTCGGTCAACCTATCGAAATCCACGGGAAGG
>Ga0209636_10004276_pt1 | contig 14551 bp, 11 predicted proteins | sample DeeMarSWOR152_54_FD_187464 | JGI IMG/M metagenome (GOLD analysis project Ga0209636, IMG submission 187464) | Marine sediment microbial communities from White Oak River estuary, North Carolina - WOR-1-52-54 (SPAdes) (version 2) | ecosystem: Environmental > Aquatic > Marine > Intertidal zone >...
GACAACGTAGAGATTAGGGATGCAGATCACCTTTGGAGAACAACAACGTGGAAAACTGAAAAAACCATAAATGAGGAACTTGGAAGCGACGTTCATGTATGCTGCATAGGTCAAGCTGGAGAAAATCTTGTGAGAGCCTCTACGACAATAGCCAATCTATTCAGATCTGGCAGCCCAGGATCAGGGGCAGTCTGGGGCTCAAAGAATTTGAAGGCAATTGCTGTGAAGGGAACGAAAGGCGTTAAAATAGCGAAGGTAAACGATTTCTGGAATTTAGTGGAAGAGGATCGAAAATTCTTGATGGAGAACGAGTACATTCAAGGGACAGTTGTCGGGTTAGGCACACCTGGATACTCACCCTACTGGTACTGGCCCTTCGACGCCCAAGGATTAACATCTGATGAAGCAAAATCTAAGATGGGTGGAGAGATACTTCTTGAGAGATACACCGCGAATCTTGAAGGATGCTTTAATTGCATGGCTCCATGCGGACGTTTCTTCAGGGTTCTCGTAGGACCTTACTCGGGAATGAAAGGAAGGGCCCCTGAAGCAGGAGCCGTGATCACTACAGGGTATTATTGTGGAAACGTAGACTTGTCGTCGGTGCTCAGAATCAACAATCTCTGTAATCAGTACTCCTTGAATACTTATCCAGCAGGCGATGTAATTCAACTTGCAATTGAGCTTTATGAAAAAGGGTTAATTACAAAGAAAGATACAGATGGTTTGCCCCTCGAATGGGGTGATGAAGAAGTTGAAATAGAACTCATACACAAGATTGCTCTGCGTGAAGGATTCGGCAACAAGCTTGCTGAAGGGCCATACTGTTTTGCCAAGATCATAGGCAAGGGAGCTGAAAAACTTTATTCGCATACATATGCATATGGTCGAGGAGCAGGTTACTCTGGACACCTAGGCCTGCTTTACATGACTTCGACTAGAGGAGCCGACCATCTAAGAGGTGTAAGCGAGAGATATCCTCCAGCACTGTGGAAAGGACGAGGACTAACTGGACTCAACGAGGCAGCAGTAATACTGGGGCAACATGAATGGGTATTGGCAGACTGCCTAGAACGCTGTAAATCTGCTGTTAACACATGGGCAATAGGCTGCCCCCTGCGTGATCCTTTAGGTGTCGGGCGAGCGAAACTCCTTTCCGCAGCCACCGGATGGAACGTCACGTCTGAAGAACTCGACAAAGTTGCCGAAAGAGTCTACAACATAGAGAGAGCAATTAACGTCAGAGAAGGAGCTAGTCGAAAACATGATCAACCACCATGGAAATCCTTCAATTTGATAGTTGACGGAGAACCTATTGTAAATCAAGCGGAACGAGGCAAAGCCTTGGATAATTATCTGAGGTTGAGAGGTTGGGATGTAAAAACTGGAATACCTACACGCAAAAAACTTGAAGAGCTTGGGCTAAGCTACGTGGCTGATGAGCTTGAAGCAGGTATGCCTTATCCAGAATGGAATGGACCCCCACTCTGGCCGTTGGAAAAATATCCTAAGGGGGGAGAAAGAGCAAAAGCGAAGTGTTGAATCCTCGACGGCGAGGTCTAATTCTCAGTACTTGAACTGCAAAAATCATAGAATTTCCACTTCGTTCAAAATTTACCTAAGTAGCTTATGTGGTAGCTGCACTTCTTAGTTGGGCAATCTTACGTGAGGCAAAAGAGATTCATCCAGTTCATATGCTTTGTTGAGTTCATTCGGTCTTTTCAGCGCGCGCAAAACACACGATACTGAATCATGTGAAGTTTTTAATAATCGATTATTAGTATTAAACGTCTACGGTTGGTCTTTATGATAGCTGTGTTGTACGCGCTATTGGCTGCCTTCTCCTTGGGCGGTTACACAATCGTCGTTGAAAGGGGCCTAAGGTATTCAAGTCCCCTCTCGGGAATACTGATCATGTTGATCGTGGAAACCTCCGTATTGATGAGTCTTGCTGGCTTCACGGGAGGTTTCTTCTTTCAGATGGAGTCTTCCATAGTCTTCGCTTTAGTGGCTTTCGTCCTAGCTGGCGTTCTCGCCCCGGGGCTAGGCAACTTGTTGAGCTATGTGAGCATTGAAAGGCTAGGGGTTGTTGTGTCGTCTCCAATTTCGGCTTCCTCTCCCCTATTCGCCACACTCGGTGCAATACTGGTTCTAGGGGAGCGCCCAACAGTCAGCATCATCGCAGGGACTATCTTAATCTCAATAGGCATTGCTTTGGTATATTTCGGAGGGTTGGAACGTTCCAAAGGAGACAGTGAGGGCTCACGGGAAATGTTCCAGAAGATGTGGCGGTTAGATATTATCTTTCCGTTGCTCGGTGCTTTCTCCTTCGGTTTTTCGGATGTAGTGAGAAAGATAGGTCTAGACTCCTTCACTTCCCCTATCTTGGCGGCAGCTATAGGTTCAGCCACATCCCTCATCGTATTTGGGATAGCCAGTATCTTTACAAGGATGAGACAAAACGTAAGCCACAAAGGCTTCACCATCTTTGCCTTTGCTGGCATTCTTCACGCGATAGTTATGCTATCTTTGTATTATGCTATGAGCTTGGGAGAGGTGATTCTGGTGAGGCCAATCATCAGCGCTTGGCCGCTTTTCACCCTTCTGCTGGCGCATCTGCTTTTCAGAAATGTTGAAAGAGTGACACTTGGAATACTCTGCGGAGTTATGCTTATTATCTTGAGCGTGATACTCATTACACTGGTCTAATCACTCTAAAAAGGGGATGCATCTAGAAACTCTTTAAACCTTCACAGTTAGTTAGCTACGGCCCATACTTCGAAGTTTATATAGGGAATAGTTACCGTTCCCCAGAGGTTTATATAAAATACGAATTGCAGTGATTTCCCTTGGCCACTTGCTAAGTATATTTTCTGATCTTGTTTTTGGGGTTTTCCAGCACCAGAAATTTCAGCGTGCACGTTAACCCACCCATCAGCACCGTTGTTTTCAACTGTAACATCAACTTCGCATACATAATGTAAATCTTGAAAAAACTCATGTTTGTTGGCGATCGTAATTTCTGGTTGAGGTCGATTTGCAGATTGCGTGAAAAAGAAAGCAAACACAACAAAAGCTGCAATAATCACCACTATAACTGCTCCAACTATCTTTTTCCGTATTGGTGGAAAATGAAGTTTAACAGTTTGTTGGGACATAGCTTCTCGAGTAATTCACTGTTTAACTGCCATAATAGTTTTCTTTAGCATATTTTGTTTTTGCGGGTACAGCTTCGCTCAGCAGAGGGCTGCAAATGTCTTCAGGACGGTAATAGTCGGTTGAATGCATGCAAACTATGCATGCATGCATTAACTTTGAATCTACGCTTTTCTAATTCATTCGGGAAGAAAAAAGTTGCATTTGTTGCGTCAAAGTACAAGGTGTAGTTGAAGCTGCCATAATCCTTAACCTTACCTTTTCTCCCAAGTATTGAGACAAATATTAATACATGTAATCCTACTTAGTCAAGGATGCAAACTGAGATTGTCTCACGACCCAGAGAGTAAGTGCTAAAAGGACTACTATGAGAGTTCAAGCTGGGTAAAATGATTTCCATCCAACCTAGAAGTATTCTCTGCAAGATGTAGCCAACATGAAAGTTGGTAGGTGTATTAGGGCTTTCAATGCACGCATGCTTTGAAGGGATAACTTGTTATTCTCAAATTCGGGGCTTGTGACAGCCAATAGCCCGCTCCTCAATTGGTTTGGTAAGAAGGCTGTAGTATTCAGGTCTTCTGTCTCTAATTATGTGGACCTCATTTTCTTTTTGTTTTAAGACGATGTGCTTAGCTCTTGCCTTAAATGGGTTTAGTGAGGCATATATGATTTCTTCTTTTTCAGCACTAGCTTGGGCTATAGTAGCTCCGTTAACATCGAGGATGACGCTGTTTCCGAGAAACGTGATGCCTCTTTCCACTCCAACTCTATCTGCAGCAACTATGTAGAGGTTGTTCTCTAAAGCGTTGGTGGGATTAACAAGCTTGTACATGAAATCTGTGCCCGTTGGCAAAGCTGTTGGATGTGCTACAATATCTGCTCCCTTCAGCATCAGGATTCTTACGCCTTCTGGATGCTGGCCATCATAACAAATATTGATTCCGATATTGCCGATTTCTGTTTGGAAAACGTTGTAGCCAAGATCTCCCCAGGCAAGATATCTGTCGACTCCGCAGTAAGGAAGATGCATCTTTCTATACTTTCCAATAATGCCGCCGGGTCCGATGAGGACTGCTGTGTTATAGAGTTTCCCCTTAGCCTTTTCGATAAGACCGACAACGACGTAAACATTTAGAGCCTTAGCTTTAGATGCAATCTTCATTGTACTTAGACCAAGCACGCTCTCGGCTACGTGCTCGGCTTCATTACGAGTAAGCATATAGCCTGTAAGAGCAGTCTCGGGAAATACTATTAGCCTAGCGTCATCCTTAGCTGCGATTTCCATCATCGCAAGAATCTTTTCTGTGTTCTCAGCTTTCATCAAAATCCTCGGCTCTACCTGAGCTGCGGCGACCTTGAGGTGTTCAGGCAGAGGAATAACTACCACGTCTCCTAATACAGATTTTTGTTGCCTTGATTAGGAAGGCATCATATAAATCCTTCTAACGTTACACCTAAAGGTTTCAACCGTGTGTTTGATTGATGTCCAGCATCGGGCCTGCAAAAGATGCTTGAAAGATGCCGCGCGGTTAGGCAAAGTTTTAAATCCAGCTTTAGGGATTGAAATCCAAGGTGTTGTGTGATGGCCGCCTTCAGAGTTGCTGCCGTTCAACCACTTCGCGAAAAGGACGAGGATGTTGAAAAAGCTCTAGATTACTTCCGTGAGGCAATAAAACAGAAAGCAAAGTTGATATGTTTCCCTGAAGGGTATCCAGGTCCATGGAGTGGTGGTGGTGGGGTTCACGGCGACTTAGGTCAAAAAGGCATTGGGTACTCTTCACTTCAAGATTATCCCGTTGTAAAGGTCTTCAGTAAGGAAGCGAGAAAACACAATGTTTTCGTTACGGTTGGTTTAACGGAACGAGAAGGGAACAACTATTACAATTCATACTTGCTAATTGGACCAGATGGCAAGATATTTGGTAAACATAGAAAAACCTATCCAGCCGCATTTGAACGTTTAGCAAGTGGAGAGATTGTATCTAAGGGGAATGAACTTAGAGTTTTTGAAACAGAATATGCCAATATTGGGCTTCTAGTATGCTGGGAAGCCCTTTTTCCGGAGCCAAGCCGAATATTAGCATTAAGAGGGGCTGAAATTTTGGTTTTCCCAACTGGAGGTAAGCTCTATGAGCTCATGGAAACTTGGAGAACAGTTGTCTGGGCGAGAGCAATTGAGAATATAACTTACGTCATTTTTTCTGTTAACCTTTACGGTAAAGAAAAAGGAATGGCCATGATAGCTGGACCAGAGGAAATCTTAGCGGAAACAGATGAAGAAGGCGTGGTAAGTGCTGACCTTGATCTCAGTAGGATTCGCTGGCTTCGTAAAATAGACGAATCGATGGATATACCTAAGAAGTATAAGTGTGTTCCCGGCCTGTTTCGCTATAGGCGTCCAGAACTTTACCATCCAATCGTGGACAAGTAAGTAGAGTTGAATTCGCTTTCCAGAGCATTCTAAGGAATGTATTTTGCAAAGAAACTTTCAGATTCTATTCTTTCCGTGAAGAACATATCATTCAATGCCGATTTGTAAAGCTCTTCCGTCGGGCTATCAGTGCAATCCTTGATAACAGACACTTTATACCTTAATTGATATGCATCCACCGCTGTGTATCTAACTGAAACATGGGTCGGCCCTCCAACCAATACGACTCTACTAATGCCGAGTTCACCGAGATATAAGTCAAGGTCGGTACCATAAAAGCCTGAGAATCTCCTTTTCTTCACAATATACTCATCTGATTCAGGCTTAAGCTGGTTAATTATTTCAGCTCCATAGGTTCCATCTATTGCGTGTGGTTTCATAGACTTCACTGAAAAAACCCAGTCGTTACTTCTATGAGCGTCTGTAACATAGACTATTGGCATTTCAAGGGATCTAGCCTTCTTCAAGAAAGCTGATATTTTTGGGATTTTCGTTCTTAGTCTTTCGCTGTTAAATGGATTGTCGTTTAGGACATGATCGTTGTTCATATCCAAAACAAGAACTGCCATCTTCTTCGTTTTCATACGGACACCTAGAAGAACCGTCTATAAAATTCTTCTGATTTTAGCTGTTCTGCGAAGAACATGTTTTCTAATCCGTTTATATGATACGTTTGCGTTCCACTATATAGACAGTCAGTAATTGCGTACACTTTGAACCCGTGAGAGAAGGCGTCAGCGGCGGTGTATAGCACACATACGTTAGTGGGTCTCCCGATAACTATAACGCTGTTCACTCTTAATTCTGAGAGCAAAAGCTCAAGTTCGGTGTTGAAGAATCCGCTGAATCTTCTTTTAGTAACAACATAGTCCTTTTCATGCGGTTTAACCTCGTCTATTATCTCGGCTCCCGCAGTGTCTTTTATGGCATGTTTAACACCTTTTGGAAAATCGGTGAATTCAGGATCATTAGGTCTGTGTGAATCACATATGTAAATTATCAGAATCTCTTCTTTTCTACACCTGTCTATAAACTCTTTAATTTTTGGGACGACGTCCTCGTGGAATTCTGGCGGCATTGGGAAAGGTTTTCCTCTTTCCACCATGTCCTTAAGCATATTAACAACAAGCAAAGCAAATTTGGGTTTATTTTCAATCAAGTTTTCTTTGTCTCCAATGAGAGCTTAAAGATTGGACAAGGAAGAATAAATATTCTCTGCAATTTTTTGGCACTTCGAAAAGACTTTATCTTCATTTATTGAAGTCAAATTACGGTTTTCCATAACTACCTTGCCGTCTATAATCGTTGTAGAAACGTTTCCACTATGCCCAGAGTATACTATTTGCTTTATGACATCGTGTACTGGAGTCATGTTACACGAGTTCAAATCTATGAGGGCAAGATCAGCCTTTTTGCCAATCTCTATTGAACCTATCATGTCTTCTAGTTGTAAGGCACGGGCTCCATCGCAGGTGGCCATTCTTAGAATGACTCTCGAAGGTGTAAGGACGGGATTCAAATAGTGTACTTTCTGGAGAAGACTTCCAATACGCATTACTGTAATCATATCCATATTGTCGCTACTTGCAGATCCATCAGAGCCCAAAGCGACAGTTATTCCTTCCTTCAAAATTTCTGAAATTGGGGCGACTCCATCTCCCAACTTCATGTTACTCGTTGGGTTATAGACAACCTTAACATCATGTTTCCTAAGAAGCATAATCTCCTCTTCTGTAAGCCAGATGCAGTGAGCGGCCAAGACGTCGGGTCCAAGAAAATCAATATCATGCAAAAATCGAACAGTTCTCTTTCCGTATTCTTTCTTCATGGTCCTTACTTCATCATAGGTTTCTGCAATGTGTATGTGGATACCTGTTTGATGCTCGCTGGCTAATGCCTTAATCTTCTGTAATAACTCTGGTGAGTTTTGAAAAGTTATTGTAGGTCCAAACCTAACAAACAGTCGATTTTCTTTGCCGTGATATTTTTTGAGGGCACTAAGCGTGTCTTGTAAGGCAATATGTACACTAGTTCCTCTTGTCAACGTGTCAGAATACTCCATGATGCCACGGGACAAAACTCCACGTATTCCCATGGCGCTTACAGCCTGAGCTATCTGGTCCAGCACCATGATATTTCCGAGATGAACAAACATGTCGGAGAAACATGTAATTCCTGACTTAACCATTTCAATGCATCCAAGGAGAGCGGCCCAGTAGCAGTCCTCTCGCCTCATTCTTAAAGACCCTGGCCAGACTACCTCTCTGAGCCACGGATATAACGAAAGATCATCTGAGATTCCCGGAAGAAGCCTTTCAGATAAGTGAGTGTGAGCGTTTATCAGTCCTGGCAGGACAGCTTTTCCATGAGCATCAATTTTTTGGTTTGCCCGATGCTGCTTCTTTATTCTCGCTGTCTGTCCAACATCGATTATTCTACCCTCCTCTACAGCCATAGCACCATCATGTATTACCCTGTTTGCCTTATCCATTGTAACGATTATGCCGTGTTCCACGATAAGATCAGCCACAGCATTCACTTCTAAACTGTTATTATTTGCGGCACGGTATCTTCACTTTAACGCCTCGATTTCTGCCTTCGTATAGAGTCAACTCTAGAAGCTTAATGTTTGGATAGAAATCTGTGTACTTCTTCAATTGTTCAATTAGCTGATTCGCAATCCACTCAGCTAAATCTTCAGCGGTGACTTCGTTTAGGTTGATGCGGAGAACATCTTCTTTGGGAAAAACGTAATGTTTGTTGTCCGCTGTGATATAGTAGATTCTATTACCCTCATCCTTGGTGACATTTTCTCCCCCAGTGGCCAAGAGGGTCTTATTGTTCAACTTCTCACAAATCTGCTCAATTATCTTGATGAGCTCTTCAAATGGAAATATGAAACCATATTTTGAACGAAATCCGAGTAACACAGCCTTGATCTCATAAGTATGCCCGTGAAATCTATCTAGTCCATATGGCGCATTACTAATCCTATGACTAATACCGAACCTTCCCTTTGTGACACGCCCATCTACAAAAATCGCTAACGCGTTTCCATTGCTCGACATCTTCCAGACCTCTGTCGAACTTTGTGGATTTTTTTCACATATATATTTTCCTAACGGTTTTTCACTAGTTTTGTATTCAAATACTCAGTTAGATTGCTATGCAAGAAAACGTAGCTTTTTGCATGACTATAGGTTCCTAACACCTTCGATACTTCATCAAATTGACAAAGAAAAGTTTTTGATTGTGGCTTTCGTGTCCAAAGTTTTATAAACGTCTGCAAGTTGAAGACAGCAAATTTTTAACTAGGAAAAGCGCATAAGAAGCGGAGAGAAACCATGAAAGCAGCGGTATTTTATAAACCCTATGATATAAGAATTGAGGAGAGAGCTGTCCCTAAATATGGAAAAAACGATATTTTGATAAAAGTCAGAGCAGCGGGCATCTGTGGCACAGATGTCCATATTTTCAGCGGTGACTTCGATGTCTCAGCTCCTTTGATAATAGGCCACAACTGCTCTGGTGAGGTCGAAGCTGTCGGGGACGATGTCAAAGACTTTCGCAAAGGTGACAGGGTGATGGTTGAACCAGTGAGATCTTGCGGTGAATGCTTTTACTGCCGTATAGGAAGGTACAACATTTGCAGTCGCCGAGTATTGCCAGGAATAGAGAAAGACGGGATTTTCGCTGAATATGCAGCAGTTCCCTCAAGGCACGTTTTTAAGTTTTCCGAGAAAGTATCGTTTGAAGAAGCCGCCGCTATGGAGCCAGCAGCGGTAGCTCTACATGCATTGGAATTTGCAAAGCCTTCAATAGGAGAACAAATAGCTATCATTGGCCAAGGACCAATTGGACTCTTTCACACACAAATCGCTAGACTCTGTGGCCTAAAAACGATAGCGATAGATTTAATACCCTACCGTTTGGAACTAGCGAAGAAATTTGGTGCTGATTATGTAGTCGATGCACAACAGAGTGATCCTGTTAAAGAAGTAGTTAGTTTGACAGGAAGAGGCGCCGACATAGTCCTTGAGTCTAGTGGTTCAGTGAAAGGAGTGAAGCTGACGACAAAGCTGGCTCGACCCGTGGGCAGAATAGTGATCGTTGGATCGTCACGTGAATTATTGAAGCATGGTCCAAACTCTGAAGAGATCCTAACAAAGGAGCTTACAGTGTACGGTGTTGCAGGGTCACCTGGGAAATATCCACTCGCAATGGACCTAGCATCTGAAGGAAAGATAGATGTTAAATCTCTAATAACCCACCGATTTTCTCTCGAAGAGATTAGGAGGGCGCTAGAGACGACCAGAAAGAAAGACGAGAATGTGATGATCTCTCTGATTATCCCGTGACTGGATGTGGCAAAGCTAACACTGCAAACTGATAATCAAGGCAAGAAACTAAAATCTTGAACAAGAGAGATTGACCTTAACATTGTAACTTCTGGGCTAAGCTCGAATTGGGAGATTCATGAAAGGAGGACGTTAAGTCTAAGTCTCCCTGAAAGATGAAATCTAAAGGAAAAACCCTTAAAATTTAGAAAACGCCTGTTTACCTTTAACTTGGAGAAGATGGATATGCAATCGCCTTTAGCTCCACATTGCTACCTACGCAGGCTAATACGAGTAAATTTAAGCAACAACAAAACACATAAGGAGCGTTTACCTGAGCGTTTTCTGTCCTTCCTCGGTGGCAGAGGTTTAGGTTCATTATACTTTTACCGTGAAGTTGATAAATCCACGGATCCCTTGAGTCCAGCCAACAAGTTATACTTTTTCACAGGTCCACTTACTGGAACGCCTTTTCCAGGTTCAGCTAGGTGTTGTATAACAACCAAATCGCCACTAACCGAGATTTACTTATATACCATATTTGGCGGATCTTTCGGTCCCGAACTAAAGTTCGCCGGATATGATGGAATCATTGTAGAGGGAAAAGCCGACAAACCGGTCTATATGTGCATAATTGATGATGAGGTTACAATAAGAGACGCTAAGGACTATTGGGGAATGATGACAAGCGAAGTAACAGAGGCTATACTCAAAGATGTGAACATGGGTCTAAAGGTAGCGTGTATAGGTCCGGCTGGAGAGAACTTAGTTAGGTACGCTTCTGTCATAAGCCATCGTCAAGCAGCAGGTAGAGGAGGAGCTGGAGCTGTGATGGGAGCTAAAAACCTGAAGGCGATAGCTGTTCATGGAGATAAGGATTTAGCTCTTGCAAATTCTGATCAGCTTAAGAGCCTAACGCTCGAAATACACAGAAAGGCTAAAGAAAACCCTTCTTTGCAAGATTATTCAAGGTATGGCACCGCATGTATACTGCCCGTAATAAATGAAGTGGGTATACTTCCCACGAAAAATTTCCAATCAGGTTTTTGGCCTGCGGCTTCCACCATTTTTGAGGAGCTTGAGCAACGTACGGTCAAACGTTTCAGTTGTCCACATTGTTCTGTTGCATGTGGTAAGCTGAGGTTGACAAGAAATGATGGTGAAGAATTTCTAATAAAAGGCCCGGAATACGAGACTCTGTATTCTTTTGGATCTTGCTGTCTGTGTAAAGACTTAGGAACGATACTTGAAGCGAATAGACTGTGCAACGAATTTGGATTAGACACTATATCTACTGGGGTCAGCATAGCCTTCGCAATGGAATGTTATGAGAAAGGTCTACTGCCAACTGAAAAGATTAAGGGACTGAAGCTTGAGTGGGGAAGCAGGAAGGCTATAATAGAATTGGTAAGCAAGATAGCCAGCCGTGCCGGCTTGGGAAATCTTTTGGCTGACGGCACGAAAAAAGCTTCCCGAGTTATCGGTCGGCATTCAGAAGACTTCGCTATGAATGTGAAAGGACTGGAGCTTGGAGGTTATGATCCTCGTGGAGCTAAAGGGCAAGGTCTGGCATATGCGACAAGTGAACGAGGAGGATGCCATCACGCTGGAGGATACATAGTGTCGGCAGAAATCTTTGGTGATGCGGATCGATTTGAGGAAAAGAACAAGGGAATGCTTGTGAAGGAACTCCGCATAAACCAAATAGTTTTCGATTCAGCAATGGTCTGCGCGTTCTACAGCGACATCATAGACTTTGGTACGTTATCAGAAGCTATTGGTTACGCAACGGGCTTTCACTTAGACGAAGAAGAATTGACTCAAATTGGTGAGAGAATAATAAACGTTGAGAGGATGATCAATGTACGCCAAGGGATCTCTCGAAAAGATGATACATTACCTCTGCGTCTCCTTAAAGAAACTGTGCCGGAAGGTTCGTCAAAAGGGCAAACCGTTGACCTTGAACCCATGTTGGATGACTTCTATGAAATATGTGGGTGGGACAAAAACGGCAAACCTTTTCTAACACCTGAAGGTATTAAAGCAAAAACAAACCATGAGCAGAGAAAATGCATGCATAGAACTCTTAAATAACGGAACAGAGGATGTAATCAAAAAGGTGAGAGGATGGTTGATCAATACTGTGCGCTTGCTGTTCAGCCCTCGGTTTGGTATAATCATAAAAGGGAAGACTTCAAAAAGAACGCGGACCAGGTACATTACGTTATAGAACGTGCCATTCATTTGTGTTCCATCGAATTCCCCGTAAAGTTGATAGCAATACCAGAGGGCGCCTTTCAGGGTTTCTTAGATGCAATGAGAGACGACCACGTTTGGGCTGCGAGAGAGCTGTGGCCAGAGATTCCCGGGGAGGAAACTGACATAGTGGGAGAGTGGGCCAAGCAATATAATTGTTACATAATCGGGCATCTAAGGGCAAAGGACACCGAATTCATACTTCCAGATAGATACTTTAACATGGCCTTTATAGTGAATCCTAAAGGAAAGATAATACATAAGTACCATAAGCTACAGGTGTTCGCGAGAGATCCCTCTTGCACTCCTCATGATGTGTGGGACAAATGGGTCGAATTGTACGGAAATAATCTTGACGCCTTTTTCCCTGTAGCGGATACCGAAATCGGCAAAATCGGAACCCTCGTTTGTATGGATGGAAGCTTTCCAGAGACTGCTAGAGGGTTAACCATGAATGGAGCGGAAATATTGTATCGGAGTACCTACACGGAACCTTGGGTGGGAAATGATTGGTGGGAAATACAAAATAGAGCTCGAGCATTGGACAATACGTGTTATGTTATAGCGCCGAATCTCGGTCCGTCATACACTAATCCCAATATTAAAGTCCCAATAGCCGATGGCGGGGATTCTATGATAGTTGATTATAGAGGCAACATAATCTCTAGGCACCGTTCATCTGGCACTTCATATGTAAGTGGAATTATCAATTTAGAGGCGCTTCGAGAGTTTCGTGCCAAGGCCCTGTTTGGCAACTTCTTGAAGGATCTGAGAACAGAAGTATACAAGGTGATATACAAGAATCCCATTTACCCTAAAAATCTTTGGTTGAAGGATTTTCCGAAGAAAAATCCAGAGAGAGATATGATTTTAAGGCAAACGATTGCGAAGCTCTTGGCCACAGGTGTCTACACGCCACCAGAAAACTCTAATGCAAGCGATTGAAATCCTTCTTTGATTGAAGTGCCCGGGCAACTAAAGGTGACAAAGTATGTCTGACGTAATAAGGATGTCTCAAGTTGTCAAAAGCTTTCTGGGGGTAGTTGCCAATGATCACATTGATTTTGATGTAAGGACGGGTGAAGTGCATGCGCTGTTAGGCGAGAATGGTGCGGGTAAGACTACTTTGATGAACATTTTGTATGGTTTGTACCAACCTAATTCGGGGGAGATTTTTGTTCGTGGCAATGAAGTATCAATTAAATCTCCAAAGGATGCTATTGCGTTAGGTATAGGTATGGTCCATCAACACTTCATGCTGATTCCTGCATTTACAGTCACTGAAAATATTATCCTTGGAATCAAATCTCCAAAGGAACCTTTGCTCAAGGTAGGAGAGGCCGAAGAAAGAGTGCAAGGCTTAGCGAAAAGATATGGTCTTAGAGTGAATCCTAAAGATAAAATATCGGAAATTTCCGTGGGGGAGCAACAGAGAGTTGAAATTCTCAAAGCGCTGTACCGAAACGTTGATGTTCTAATCTTAGACGAACCCACATCCGTGCTCACGCCAGAAGAAGTGGGGCATTTGTTTACCGCCATTCGACTTCTGACCAAAGAGGGTCGTTCTGTCATATTCATTAGCCATAAATTATATGAAGTCATGGAGATAAGTGACCGGATTACTGTGCTTAGAAGTGGAAGAAAAGAAGCAACTATGGAGAAGAATAACACAAATATGAGGAAATTAGCTACATTGATGACTGGTCGGGAAGTACTGTTTCATGTCGATAAGCAACCAGTTACTGGAGTTGTTGGAGAAGTGATCCTCGAGGTAGATGGACTGAAGGCTTTGGACGATAGAGGGGTACTTGCGGTTAAGGGCGTTTCCTTTTCTGTAAAACAAGGAGAGATTTTGGGAGTAGCAGCCGTTGCGGGAAATGGACAGAGTGAACTGATTGAAGTCATTACTGGCCTTCGCAAATGCATAGAAGGAAAGGTGGCTATTGATGGTAAAGATATAACTAATTGTCGGCCTAGGAATGTTATCGATCAAAAAGTTGCCCATGTTCCCGAGAAGCGCCTAGAAATGGGCATAGTTCGGAACTTTAACATTGCAGAAAATCTGATTTTAGGTTCTTATTACAAAGAACCGTTTTCTAAGAACTACCTTTTTAACCACCAAGCAATCAGTCGGAAAGCTGAGAAACTAATTTCTACTTTTAAAATAAAGACGCCTAGTCAATACGTTGAATCCAAATTATTGTCCGGCGGAAATATTCAAAGGCTGATTTTGGCTCGAGAACTTTCCCGAGACCCACGGCTCTTGATTGCGGTTCAGCCAACTATGGGTTTGGACGTCTTATCCACAGAACAGGTTCACAAGATATTGCTAAATATGAGGGCGAAGGGAGTGGGTGTTCTTCTTGTTTCA
>Ga0209636_10004277_pt1 | contig 14551 bp, 9 predicted proteins | sample DeeMarSWOR152_54_FD_187464 | JGI IMG/M metagenome (GOLD analysis project Ga0209636, IMG submission 187464) | Marine sediment microbial communities from White Oak River estuary, North Carolina - WOR-1-52-54 (SPAdes) (version 2) | ecosystem: Environmental > Aquatic > Marine > Intertidal zone >...
TGCAGAGGGGGAACCACCCTTTCCCCGATGGAAGCGACATTACCATGCCCTTGGAAAGTCTGCGTATAGACCTGTACGTGTTCCAGCCAATTGGTAATGGGGAATACATAATCGGCGAGCATAGCCGTTGGTGTTAACCACTGTTCGGCGACCACGAAGAGTTCAAGATTGGCGCTTTTCAGCGCTTTGTAGATCCTCTTGGTGTTGGGGTACGCGACCAATGGGTTGCTCGCGCCACAGATCAACCCTCGCACCGGGTATGGTATCTTGTCAAGAATAGCCGTCCATATGTCTGCCCCATGGCAGCCGGGAAGAAAACCAGACGACAGCCCCTTTCCGTACCAGTACGGTTTTGCCACCTCATGAACCAGTTCATATCCCGGGTAACCCCAAAGCTTGTGTCTATCTGCACCGAGCTGCTTTTTCCTCTGTTCTGGGGAAAGCATGTCCAGGTGCTCAAAGACAGGGCCATAATTGGTCTTTTCGCACGGCCCGGCGAGCATGTCCCCCCCGATGACGTCTAGATTGCCGGTTATTGCCCGGAGGATGCACTTGGCCTGGGTGAGGCTTGTGACATTCCTACCCTGCATATCCGACTTCACGCCCCAGATGATCGATGCCGGTTTGCTCGTTGCATAGAGCCGTGCCGATTGCACGATTTGTTCTTCTGGGACCCGGGTGATTTCAGCAACTTTTTTTGGGGGATACTGTCCTGCCCGTTCTCTCAGCTGATCGAAACCATGACACCATGTCTCAACGAATTTCCTATCATAGAGGCTCTCCTCTATGATCACGTTTATCCAGGCCAAAGCAAGGGCTGCATCGGTACCAGGCCTCAGCCGCAACCACTGGTCTGCGAGTCGGCTTGTCGTTTCAGAGTACTTTGGGTCGATAACGATGTATCTCGTTCCGTTCTTCCTGGCCTTGAGAAACCGGCTAAAGGTGCAAGCGAGAGACTCAGCCGGGTTGCCTGCCCATATGACCGCACACTTGCAGGGTGGCTTCACGGATCTCGAAGCTCCAGCCCCATAAATAGCAGCATGGATTTGACGGCTGACAACAGAACACCATTGCCCGGCGTTTGCATGGTTCGGACTGCCAAAGAGATTCAGGAACCTTGCTTTGAAGATCTCTGAAAACCCCCTGCCTGTGCCACCAACCGAAGCAACCGCCTCCGCACCCCCTTCCTGCTTAAGCTTCCGCAGTTTTTCGGCCACTTCGTCCAATGCTTGGTCCCATGAGATCCTCTCCCATTTGCCTTGTCCTCTCTCACCAGCTCGCTTCATGGGATAATTGAGACGCTCCTCATGGTAGAGGTGTTCAATATATGCCTTGGAACGCTCGCAGATCCAGCCCCGGTTCACCGGATGGTCAGGTTCGCCCTTTAATTCCACGACTTTTCCGTTCTCAACCGTGGCCAGTACGCCAGCCTGCAGCCAGCACCCAAAACAAAGGCATCGCTTGGTCTCGTTACCCCCAGTCTGTTTCATCCTCTCTCCTCCAGCAAAACCATCGACCCCCGGACCCAAGAGCAGTCACCAGGATTCGGAGCAATAGCCTTTCCCATGATCATTGCGTGGTTGCCGAGGCTGATCCCACGGGCACCACCCGCCCTCATGGCATTTCGAATCTGTGCTCTGGATGCTTTACGGTCAGGACCGGACACGGAGCCTTACGCACGACCTTCGCCGCAACACTCCCAAGAAGGGCATATTTGAGAAAGGTCCTCCCATGGGTTCCCATGACAATGAGGTCCACATCTTTGCTGCGGGCTTCGGCGACAATCTCCTGAAACGGCACACCGGTCCTAATCTCCCGGGCTACTTCAAGGCTCTTCAATTCGTCCTTCATTAAGAGGTCGATAGACTTTTGAGCCTCCCTCGTCATCTTGTTCTCAAAGAAGGCTTTGTCCGACCCCGTGGCCGTTGTCGAGACGACATGAAACACATGGAGGCGAGCCCCATATTCTTTGGCCAATGCAATAGCATACCGCGTTGCAAACTCAGAGGCTTCAGAAAAATCCGTTGGCATCAGGATGTTCTTCAACCCCACAATGTTCCTCGCCCCGATCGAACATTCCACGAATCCGTGCTCAGGGCGCCTCACCGTCAGGACTGGAACTGGCGATATCCTAACAACCCGCTCAGCGACACTCCCGAAAAACACCCTCTCCCGACCGGTGCGGCCATGGGTTCCCATGGTAATGAGATCGGCCCCTGAATCCTTGGCAGCCTCGATAATCTCATACGCAGGAACACCCTCCACCATACGGGACTCGACCTTAACGCCAGCAACTTGCTCCAGCTTGGCTAGCCTTTCGAGATCGCCTTGAATGTCGCCTTTCAGTTTCCCAATCATCTCCTCTCCCATCGTCACCCTCCGGAGGGCATCTATGGTTTCGGACTCCATGACATGAAGGAGAATGACTTTTGCCTTGTGCCACTCCGCAAGAGCACCCGCGTAGCAGAGGGCCTCCTCCGAAGATTCCGAAAAATCCGTTGGAACAACAATGGTCTTCGCTTTGAACATATGTCTCCTCCTCTTCTCTTGTAACCCGGCGAGATCGCTGTCTCCATCCGCAGTATTCCTAGAACGGAATAGCCTACCCGCCAAACGGGACTTGAAGAATTGCTGATTAGTTTACACGGGTCAAAAACTTCGTTCAGCGAGCGAATGCAGCATTCTTCGGCCGTGACTAACTAAAGCTGCCCACGGATCGCTCGGGTGGCCTCCATGTCCACCTCAAGCGTCACCGGATCGATGACAACGCCGTAATCCTCTCTCGCTCTCTCGATCGAGACGATCTCGTTGCGCACCTCTTCCTGGACCTTCTCAATAGGGCGTTTGAGGGGATCTCCGTATCCTCCGCCTCCCCCGGCCTCCTGGTAGTAGATCGTCCCTTCCGGAACATTCTCAATCAGGTCTTTCGTCGTGCACCGGTAAAGCTTTCCATTCGAATGGTGCAGCTCGATCTTATTCAGGGTGCCGTCTTTTCCCTCATGAGCCCCAAGGGGAGCCTCCACGTCCCCCTCACCGAAGGTCACCACCTTGGTATTTTCTCCACCGATCCTGAAGACCGTCACCACACCGAGACCACCCCGCCACTGGCCAGCCCCAGCAGAGTCCGTCCAGTACTCGTGCTGTTGAAGAACATGAGGGGTCTGCTGCTCAAACATCTCATAATCCTGGTCCAGAACCCCTCCCGAGGCATCAATCATGCCGATATGGTCGTAGCCATCGGTGCCCTTGATGCCTCCCGAACCGCCCTTGAGCCCCATGAATCCGATGTCCACATAGGGGGCGTTTTTTCTTGGGTCGTTTCCCGTGGTTAGGCTGCAGAGCAGCGCGTTCCATTCAGCAGTGACCCGTTCGGGGATCACCGGACCGAGGGCTCGCATGATGGCGTTGGCCGTAATGGGACACAGGTGGTTTCCATAGGTGGTTGCGGCGGGATAGGCAGCGTTGAGGATGGTTCCCTCGGGAATGATGATGTCCAGAGGTCGAACCATCCCGTCGTTGTGCGGTATGTCGGGATTGACCATCTGAAGGAATGTCAGAAGGGTGGCCGAGGCACTCGATGTATAGGTTCCGTTCACAAATCCAGAGGTTTGGGGGTCTGTACCGGAGAAGTCGAAGGTGATATGTTCGTCCTCTACGCTAATCTTGACCCGGATCGTGTACTTCGATCCAGGGGTTCTTCCATCATAGTATCCCGGGGCCTCTCCATAATAGACCCCATTGGGGATGGTTCTGATCTCTGAACGCATCATCTTCTCGGTGGAGTTGAAGAGGTACGCCTTGTGGGCTTCGTAAACGTCCACACCGTACCGGTCGACGAGCTCGATCATCCGTCGCTCCCCAACCACGCAGCTTCCCATCTCTGCCTTCATATCCTCCTCAACAATCTTCAAGCGGATATTGGCGAAAATGAGCCCCCAGACGTCCTTTCGCAGTTGCCCCTTCTCATACACCTTGACCGGTGGGATTCTCAGTGTCTCCTGGAAGACCTCGGTGGCTTGGGGATTATAGCCGCCCTGAACCGCTCCACCGATGTCGGCCTGATGGCCCTTACAGGCCGACCAGGCCACGAGCCGATCCTTGTAGAAAATCGGTTTGTAGACGGCCACGTCATTGTTCTGATTTCCCATAGAAAAAACATCGTTGTGAAAAATCACGTCCCCTGGATAGATCTCATCGCCGAAATAATTCACGATGTATTCGCAGACCGGACCTAAGGAAAAGGCCAGGATGGGGAGGTTTTCGGTTTGCTCGAGCATCTTCCCCCGAGCGTCGTATAAGCCGGTCACAAAGTCCTTTGCTTCGCAGAGGATCGGCGATCGAGTGGTACGGGTGAGGGCGATGCTCATCTCTTCGGTAATGGATTTGAATCTCCTCTGGAAAACTGAAACGAGAATCTTGTCGATGGCAACGTCTTTCATGACACGATCCTCCCCAAGAACTCCGCCTCTCGTTGCTTTAGATACATTGTATAACTGCCGTACCGATCACACACCACGTTGTATTCTGGCGTGGCGAATGTGGTGGTGTTAACCTGTTCGATAACGGCGGGGCCCTCAATTTTGTTGCCGAATCGGAGTTTCTCTCCGTCAAAGATATCCACTTCACCGAATTCCTTTTTCACGGGGAGGAAAACCTTCCTCCGCCTTTTGAAAGCCTTCGAAGGATCGACTCCGTCGTATTTCTCTTCAAGGAATTTCGGTTTCTCCGTTCTTCCAATGCATTCCAATCTCATGTTGATCAACTCGATCGGTGTTCCCTCCTCCTCCAGGGAATAGCCGAAAAGTCGGTCGTGCTCTGGATGGAACTTCGCGGCCATGGAGGGGATATCTCCCTTTTCAATCGCTTCGATTGTAATAACCACATTCACCTCGTGGTACTGTTTGACATAACGCATGTCTAAAGAGTAAACATACTCCACCCGGTCTGGGGGAATGTGCTCCTCTTCCAGAAGAGCGATCCCCTCCCTCTCCATTTCGTGAAACAGATCCCTGAACCTCTTCCGATCCAACTCGGCGAGGGGAGTCACATAGGTTCGGACGAAATGGTGTTTCAGATCCGACATGAGCATCCCCGCGGCGCAGAAAATAGAAGACTCCTTGGGGATAATCATCACCGGAATTTCCAACTCCAGGGCGATCATGCAAGCGTGATTTGGCCCCGCGCCGCCCGCAATAACCAGGGGGAAGTCCCTCGGGTCGTGGCCTCTTTTTACCGAAACTTCGCGGACACCCGATGCCATATTGACGTTGATGATCTCATACATCCCCGCGGCTGCCTCCTCTACACTCATGTTCAGCTTCTTCGCAATGTGTTGGTCTATGGCCTTTCCAGCCTTCTTCGCATTGAGGGGCATCTTCCCTCCGGCAAAGTACCCTGGATCGAGGTATCCGAGGACGAGATCCGCATCGGTACAGGTCGGAAGCTCTCCACCCAGATCATAACAGGCGGGTCCAGGTTTAGCACCGGCACTCTGCGGGCCCATTCGGAGTAGCCCCCCCTCATCGATCCAACCAATGCTTCCCCCCCCGGCTCCAATGGTCACAATATTCAACATGGGAAGGGCAAGTCGGAGCCGATTGATCTCTCCTTCCGTGGTCACCAGAGGGGTTTTATTCTTTATGAGTGCAGCATCGAAACTGGTCCCCCCCATATCGACGGTGATGCAATCCTCGTAGCCCTGGATAGCGGTGTAGGAGATTCCGGCCACCGGACCTCCGGCAGGTCCGGAGAGCAGCGTCACCGCGGCGGTATCGATTGCATTCTCCGGTGAAACCACACCCCCATTGGACTGCATGATCAACAAGACTCCCCCAAAGCCAACGTCTTTCAGTTTCTTGAGGAGGCTCGTCAAATAATTCCTCAGGATCGGACCAACGTAGGAATTCAGAACGGTCGTGCTCACCCGGTCATAAAACCTGATGGAAGGAAGCAACGTAGCGGATAGCGTCAAGTAAGCGTCCCGCATCTTCTTTCCAACCAGCTCACCGGCTCTCTTCTCATGACCATCGTTGGCAAAGGAGTTCATGAAACATACGGCGATGGCCTCAACGCCCTCCTTCTGGAACCGATCTAGAGCCACCTCGATGTCCGATTCCTTCAGAGGGACGATCTCGTCTCCTTTGTAGTCAAGGCGTCCATCGATGGGAATTCTGAGATATCGGGGCACTAAAGGTTTCACATTCTCATAACGGTTATTGTACTGTTCTTCCCGGATGCCTCGCCTCATCTCTAGGGCATCCCGGACCCCTTTGGTGGTGACGAGGCCTGTCCTTGCACCACGGTATGTGAGCACCGCATTGGTGGTAACGGTCGTTCCGTGGACGATCGTATCAACATCCCTTATGAACTGCTCCAGGGGGATTCCCTTGTCCGTTGCCATCTGTCTCAAGCCGTTCATCAGCCCCACCGATGGATCATCCGGCGTGGATAGGACCTTATATATTTCCGAAGTTGCATCCTCGTAAGCCAACAGGAAATCTGTGAAGGTTCCACCAACATCGATCCCGATTTTGTACTTCATTCGGCGCCTCCTCAGTAGTGTGACGTGTGTACCGTTCGTCTGGGAAGAATGATATAGCCTGGGCCGGAATACAAACCCTGAATTGCAGTTTCAGTCGTTAAATACTCATCCGGGCTCGCGCCCAACCTCTCATTGCTAAAAGTAATCAACCGTCGATCGATAAGGAAAGGATATACTAATGCAGTCCTTAGGACACTCTTCCTCGCAATTGCGACAGACGAGACACCCTTCTGGATTGATTACCGCCACTCGGGTTTCTTCCTCATCAAAAGTGAAACAGGGGATTGGGCAGGCATCGACACATCGTCCACATAGGGTGCAAGCCTCCGCATTCAGATCGATTGTCAACATCTACTTCCTTACCTCCAGACCAAACTTGCTGAATTCGAGATGGGGATACTTCGAGTCGTCTACAGCCCGAGGGGAATAACGAACATTTCCTTTTTCATCCCTTTGGATGCAAATGTTCTTGAACCACCGCCGATCATCCCGGAATGGATAGTCGGTTCGGTAATGGGCCCCACGACTCTCTTTCCGTCTCAATGCTGCATTGGTAATAAAAGAGGCCGCCGTGACCATGTTTCGAGCCTCAAGAAACTCTTTCAGCTTCCTCAAGGTGTCCACACGAACGGTGTTCGACAACCGGTCTTGAATGGAGGAGAGCCGTTTTGATGCACTCTGAAGATCTTTTTCGTTTCGAAGGATGGAAACACGATCCCACATCAAGTCCTGAATTTGACGTTTGATCTTTCGTATTCTCTCCCGCTGCCCTTGGCCTCCATTGGCACCAAGAACGTTCCTGAGCGTGCCGAGAATCTCCGATTCATTCGAAGACTTCGGACGTTTTGCCCTTCGAGCGTATTGGGCAGCAGCACGACCCACTCGGGCCCCGTATACAACGGTTTCGGCCAGCGCATCGCCCCCTAAACGAGCGGCACCGTGAACCCCTCCCGTACACTCACCAGCAGCATACAGACCGGGTACCCCTGTCTCACCATTCACATTGATACAAATGCCCCCAAGATTACAGATCACCCCTGGGAAAACATGGAGCATCCTTCTTTTGACATCAAACCCCCGAAGGAGAACCTGTCGTGTATACTCTGACGCAATATCGGCTTGCCATTTGTCTTCATCCACATGTCGGAGATCAAAGAGCACGGCTCCCTGGTCCCCGCGCCCCTCATAGACCTCCGTCGCCATGGCCCGGGCAACCAATTCCCGAATGTCGGTGAGGTGGTACCCGTATTGCTCGTGAAACGCCGCTGCCGTAGTGGTCTTGCTCTCAATGTATTGCTCGAGAAAATCCTTATCATCTCTGTTTTTCAGAACTCCGTAGAACTCCGCTTCACATTCGTGTCGATCCATCATTGGTAAACCGGGCTCCGCTTGGACATAGGGTTCAAACTGGACGAATTCCATGTCCCTCAGCGCGGCGCCCGCCCGATAGGCGATTGCGAATCCATCACCGGTCGTGTTGGCTGTCGTATCATTCCTTTTATACAGTTCGCCTGCTCCCCCTGTTGCCAGGATCGTTGCTTTCGCATTGATCCGCAGGATCCTGTTTCCGTATACATTCACGCCGATCATTCCCACAACATTACGGTCTTCCGTCAGCAGAAGATCCACGCAGACGATGCCAGCCAAAGTTTTGCATCCTGCATCTTTCACCCGCTTCAAAAGCGGTTTCACAAGGGCTGTCCCGTGAGGATAGGGTATCTTGAGATAAATCTCACCAAAGTGCGGGACCCCCAGCTCCTGCAAATCCAATATTCGGGCTGGTGCATCGTAGCAGAGTGTCTCAATCAGATCCTGGTCATTCATAAACTCGCCATGGATAAGGGCTTCCCGAACGTGTTCGCTTGGGGTATCGAATATTTTGGTATATGCATCTGACAGGATGCCAGGCAGTGCAGCCTTGAGTCCACCACCGGAGTATCGGGTGTTGTTGTTGGTAGCCAGTACGACTTTGTCAATAACAGCCACCTCCAATCCGCACCTTCTCGCCTCGATGGCTGCCATCAGTCCCGCTCCGCCACTTCCGACAACGAGAACGTCGGTTTTCATCCTTTGAAGATTTCGAAGAGACATTGATTCCTCCGCAGTGTTCATATCGACCAGGAAAAGGTCCCGACCATTTCCGAGAGGTTCTCGATTCTATTCTCTCTCATGTACGCCTCTATGCCATCGATCACCTCCATTGTGATTCTGGGATTAACAAAATTCCAGGTCCCGATCTCAACGGCCGATGCGCCGGCAATGAAAAACTCGATCGCATCTTCCGCGGATGAAATCCCACCGATTCCGACGACCGGAATATCGATGGTTTTCCCTACCCGCCAGACCAGATACAGGGCAAAAGGTTTAATTGCCGGACCGACCAGGCCGCCCGTTGGGTTTCTCCCCATTTTGGAGTGCCGTGTCTTGATGTCGATTGCCATTCCCACAAGACCATTAATGAGGGAGATCGCATCAGCGCCACACTGTTGACAGGTTTCGGCAAAGTGACGAATGTCCGTGACCATGGGGGTCAGTTTGACGATCAAGGTCTTGTCGGTCACATCCCGGACCCGTGCCACCAGATTACGGGTGACTTCTGGATCCACGCCAAACTGTATCCCCCCCCTGTCCACGTTTGGACAGGAGATATTCAGTTCCAAGGCATCCACCCTTTGTTGGCGATCCAGAATCGTGGCCACCTCGACATACTCCTCGACGGTCTGTCCCCCAATGTTAACGACCAGCGGCACGTTAAACCCATCGAAATAGGGAAGCTTCTCCTCGACAAAACGCTCCACCCCGACGTTCTGCAATCCAATGCTCGCCAAGAATCCTGAAGCAACCTCCGTGGACCGGTGAGGAAAACTGCCAATTCGTGGCTTTAACGTGATGGTCTTAACCACAACCGCACCCAGGCGATTCAGGTCCAAAAAGGGAGCGTACTCCTCTCCATATCCAAAGGTTCCAGACGCAGGCATGACAGGATTCTTCAATCGGATTCGACCGATGGAGACCGACAAATCAGGCGAGCCATTCATCCCAATCTACCTCCCGGATGTCATAAACCGGACCGTCCTTGCAGATCAACGAGTAGACCTGGCTCTCGTTTTCTGACCACTGCAGAGCAGGTTTTTGCCAATGGTGATCCCGTCTGATGTGGTGGGGTTTCAGAGGGCAAACACAGGAGAGACAGGCACCAAACCCACATCCCATGTGGTCCTCCAAGGCGACCTGGCCGGGAAACCTGAATCTCTCGGAAAGATCCGCCAGTTCTTTTAACATCTGTCCTGGACCACAGGCATAAAGGTAGATTCTCTCTGGCAATTTCTTATGCTCTATCAAGTGGGCGAGAAGGTCCGGGGCTCTGCCATGGAATCCCCTGCTCCCATCGTCTGTATAAAGAAATACCTCTCCGATCGCCTGGCATTCTTCCTCATAGAAGATCCTCTCCTTCAGTCTGGCCCCCATCAGAATAGAAATCGGTTTGGCCGGATGACTGACACGGAAAGCTTCACCCACTGCGTATAGCGGAGCAATCCCGATCCCCCGGGCGACCAGGACCGCATGAGTCGCATTCTCTTCGATCAGAAAACCATTGCCCAGTGGGCCGATCACGTCGAGGACCTCCCCTTTCTTTCTTCGCGAAAGCCACTCAGTTCCCTTACCAATAATCCGATAGAGAATCTCAAGGTGGGTGAACCCGTCGTCTCTTCTCACCCGATGGACACTGAAGGGCCGTCTCAGGAGGGGATCTTTGGTCTCCGTGCAGCGGAGGTTGTAGAATTGACCAGGTATGGGTAGGCTGTCTGCGCCAGATATGTCCAGAGCCAACTTGAAATGATTCTGGAAGACTTTTCCGTTCTCTACGACCGGATATTCCATACCTTTCCCTTCTGCCCAGGGGAGTCTCAAGCAGATCGCCTGGCCTTTATGGGCCTCCCTTTTGCCCCTTTTTCTTAACCCTTTCCCTAAGTCCGAGCGTTTCCTCCTCATTGAGTGTCAGGTCGGGATTCAGAACGACCAAATAGTCCTCCCGTGCGGATCGCAGACTGATCTTGCCGTTCATGGCATCCCAACGCACCTTGGCGGGATCTCGCTCCCACGGTCGACTATAACCGCCACTGCCTGGCAGACGAATACTCAACACATCACCCGCTTCCAACTGGTTCACCCCTTTTGATTTCTGCCTTTCTTCTTTCTCGGTTCCCGGATTGAGGACGAGTTCCCCCTTTGAACCTGCCTTACCCCCGAAGAGTCCCTGGGGGGCAAACTTCTGCCTGTCAGAATAGCGCGCCCAGGTTACATCGGTGAAAAATCGTATATCTCGTCGCAGGGCAAGTCCTCCCCGGTATTTCCCTGCACCTCCAGAATCCGGAATCATTTCGTATCGTTCGATCATGACAGGATTCTCCAATTCGGCAGCCTCGACCGGGGTATTCATGAAACGTCCCAGATGGAGATCCTGCCCGTCCGGTCCGTCCTTGTCGGGCCGGGCTCCTGCACCACCCCCCTGGATTTCGATATAACCGAAACGCCTGCCCGTTTCTGGATGGATGCCCACAAAGCTGTTGGTGCAGGCCTGCCCGTGGCTTCCGGCCACAACCCGGTCTGGAACAACCTGACTCATGGCCTTCAGCATGGCCTCGGTGATTTTGGTCATCGTCTGGCTCCGAGCCGTGACACCGGCAGGTGGGCGGGGTCTTGTGATAAGACCCTCCTCACTCTCAACTTCGATCGGTCTGAATGTTCCTGAGTTAACGACCATATAGGGATCGACGATACCAATAATCGTGTAGAACACGCCCCCCTGTGTACAGGACCATGGCGAGTTCACATTTCCTTTAGCCTGGGGGCTGCTACCGGAAAAGTCGACATGCATCTCATCCCCCCGTATGTGAACATTGACCTGGACTCTCAACGGGTCCTCGGTGTTACCATCATCGTCTAAGTGGTCAATCCCTGTATAGTCACCGTCCGGCATACCCTGGAAGGCCCGGCGAACAATCTCCTCACCATAATCGAGGAGCATTCTCGTACACTCGAGAAAGGTCTCTAGGCCATATTTGGCCACCAATTCCTTGACCCGCTCTGCCCCCCAGACGGTGGTCGCCGCCTGGGCCCTGAAGTCTTCCAGGGTCTTTTCAGGAATTCGGATGTTCCTCGATATGATCTCAAAGATCTGTGAATCTTCCTTCCCCGCTCTGTAGAGCTTCACAAAGGGAATCCGCAACCCTTCCTGATAGATCTCCGTGAGGCCCCCGGCAACCCCACCTGGGACTGCCCCACCCATGTCCAGCTGATGAGCGATGTTTGCGACGAAGGCGATAAGCTTCCCGTCGAAGAAAACAGGGGAGAAGAATTGCATGTCCAAAAGGTGCTGGCCTCCCAGGTAAGGATCATTACAGATGATAATATCGCCCTCCTCGAAGGTCGGAACGTGGTCGATCATATTCACGGCCGTTGTGGGCAAACTGAATAACATCAATGGGCATAGATTGGCTTGAGAGAGGATGCCCCCCGAGGCGTCCAGCACGGCACAGTTGATATCCATGATCTCCTTTACGATTGTCGTTCTGCCCATCCGCATCAGATTGTATCCCATATCGTTGGCGACGGCCTCCAAACCATATCGGACGACCTGCATGGTCACCGAGTCTGCTTTATAGGACATACAGACCTCCCCTCTTCGCTCTAGATACTCTCCTCCTAAGTATCCCCGAATGTGATCACGATGTTCTTGAACTCGTCAATTGACCCCTCGTTTCCAAAGGGGATCAGGGTCGTTGAGATCTTCTCTTCGATGAGACACGGGCCCGGAATCCGGGCCCCGCAACCCAGCCGGTCTCGTTCATATATGGGAATGTCCACAAAGCCTTTCCCCGTGAAACACACGGGCCGCTTCCCCTTGAGGGCCTTGGACAGGGGAGTGAACGCCATCGGCTCCTTGGGGAGGGCCAGACGGGGATTCCTCCCAATCGCTTTTACGCGCAGGTTGATGAATTCAATCGGCTCGTTCGGTTCACTATAGGAATAGACTCTTTGGTGAAGGCCATGGAAACTCGTGAGAACCCTCTCCAGCTCCTCCCCCCCGAAGGTCAAAGTCCGTTGGATGGGGGTGTTGAGTTCCCATGCCTGTCCTTCATACCGCAGGTCGGCCGACCATTCGATGAGAATATCCTCATCTTCTACCTTTTCGTCCCTGAGTTGTTGGACGCCTTCTTCTTCCATTTCTCTGAAAGAGTGGAGCAGAACGTCCGGAGCCACGTCATTCTGTCTCTTTGCGAGGGTTCGCACATAATCGTGTTGAATATCGGCCACCACCAAGCCGAGAGCCGAGAGGTCTCCGCACATGGGCGGAACAATGATCTTGTTGATCCCAAGCTCAGCAGCGATACCCGCGGCATGGTTCGGCGCGGCACCGCCGAAGGGGACCAATATGAACTCCCGCAAGTCGTACCCCTTTTGCACGGAAATACCGCTGATCCCTTTGACCATGTTTGCATTTGCAATTTGAACAATACTCAGGGCCGCTTCCTCGACGGAGACTCCCATCCTTTTGGCCACGTGCGCCTGGATCGCCTCTTTCGCCTTCTCTAGATAGAGGGGTATTCTCCCCCCGAGAAAGTAGTCTGGGTTGAGGCGGCCCAGGACAATGTTGGCATCAGAGACGGTTGGAAGCGTGCCTCCCCAGCCGTAGCAGGCAGGACCCGGATCCGAACCGGCACTCTGGGGTCCCACGTACAGGACACCACCCTCGTCCACCCAGGCAATGCTTCCCCCGCCGGCCCCAATAGTTTTCATATCCACCATGGGAAGCTTGATCGGGTATTCGGTCACACCGCCCCAGGTCGTTGTCTTGGGTATCCCCTTATCGATGATCGAGATATCGAACGTGGTTCCTCCCATGTCTGCTCCGACAGCCATCTCGTGACCGGTAATCTTGGTAATGAACGCGGCTGCCATGGCTCCCCCCGCTGGACCAGAATTGATCAACTGAGAGGCATGATCCCTTGCCACCTCTGCCGTCATGGAACCGCCGTTGCTCTGCATGATGTGGAGGCGGACTTTCCCATACTTCTCTCCTAACCGATACATCAAGTTGTCCATGTACCTCCGAATCACAGGCCCCAGGTAACCGTTCATCACCGTGGTGCAGGTTCGCTCATACTCTCGGAATTCGGGACAGATTTCAGAGGAGAGGGAAACAAGAGCGTCCGGGAACATCTCTCTACAAATCTCCGCGACCCTCTTCTCGTGGATCGGATTTAGAAATGAGAAAAGCAGTGAAACAACGATCGCTTCCACTCCCTGTGCCTTGAAAGACTCAACCACCTGGCGGACGGAATCCTCATCGAGGGGAATGTGCACTTCACCCTTACTGTTCACCCGTTCTACAACACCCCTTCGCAGATACCGAGGAATCAAAGGGGGAGGGTTATCGACCTCAAAATCAAATGCAGCTTCCTTCGGACGGGCTACTCGGCGAATCTCCAGTACATCTTCGAAGCCCTTGGTTGTGATGAGGCCTGCCTTAGCGCCTTTGCCTTCGACGATGGCGTTGGTGCCGATCGTGGTGCCATGGATGAGGTAATCCACAGCCGGGACGGACTTTCCCGACATCTCCAATATTTCATCGAGCCCCTTCAGGACGCCCTCAGCCAGGTCGTAATGCGTTGTGGGCGTCTTGGTATAGTGAAAGGTCCCCTCCTTCTCATCGACGAGAACAACATCCGTAAACGTTCCACCCACATCGATTCCAATCCGCATGAATCCCCTCCTCCTATCCTACATTCAGGTTGAATCGCCAGGAGAACCTACCGATATGCCGCCTTGATCCGGTTGTCCTGCTGTCGAGGTTGGTCAACTTCTCGTCAAGAATCGTATAGGTTCAGGGGCTTGTTCCCTTGATGGACCGGGCCGGACGATCTCAGATCCTCATTGAACCCGTCTCTTTCAACCGTTTATGGAAGGAAAAGGCTTCATCAAGGATTTGGGGCTCATGCCCCCCGG
>Ga0209636_10004278_pt1 | contig 14551 bp, 15 predicted proteins | sample DeeMarSWOR152_54_FD_187464 | JGI IMG/M metagenome (GOLD analysis project Ga0209636, IMG submission 187464) | Marine sediment microbial communities from White Oak River estuary, North Carolina - WOR-1-52-54 (SPAdes) (version 2) | ecosystem: Environmental > Aquatic > Marine > Intertidal zone >...
CTGCTCAACAAGAGCAACGATTCGCTCATTTTCCCGTGCATCATTGACCCACAGGCTCACTGAGTACACTTGTCCGTTGTCTCGAAGTATGAACCTGTAAGCAGTCTCATCCGGGCGTCCCAGTCGATCGGAGGAATCCATCTCCTCAATAGCAATCCCGCGGATTAGCCTCCACAACTCCGAGCTCTCTTGACCAGCGAGCAAGAAAGACCCGTAGTCCGCTACCTCCCCTCGAATATTGTGTGTAACTGAGAACATCCCTTCCGTATCCGCTCTAATGGCCCACTCTCCGTAACCTTGGACATGGTAGGCACCACCGCTAGAGAATTCGAAGGTCTGATGCTCTGGCTCCATTTGCACCAATAGGTACCCTGAGGCAAAAGTGATAATCCCAACCCAGATGATCACAAGCAATAGGGCATTCTTCATGGTTCACTCCTCCCAAGAGCGCGGCTTTCTCCTCGCGCAAGGAACAAACTTCTTGAGGTTCAGCTTTCCAGCAGAGAACGAAGTGATATCGAACAGTTCTTCACACCTCCCACTTCTCCTGACTGAACTCTCCCCGCTACCAACCCGGCCCGCTCAGACGTCACCCCCACAACCGCCCTTATTAGCCATAGTACACCGAAAAAACGCGTGTGCAAAAATGAAAAAGCGTAAACAACACGCCTGCTTTGCAACAACAGAGCGGTGTCGTCTTACCCTTACCTTTCGCCCTCCTCTCATCGGCGTTGGAAGGACTTCACTAGCCTGACCCCATCGATGTATGATGCTATTTAGTAACCTGTTTACCGGAGGTCAGATCATGTGGAAGGAGTTTCGTGACTTCATCCAGAGGGGGAATCTGTTGCAGCTGGCCGTCGCGTTCATCATGGGCGTGGCGTTCGCAACGCTCGTCAAGTCGTTCATCGAAGACATCATCATGCCGCTCGTCGGAAAAGCTGCCGGAAACGTTGATTTTGCCAACTTGTACGTCAATCTCTCTGGACAAGCGTACGAGTCCGCCAATGCAGCTCGGGAGGCAGGCGCTGCTGCAATCTACTACGGCGCGTTCATCAACAACCTGATCAACTTCCTTCTCATCGCCTTCGTCGTGTTCCTGCTTGTAAAGGCCTACCAGCGGATGCAGAAGCCGAAGGAGGTCGGACCCCCGACGACAAAGGATTGCCCATTCTGCAAGACTACAATTTCCATCAAGGCAACGCGCTGTCCCAATTGCACCTCGGAGCTGAGTGCGTAAGAGAAAATTCCTCGGGAAAACCCGCCTACGAAATGCTACAGAAGTGGTACGGGACACAATTCGGGTGAAATGAGACCCATTGCCACCATCCGAGATGCTCGTAGGTTTGGAGTAGGCGTATCTCTTCTTGCTTCTAAATTTTCGACTGCTCCTCGACCTTGGCTTCTGGATGTACCTTGAGTGACTCTGCGTACTCTACCGAAGTGATGCGACATCCTGGGCCAATCTCGATCCGCTTGCCACGAACCACGTCGGCAATGGTGTCTTCAAGGACGATTTCATCGCCTTCTATCTGGGTGGCCCGCAATTCCGCCGTCCCTCCTCCGGTGAATATTTTGATTAGACCATCAAGGATCAGTCCTTTCTCTAACCAACTTCCTCGCCGGATCTCAATACGCTCTCCCCCGATCTCGCGAGCACGGCAGCGGCCTCCCAACTTGACCTCGACCTTGTCCGCAGAGAGGAGGCCACCAATGTCGAATCCGCCCGTGGCCTTGAAGATCGCCGCCTCAACATCAGCACCGACACGGAGACTCCCTGTTATCTTGACGTACTCGGAGGCTACTGCTCCGGATACGCGAAGCGTTCCAGAACACTTCAATTCCTTTGCTTCAACTCGTCCATCGATGCGTCCGCTTCCGCTCACCCGCATCTCCTCAGCGACCACTTCATCGGCAAACGTCGCGCTACCCGAGGCCGCGATCTCCTTCGCTTCGACTCGACCTTCGACCTTGCCAATCCCGGAGATCCTCAACACCTCTGCAACCACGTCTCCGGAGATCTTGCCCGCACCGGAGATCGACACCCGGTCATAGGTGCCTCCAGAGATGCTTCCTGCACCGCTGATGCTCGCTGAGTTTTGCTTCTCGTTCATCGTTCCCCCTTAGCTAAATCAAGTTTGATCCTCTCTAGCACCGTTCCCAGATCAACGGCCTCTACAACTTCGATCTCTGGATCGAACGTCGCTCCGGGAGCAGCGACCGCCGCCAGGCTGATCTCGGCCGAGATCCCTACGGCTGCAAGCCGTTTTCGCAATACATATAAGCAGAGATTGGCCTCGCCTATCCGCTCGATTCCTTCTTTGCCCAGTGCTTTTTCCAAAGTGCGCCTGGCAAGGTCTAATTCTTGAGATGTGGCTGCCTTCTCCAGCCGCTTCAAGACTCCGAGACACAGCGCTTCCTTCCAGGAAAAGACCTTCTTTTCGTCTTCTTCCAAATGGCATACCTCAAGCAACTCCTGATCGAGCCAACCCAGTCGGCGAAGCTTGGAGAAGGCCACCTCCAGTTTGGCGTTGATTCGCTCGGTAATCAGGGCCGCCAGATCGTCTAGGGGATGATCCTCCTTAAGTTCTTTGATCCGCCTGATCCGCTCAAGGATCTTCTCCTCGGGAAAGAAGGTCTCCTGGCCAGTGAACGTTGAGCGCCGAATGAACCAGCTGTCTGGAATCAGCCCTTTCCGTTTCCAACGATACAGCTGCCCGTAGGAAATCCCTGTTCGTTCAAGGACGTCTTTTTTCGAGATCTGTTTTTCTTCGGCCATCCCTTCCTCTCCTTTGAAAAACAAAACACTGTTATGTAATCCCGCGGTGGGCGCGCGCTTTGACTGGAAAAGACACCGCTGAAGAACTTCTGTTGCCACCGATCGGCGTTCGCGGTTTCGTGCGAAGTGCTTTCAGGAGGCGCCTTTCCAATGCTACTTTAAGTAAGTCCTCACGTCTTGCCTTTGCCAACATCTCAAGCTGGAAACTCGGCAGTTCCATGCGCGTTCAGCTCCTTGAGCAACGGAATGATAATTAGTATAACATAACACTGTTACGAAATCAAGCCTTTACCCAAAACCCCTTCTCAATAGCACTTTCTCAAGCCCTACCCGCCTCCGCCATCCAGCGTGGACTCCCAGGATCGTCGCGTTGATCACAAGGGCGTGCACAAACAGATAGCTGCTACAAAAAAGGACAGGACTTGTCCTCACAGACAAATCCTGTTTGTGTAGTCGGCGTCTGTCCCCTCTTATCTCTGAAAGGATTCCTCCATCACAGCGGCCGAACGACAATATCTCCCACACCCGCGTTAAGGATGAGGCTTCCGGCACCTTCTCCCAGAACGCCTTGCGTCTCTTGACCGAGGAAGCCCTTCTGCTCTAGCGTCATGTCGGGAAAGCCAGCGATGGTGATGTCTCCGAGACCGACTGAGGCGCTCACCGTGTAGGAGGCACCCGGAGGCAGAAGTACGTCTATGCTTCCGGTTCCAACCTCGATTCGGGCAAATTTGCACTCAATATCCATGAGGGTCAGGTCACCCACACCAAGTTCGATCAGGAGTTCGGTGGCAATGAGCTGTTCAATCTCCACACTGCCAACACCTAGCTCGATGGAGACCGAACCACTATAGGCACTGAGAGTGATGTCCCCGACACCTTGCTCAATTTGAAGAGCGGTCCCCACCGGTACGGTCAACACTAAATCGACGACCCAGCGGCCCGAGTACCGCTTTGGAGCCTCGGAACGGATCTGGATCCCCTTGTCAGTATCTTCGATGACGATTTCCACCGCAGAAAGAATCTCCTCCGTTCGCGCTTGTTTGACCGCGACAAGTTCAACAACGCTACTGACCCCAGTCTGCACAGTGAGGTCAGCCTCCGGCCCAATGGTGATGCTCCCAATTTCGTTTTCGACACCGAGTGAGGTCCTACCGGCAAAATCCACCGTTTCCTCAACGGTTTCGCTATAGGGATAGCCCCACTCGGCGGCTCCAATCCCACCAAAGGTAAGCGCGAGCCCAACAAATGGACCGGAGAGACCGAGCGACGGTCCCGAATTTTCTGCCTCTCCACAGCAGCCGAACCCAAGCAATGTAAACAGGTAGCCTAGGTGGAGTTCAAACCCGAGGAAACCGAGCGGTTGAACCTGCATACTCAGATAGGGCTCCACGGCAATGAACCCCTGGCAGTAGTTTATCGGAGTTGGCTCGATCACAATTCCTGTCGGAAAGCCTGAAAGGGGACCGCTCGTATTCCCAAGCGTTGTTGCAGGACAGGGTCCGAAATCACCCGGGGTGACCTCGCGCAGATTCAAGTTGACCCCGCCACCGCCAAGCACGGCACCGATCGTGAGCAACGACCGCTCGTTGCCACCGACAACGTAGCCAAGCTGACATCCCCCAAATCCAGCGGAGAGCCTTGCTTGCTTGTTCTCCTGAAGCGACGTTACGGTGCCGCCCCAACCGATGCCTCCAATCGAGAGGCCGCCAAGCACCCCACCGCGGCCACCGCCACCGGCAACAATCAGCGAATCGCCCAGTGCGGCGTACCCGTTGTCCTTCAGGAACTCGTCTACCGCATCCAATTCCGGCATGAAAACGCCGGTCATCGGTCCCCCAAAGCCGAACCCTACCACAGACTCCTCCGCCTCCTCACTGACTGCCATTCCGTAAAACAGAACAAGGAGAAGTGTAACGAGCATCACAGTCCTCGGAAGTCTCCACATGGCGTTCCTCCTTTTTGAAGCAACGTAGCCCTGAATCGCTTGTTCAGGCATGCTAATCGCCACCACAGCTTGGAGCAAATCCATAACAGTTGCAAGATGGGCTTGTCAGCCTTGGTAGTGCGCATTTAGTGCATGCCAACGATGAATAAAGACAGCCCAGAGAATAGGGTGGATAAGCTGCAGCCTCAAACACTTCCGCTGCCAGAGTCACGGTTATAGCACATGCTGCATCCCAGCAAACCTGTCAACCGTTAGATCGCACGAACTTGGTCTCCTCTTTTACCATCCCCGAGGACAGTGGGATGTAAATACATGAGCAGGTAACTTGTCGGAATTTGCTGTGAAATTTGTCCAGAGGACAGAGGCGCTTGCACCAGGCAAACCGCGGATATGACAGGGCCAGCTCACCAGTACCAGAGAACGGATGAAAGGCCTTTTCGCCTTTAGCAATTTTCATCACAAGCGAGAGGCTATTCAGTTTGGCTTGGTACCGTGATCGGTACCGGCTCTGCTGGTGTGCGAATAAACTGGGCAAGGACGAGCGAGACTAGAGCAACACCCACGCCCACCAGAAAGGGAGCTTGTGAGCCGAACAGCACCCACACCGTACCGCCCACCACCGGGACGACCACTGCCGCGATGTGATTGATGGTCTGCTCCAGCGACAGATTGCTCGTCAGCTCCTCTTGCGACACGGCAATCTTCTGAAGATAGGTAGCGGTAGCTAGATTGAAGCCGAAAATGATGTTGTCAATCACAAACAGGGCAAACAAAGCCGGTAGCATGGTTACGTATGCGTAACCCAGAAACACCGGAATCAAAGTCGCAAAGCCGATGGAGAGCATCAAGCGCTCACCCAATCGGCCGACGAGCTTGCCGACATATTGGTAGGCGTAGGTGTTGATCAAGCTATTGACCAAAAACAGCAGCGCTGTGGTCTCAACCGAAATGCCGTACTTCTTCACGAGCAAGAAGATGGCAAACGTTGTAAAGATGTGGCGGCGACTGCCCATCAGGAAGGCGATGGTGTAGTAGAGCCAGTAACGTCGCCGGAAGATCACCCGCCGCCGCGGGGGTAGGCCTTCCTTGCTTTTCTCAAAAGGCAGCAAAGACAGCCCTCCCAGGATCACCACCCCCCCTACACCCATGAACAGCGTGCGGTAGCCCAGACGTCCCGCAAGCAGAAAAACGACTCCGGTCGCCGCGAGTGCAGCGAGCGCCCCCAGGCTTCGCAGCTGCCCCAGCGCCTTGGGTGCACGCGCTTTGTCCACGGCCATCAACACCACGGCGTTATTGCTGGGGTAGAAGAAGTGGAAGCCAACACTCATCACTACCGTACTGATGAGCAGAAACGGAACACTAGACGCCTGCCCGGTGAGCATCATGCCCACCCCGAGCAAGATCACGCTCAGCGCCATGATGCGCACCTCGGAGAGGAAGAGAGCAAGAAAGCCGATCAAAAAGCCCATCAATCCAGGCACTTCGCGCAGCGCCTGCACCCCACCGATGGCCGCCGGCCCAATGCCGATTGTTTCCACGGCAAAGTTGTTGAACATCGCCTCCCAAACACGATAGCCGAAGTAGAGTGAGAGATTGGAGACGACAAGGTAGAGAAACATTCGTCGATCGGTCTTTAGCATCTCACGCATAGGATCGATTTACTCCTCAAAGTGCATCGCGGCCAGCCCAAAACAATAAACCCTAGTGGGGCAGCCTGCTCTGTCAGATGGCGTGAGTATTGATCCTACCTAAAACCCGAGGCTCTTTCCATTTCGGAGGCAAACCGAGCCCTTCAGGCAACCGAGCCACAAGCAGGGGAAATATCCTCGTTCCTCTTCTCATCCCTAGCAACTCAGCAAGAACAACCCTGTACCGCTGAAAGTATGTGCTCAAAGTCTCCGACTTAGCGTAGAATACCAAAGAGGAGGTGAGAAAAGTGGTGAGAAAAGTGGTCGTAGCTGCTATGCTGGGAGCGCTTATTTTCGGGATAGCAACGTTCGTCAATGGGGAGCCGGAGGAGAACCTAGCTGAGCCCCCGACTGAGCAAACCGTGGTTGAGTCAAACGGAGGTACCGCCACAGATGGATTTCAAATCGTGCTTCGACCTGACCCGCGGGTTCCCTCTGCTTTTTTGCTGGGAACGCATACGTTCGAACTAGACTTCGCAACCGTTTCGCTCCAGTGGGAGACAGGCCTGTGGAGCTATGTAGGGTATCCTCCATCCGGCTACGGCATGACGTTCTACGTGTTTAACCTAACGCCCGCCCTCTCATTCCCAGTTGGCAACGGATGGGAATGCCAAATAGGAAGCTTATTACAGTACAGAACCAATCTTCCTGATCGGATCGTGTTTGCCCCGGAAATCACCTTTTGGCACTCCTGGTAGCAATCAGAGCGGAGGAAACCCAAACGGTTAATCAAGAAGGAGGCCCCTTTCGGGGCCTCTTCGGCAAGAAGGGCCGAGGTGCTCACCCTACTCTGGTCGCTTCCTACGGGTCACAACAGCCGATGCGTATCCTGATGCCAAAAGAGCATCGTGCTCGTGGCTGGCACCAGCTCCACCCGGGGAAGCAGAACCCAAAGAATGGCGGGCAGGGAGGCGTCGGCTTGTAGCACGGTGGAGGTGTGTAGCTGGGAGTGGGCGGTTTGTAGCACGAGGGCGGGGGAGTGCTTACGGGTGGTGCGGTGATCGTGAACGACGCCCAAGCCGTGGCCCAGCTCGGCTGGCACACCGGCTCGGGAGTGATCCCCATGATGTGGCCTTGAATCTGGTCCGGAGCAGCCATCGGAAACGGTTCTGCGTAGGTGCTGGGGGTAACCGCCAGCGGAGACAAGCTGGCGAAGATCTGGAGCTTCTCTACCCCGGTTGGGTAGGTCACCGTGTAGTGGTACGCCGGGTGATCCGGAAGAACGTGCGTTCCCGCGGAGACAAAATTGCTCTGGGAGTAGGCATTGGGAAAGACGAGCCGCACGACCCCATCTGGCTGGATATCGTACAGATAGATGTACGCTGGTTGGTTCACGTTGAAGTATACACGCATCGTCTCGCCCACCGTATAGGTTGACTTGTCGGTCCAAACGTTGATCGTGAGAGGCTGTGGAGTCGGTGTGGGAACAATTCCTAGCGGGCTCGGTGGCCCCTGCACGGCCATGACGGCCGAAGCACCCACAAGTCCGACCAACAGAAACGTCAGCGAAAGAGTTAGTCGTGTTTTCATGTGTACCACCTCATGCCATCTACACACGCTTCTAATCAAAAGTTTCATTGCCTGCCTCTAGCACAAATCAAACGGTCAAAAACCATTGGCCAATGAGCGTAACTACCTGGAAGGAAAAAAGAAGTCCCAAACTGCATAAGATCCCTTCTAAATCGAATACCGACGCACACGAACGATATCCGATGCCCTCCCTTCCATGCAAGGGTGCGTATAGACCCACGTGTGTTCACCGCGGTTGCTCGCACGGGAGTGGCACGCTATAATGTCGACCAGAACAAAGGATTAGAGATTACTGGAGGTGGAAATGGGTACGGCAAGAGGTATCTTTTCTTCTTTAAAAAAGCTTCTCTTTCTTCTTGCGCTTGTTGGGCTTGGGCTTTTTGTGTTCACCCCGGCGGTGCTGGCCCAGCGAGGATTGAATTTCTACACCGACTACCCCGCGGTTGTTGTCGCAGAGGGAAAGGAGCTTTCGCTTGACGTCAAGTTGGTCAACACGAGCCTGCGCGCGGAAGATGTGTCGCTCTCCATCGACGGGCCAGAGGGCTGGAACGCACGGTTTGAGACCACCTCCTATCCAACAATCCGAGTCAAAGCGGTGAGCCTGCGACCAGGCGAAGACGAAGAGGACATCGTAACGGTGAAATTTAAGGCCAAGCCCCCTGAGGGCACCGCCTCCGGCGACTATCCGTTCACCTTGAAGGCCCAGAATCAAGATGGATCCATCGCCCAGGAGATTGCGGTGATGGTGTCGTTAGAGGCTGAGGCCCCAGAAGAAGCAGAACCCAGCGAAGAGAGCTTGGAGCTCACCGTGAACTACCCTGCGCTTGAGACCGCAGCTGGCGAAGACTTTGAGTTTGAGATCCAAATCAACAACAAGGCTGACAAAGAGCAGATAGTTGAACTTGGCGCACAAGCTCCGCTCGGCTGGCGCGCGTACTTCATGCCCCGCTACCAAACCCAGCGAATCTCATCGATAAAGGTGGGTGCCAATGGGACGGAGACCATCAAGTTTGTCGTCACCCCGCCGTTTGGTGCTGCCGAGGAGGAGTACCCCTTAGCCTTCGTGTCCCAGGTCGGTGAGACGCAACAAACCTTGGATCTCAAGGCTGTCGTCACCGGGACCACTGAGCTGAACCTCGGAACAGAAGCAGAAGTGACCGGCACCGGCGACACGCGCAACATTCGCGCCACCGAGGGCCGCGAGCGGCGGTTTACCTTGTACCTGTGGAACAAAGGTTCTGTGGCCTTAAACGACGTCAGCTTCTTTGCCTCCAAGCCGGAAGGGTGGGAAGTGACCTTCGCGCCAGAGCGCCTAGATACCCTGGAACCACTCATGGAGACGCGAAAGCCAGAAGCCGTCGATGTCATCATCAAACCCCGGTTGCGCGCGATCCCGGGAGACTATCAGGTCACCTTGACCACGGCTGGGCAAGAAGAACGTGAACAGATGCAGCTGCGCGTGACTGTCGGCGCCTCCATGGGCTGGGGCTGGGTCGGCGTGGGGGTCGTGGTCTTCGTCGTGGCGGCGCTGACAGGTGTGTTCGTCCGCCTCGGGAGACGCTGAAGATGCTGGTTGTTGAAGCCCAGGATCTGGTAAAGCGGTACAATGGGGTTCAAGCGGTCCGGAATCTGAACCTCGAGATCCGCGAGGGGGAAATCTATGGCCTTCTCGGTCCGAACGGTTCAGGGAAGACCACAACGATCTTGATCCTTCTTGGTCTGACCGAGCCAACCGCAGGCGAGGTACAGGTGTGCGGCCGCGACCCGACCCGCAATCCCATCGCGGTGAAGCGATTGGTCGGGTATCTTCCCGAGAATGTTGGCTTCTACGATGATCTCACCGCACAGGAGAACCTGCGGCTGGTGGCACGGCTAAACAAGATTTCCGACCGGCGATCCAAAGATCGAATCGACGAGATCTTGGAACAGGTAGGCCTTGCCGAGGTCGCTCGTCGCGCGGTGAGAACGTTCTCTCGTGGGATGCTTCAACGCTTGGGAATCGCCGATGTACTCACCAAAGACCCCAGTTTCGTGATCCTCGATGAGCCGACCGCCGGCATCGATCCCGAGGGCGCGACACAAATCCTCGATATGATTGTCGGGATGCGCAATAAACAAGGGATGACCATCATGTTGGCCTCCCACCTTCTGCATCAGGTTCAACGGGTATGCGATCGCGTCGGGATCCTCCATCGTGGGCAGCTCGTGGCCCAGGGTTCGCTGGATGAGCTCTCCGCCGAGACCGCCGGCGAGGATCAGGAGTTGGAGGTCCGCGTGGCGGGAATCGTTCCGGAGCTCATTAGCCACTTACAGTTCCTCGAAGGGGTGAGCGAGGTGGAGTCGATGGGAGATCGCCTCCGCATACGCTGTCGCGAGGACGTGCAGGGACGCATCGCCCGCGCGGTGATGGATGTCGGTGCGGAGCTCCTCGAACTCCGGCGACGAAGCTACACGCTCGAGGACATTTATTTGCGCTACTTTCAGGGGTGATCAACGATGAACGTCGTGTTTTGGAAAGAACTGGCGGATCATTTCGGGAGCAAGCGGTTCATCATCTTCTTCTTCCTGATTCTCATCGTGGCCGGCGCCTCGGTGTATTTGGCCGGACAAGCCTTGCGAGAAAATCCTGAAGGGACAGGCTCATTTGTGTTCCTGAAGCTGTTTACCTCAAGCAGCGGCGGCCTGCCCTCGTTCTTCTCGTTTATCGCTTTCTTCGGCCCGCTGATTGGAGTACTCCTGGGATTCGACGCAGTGAACAGGGAGTTCAACCGCGGAACAGTTAGTCGGGTGCTGGCTCAGCCGATCTACCGTCACTCGTGGATCAACGGGAAGTTTCTCGCCGGCCTGGCTGCTTTGGGCTTAGCGCTGGCTGGGATTATTCTGATCATCTTCGGGTTGGGGCTATTCGCGCTCGGCTTTGCACCCGACGGCGGAGAGCTATCGCGGATGGCTGCCTTTTTTGTGATCGGGTTGATTTACCTCGGCTTTTGGTTGAGCCTGGGGATCCTGTTTTCGATCGTGTTCCGCCAAGCAGCGAGCTCCGCTCTAACGTCAATCGCGCTGTGGCTGTTCTTCACGCTTTTTTTGTACATGATCGCCGGCCTGATTGCCGACCAGGTAGCGCCGGTCCGGCTGGATTCGGCACCGGAGGTGTGGACACACCACGAGCACATCCGCGATCTGATCCTGCGGTTCTCACCGGTTGCCCTGTTTGAGGAGGCCACCTCCGCCGTGCTCATCCCAAGCTACAGAGGTCTTGGCGTGGCGGAGTTGCTTACGCAGGCGCAGGTGCCGACAAACCCTTTACCTTTGGGCCAGAGCTTCCTCATCGTCTGGCCACAGCTTGTGGGGCTGATTGCGCTCACCTCGATCTGTTTTGCTATCTCGTACATCATCTTCATGCGCCGGGAGATCCGATCAACGTAGCGAGAGACTACTGTGCCGAAGATACAAGGGGTCTCTTTCGAGCCCCTTTCCTCTTTGCCAAAACTCAAAGAGTAATTAAACCGTATCTCATCTTTAGTTTGTTGCAATGGAGATAGTCCAAGCGCGTGAAAGACAGGACAGAAAAACCGACAAACAAAGCTTTGGCCCCTGAAGACCGTTTGCTCCCACGCGGTCAATCCCTTTTCAGTGTCTCTCTCAGCCAGTCTAGATAAGTCCTGCTTCCTGTAACCACGGGGAGCGCAAGGATCTCGGGCGTTTCGTAGGTGTGTAGTTCATTGATCTCCCGTTCTATCTCCTCATAGAGGTTTGCTTTGCTCTTGATCAAGCACAACCACTCCTTGGCTTCCTCGATCTTGCCCCGCCACCAATACGTGCTTGTGATCGGACCGACAATCTGGACACAAGCGGCCAGTCGTTTTTCAAGTAGCTTTTTTGTGATTTTCTCTGCGGCTTCTTTGCTCTCCGCCGTCGTAACAATCTGTACACATTCAGTCATTAGGCTCACCTCGCCTGTCAGGCCTTGCATGTGCAGTCATAAGAACTCTCCTTTCTTAAGGTGCTTTGTGACCCTGAGGCCATCGCTGGCCTTTGAGCGCTGTCCTGTTCATTTTGCGGCGCTCGTTTCAATACTCACACGGCACCGCTTCTGAATAACCGCGCACCCGTCCAGCGGAAAGTCAAGCCTGAAGTAGTGGAGATCCACGTATGCTCCCCCTCTCCTGAGCTCAGCCTTTTTCGCAATCCCTAAGCGAGGCCCTTCAGGTTGCGTAGCGGATGCACGGGGTTTACTATGCCCGCGCCAGTGCACAAGAAAGAGGTGTCGAATTACCTGAAGCGAGTCCGTGCGTTCTCGAGGAACGCGCGGATTTTTCTTGCCAGCACGGTCCTCTACGGCTTGATGTTCGGGCTGTATTACCTCTTCTTCAATCTCTACATTCTCAGCCTCGGCTACGATCAAGAGTTTGTTGGCGTTCTTGCCAGCATTCCCGCTTTGGTCACCGCGATCGCCGCCATTCCCGTTGGGCTATTCTTATCCCGGATCGGGTACAAGCGAAGTCTCCTTCTAGGAACGGGTCTCCAAATGTTCGCGCTCCTTGGCTGGGCCTTTCTCACAGAAAGGACACTCCTCGTCTTCGCTAGCGTGCTTTTCGGACTTGGATCATCTCTAATCTGGATCAGCTCCTCGCCGTTTATGGTCGCTTCCAGCACGGCGAGAGAGCGAACCCATCTGTTCAGTATCCAGTTCGGGCTAAACACCCTCGCCGGAGTAATCGCAAGCCTGGTCGGAGGCATCCTCCCACGCGTGTTTGCATCGCTTTTTGACTTTCCCTTGGAAGGCGCCGCCACTTACCGAGGAATCCTTTTTGTCGCCGGAGCCCTCTGCGCCCTGTCCCTTATCCCGCTTTCCGCATTACGTAGCCGCACCGAAGTTCCCAAAGGGCGTGGGAAAGTTGGAGAGATACGTCCATATCGGTCCATCATCGGTAAGTTGTTCCTCATTGAACTTATCGTCTCGCTTGGAGCCGGTCTACTTATGCCGTTTGTCAACGTTTTCTACAAGCTGCGCTTTGCACTTCCCGATCACCTCCTGGGAGGACTCTTCGCCGCCTCCTCGTTGACCATGGGGTTCGCTGTCATGCTCACTCCTCTTCTGGTCGATCGAATGGGAAAGGTAAAAACGATTGTGTTGACCCAGGTGCTCTCCCTGCCATTTCTTATCCTGATGGGGTTCTCACCGATTTTCGCCCTCTCCGCAGGCAGCTTCTTGGTGCGTACCGCCCTGATGAACATGAATGCACCGGTGCTCACTGCCTTTGCAATGGGAATTGTCCCCGTTCGTCTTAGGCCGATCACTTCAAGCTTGTTGGTCCTCGCTTGGAACGCTGGCTGGGCCGCCAGTGCGTTTGCAAGCGGACGACTGCAGACAAGAGTTGGTTTCTCACCACTCTTTCTTGCCACCGGCTCACTCTACCTACTTACCGCCTTTCTGATCTACCACTTCTTTCACAAAACCCCAGAGGTGGAAGAAACAAAGATCGCTGAAGCTGTACTGATCGATGAGGAGATCAAGCCATAACTGTTCGATTTAGTAGAATGCTAAGCTCGCGGTTTTCCCACCACTGGGAAGCCAGCTTTTTACTCTAAGGAGCTTCCTCCTTCTCATCGGCGTCGGTTGTCTCTAAGGTGCGGTAGCGACCGACCGCGCGATAGCGTTCGTAGCGAGTAGCAAGCAATTCCTTAAGTGGCATTGCCAAAATCTCTTCAAGATGACGCAAAAGGCTTTCCTTAAGAGCGGCGGTGGTCTTTTCGGGTTGCTTATGCGCACCGCCGAGTGGCTCTGGCACGACTTCGTCAATCAGCCCCAATTCGAGAAGGCGCGGTGCAGTAAGAGTAAGGGCCGCTGCCGCCTCCTTTGTGCGCTCCTTCTCCTTCCACAGGATCGCCGCTGCTCCCTCAGGGCTGATCACAGAGTAAATTGCGTTTTCGAGCATAATAACCCTATCGGCTACGCCAATCGCCAGAGCCCCACCGGATCCTCCCTCACCGATCACCGCAGCAACGATTGGGACACGAAGCATGGCCATCGCGGACAAGTTCTCCGCAATGGCACCCCCGATGTTCAGCTCTTCAGCTTCCAGACCAGGATAGGCGCCAGGAGTGTCGATCAAGCTGATAACGGGGAAGGAGAACCGCTCGGCCAGACTCATCGCCCGCCGCGCCTTCCGGTATCCTTGAGGCCGGGGCATCCCGAAGTAGCGCTCCTTGTTCTCCTCCGTCGTGCGCCCCTTCTGTTGGGCCAAAAGCACGATCGGTCGACCCTCAAGCCGGGCGAGGCCAGCGAGGAGAGCCCGATCGTCACCTCCAAGGCGATCCCCGTGAATCTCGTAAAAATCAGCAAATATCTCTTGTATGTAGTCCAGTGAAAAAGGACGCTGAGGATGACGAGCAATCTTTACCCGTTCCCAATCACTTAAGTCGGCGTACAGCTCCTCCCTCAGCTTCTCAAGTTTCTTCTCCAAACGGGTGATCTCGTGACGCAGATCGATCCCGTCTGTCTTATTCAGCTCGCGTAGCTCCTGGATCTTCGCCTCCAGGAGGTCGAGCGTCTGTTCATCACTCATTGCGCCTCCACGAAGAAGCCGAGCACTTTGCCTAATTCTT
>Ga0209636_10004279_pt1 | contig 14550 bp, 13 predicted proteins | sample DeeMarSWOR152_54_FD_187464 | JGI IMG/M metagenome (GOLD analysis project Ga0209636, IMG submission 187464) | Marine sediment microbial communities from White Oak River estuary, North Carolina - WOR-1-52-54 (SPAdes) (version 2) | ecosystem: Environmental > Aquatic > Marine > Intertidal zone >...
GGCGCCTGATCCTTAGAAGCCTCTCTCCTGTATATTACCGCCACCCCGATTGCACTGTAATTCCACGGCAGAGTTTGCCTTAATAGAGGATGACCGGATACTGGTCAGGGGCAATTGCCTGAAAAAACATTCTAATTCTTAATGGCCATTACCCTTTCCATTTTTAATGTAATAAGGAGTAGAGCATTTCTATAAGAATTATCATAACCTTGTGCTATCGATCTGTAATTCCCGAGATATCTAAAATGCTGCGATATAATTTTCAGATCTTCATCATCATTGGTCATCGGCAGCGCACTCTAATCTGGCTTTTCTCCTGATACAATCTGTTTATTTCATCGGAACGCCCCTTTTATTTTAAGTTGCCCCAATTCTTGGAAAGTAGTATGTAACAATTCCATGGGATCTCCTTCCATTCTAAAAGGCGCTCGCCTCCAGCCGAACCAGACGGTGGGCATTATCGCCCCATCGAGCCCCGTCAACCAATCCGAGATATCAGAGGGATTGAATCTCTTAGAGTCATTTCCTTTAGAAGTCAAACTGGGAGAGCATCTCTTTGATCGCTTGAATTATCTGGCTGGCGCTGACCATGATAGGGTGTCCGATCTTCATCAGATGTTTTCCGATCCTGACATAAAGGCAATATTCTGTGCCAGGGGCGGATATGGCTCAGCGAGACTTCTCAATAAGATAGACTTTGACCTGATGCGAAAAAACCCAAAGATAATAGTCGGTTTCAGCGATCTAACCGCCCTTTTGATTGCAATATACAAACAAAGCGGCCTGATTACCATCCACGGACCTACCCTCTCGGATCTTCCCAAAAACAAAAACTGGGCAAATTTGTCCAAGCTTATTACCACCCCTCACAGGCCTCAGGTCGTCTTTAGGCAGGGAAAAATAATAAAAGATGGTAGTGCTAGCGGCATACTTTTGGGCGGCAATCTTTCAACGATATGCTCTCTTTTGGATACCCCTTTTTTACCCTCCTTTGAAGGTGTGATCCTTTTTTTGGAAGAGAAAGGGGAATCTCCTTACAGGTTGGACCGGATGCTTACCCACCTTTTACTGAGTGGCCGGTTAGGCCTGTTATCGGCCCTTATTATCGGTCAAATCGAGGATTCTGGGGAGAAAGAGACTATCGACGGTCTGCTTGAGGAACGACTTGGTGGCCTCAACATACCAGTGGCTACGGGTTTGCCCGTCGGCCATGGCGTTGAAAACATATCTCTGCCCCTTGGCCTTCCAGCTCTCCTTGATACCGAAAGGATGATTCTTGAGATAGAGGAAGCGGCTACTTCATAAATTAACCGCAGATCCACGCTGACAGACACAGATATTTCGTTCAGCCGACCCCCGGTGAAACAGGATTTGCATTTCACGGGGCTTGGCTGAACAAAAAATGCAATCGCTCCGCGAAACAAGCACAGTTTTTGTGGATACTAATGACTTCATCTATGCAATGAATTGTGCGGCAAGAAATGGCCTTAACATTGCCCGCTCCGACCCGGTGGGACGAGAGTCCCTTCGGGAAGGGGTATGACATCTCATGGTTCCGCATTCGGCGGAACTATTCGTCTGCGTTAGTCTGTGGCTGAAATAGTTATCTTGGGCAAGATGTTTATGGTTAATGAAATAAAAGACCTCCTTATCAGTGGATTAAAGCGAAAGGTTTATCCAGGGGCGGTTCTTTTAGTGGCCCATGGGAAAGACATTGTATGCTTCCTCAACGTAGGCAACAGAGCGGTAATCCCGAAGCTGCTTCCCATGGAAAAGGAAACGATCTTTGATCTAGCCTCCCTGACCAAACCATTAGCTACTACTCTGGCCGTCATGAAACTCGTTGACGATGCTTTGCTGGATCTTGACGCCCCGATCTCATCTCTCATTCATCCGTTTCCCTGGAAGGATAAAGCTGATATAACCCCTCGACTTCTTTTAAATCACTGCGCAGGTTTTGCGGACTGGAAACCCTTCTATCGTAAACTCATAAAGTTGCCCCTGGAAGAGAGAAAACCCGCAGTAAGGCGCCTCATCATGGAAGGACCCTTATCCAGTGAGCCTAAATCGGTTTCGCTGTACAGCGATTTAGGATTTATGCTCCTTGAGTGGATCATTGAAATAGCCTCCGGCCAGGATTTTTCCTCATTTCTAGATGCTGCCCTGTACCGACCCTTGGGTCTGCAAACCGTTTACCTGGATACCATTGACCGTGGGCCGGCATATGCAGGAGACTCATACGCTGCCACTGAGGACTGCCCATGGAGAAAAGAGATTCTACAGGGCCACGTTCATGATGAAAATGCGCACGCACTCGGCGGGCATTCGGGTCATGCTGGGCTCTTTGGGACAGCACTGGATATCTTTGCCCTGACCACCACACTAATTAAGATCTATCACGGCGATAGTGCGGGACCACTTAAGACCGAAACTGTCAGAACATTCTTTTCAAGGCAGGAGATTGCCCCAGACTCCAGCTGGGCCCTTGGATGGGATACACCATCGGGACAGAACTCCAGTTCAGGCAATTACTTCTCCACAAGCAGTGTAGGTCATACAGGATTTACCGGCACCTCAGTATGGATAGATTTAAGAAAGAACATAACGGTCCTATTTCTGACAAACCGGGTACACCCAAGTAGATCAAATGAAAAGATAAAGGATTTCCGCCCCAAACTTCACAATCTCATTATGCGGGAATTGGGATATTGCTAATGCCCTTTTGGGTTAATCTCCTTTCAATTATCATTGCTTGACATATTCATGAATATTGTATAATATTTCATGAGAATTAGATTTCAAAGGAAAACAAGATATGGCTAATTTACAAATTAAAGGTATTCAGGATGCACTGTATGCAGAGATAAAAGATATTGCATCCGCTGAAAATCGCTCTGTGAGTCAACAGATCCTTTTTTTAGTGAAAGAGTATCTTGCCAGAAGAAAGGGTTTTCAAGCTCTTAAAACTCCTGCCCAGGTCTTGTTAGAACTATCTGGTTCATGGGAGGATGAAAAGAGCATAGAGCAAATTATCAATGAGATCAAAGTCGCCCGAAAAAACTCTAGAAAGCTGGAAGAAGGATTTTGATGTACTTGCTCGATACGGATACGATTATCTTCAGTTTAAAAGGGCATGCTGCTGTGAAGAAGAATTTGCACCAACATTTTTATGATCCCATAAAAATAAGTGTCATTACTCTAATGGAGCTTTATTATGGGGCGTATAAGTCTGAAAAAATAGAAAGCAATCTAGCCAAAATAAAAACTCTCGAAAATTCACTGGAAATTATACCTTTAGGCAAAGAATCAGTAGAGATTTTTGGAATCTATAAGGCGAAATTAGAGAAAGCAGGCAATCCACTGGACGATTTTGATTTGATCCTCGGTTCTTGTGCTTTATCCCATAATTTAGTGCTCGTTACAAATAATGTGCAACATTTTCAAAGGATAGAAGGTCTCAAGATAACAAACTGGACTGAGTATCCTTCTTCCTCCCTATAGTAAATTCTTTTCCATATCTCAGGTTTTATCAACACATATAGTGTCTCTAGCTTAGGAAATTGTCTCTAACTCTGCCTGGTTCCTTGGATGGGACACGCCATCAGAGGAGAACTCCAGTGCAGGATATCACCTCTAAAAATCATTTTACAAAAATAGGCTGATACGTTAGTAAATATTCCTCTTTTCCCTAACATTTGTGCAGGATTATCCGGGGAATTGGTATATGGATGATGACGTTCACATTCTGCCAAGACATTCACATATTCACCTCATGGGTATCTGCGGTGTCGGTATGTCATCCCTTGCAGGCATGCTCAAGGAGAAAGGCTACACAGTAACAGGCTCCGATCAAAACATCTACCCCCCGATAAGCACCTTTCTTGAGCGACTGGCTATTGCTGTGAAAAAAGGCTACTCCCCTTCAAACCTCCATCCTCTGCCAGATCTTGTCATTGTGGGAAACGTGATCACCAGGGATAATCCCGAAGCAGGGGAGTTGCTCAGGCTTGGGATACCATACCTTTCCATGCCACAGGCACTTAGAAGATTCGCCATGGAGGGAAAAAAATCCATCGTCATTGCCGGAACTCATGGAAAGACGACCGTGTCTGCGCTCACCGCGTGGATTCTAGAGGTAGCCGACATGAATCCATCATTTATGATCGGAGGTATTGCAAAGAATTTTGACAGCAATTTCAAACTGGGCACCGGCCCATTCTTCATTATCGAGGGTGACGAGTACGATACAGCCTTCTTTGATAAGAGGCCCAAATTTCTGCACTATGACCCTTATGTAACTGTCATAACCAGTATTGAGTTTGACCATGCAGATATCTACAAAGGAATTGGGGAAATAAAGGATTCCTTCAGACACCTTATCAAAATGATACCTGCCAAAGGGCTCCTGTGTGCAAACATTGATGATCACGCAGTGGCAGATGAGATTAAGCAGGCAAGATGTCCAGCTATGAAATATGCGATAAGAAGAGAAGCAGATCTTTCTATCGGGGATATTACCGTTAACGATGATAGGACAAGGCTTGCTATAGTAAAAGAGAAGAAAGAATATCTAAGCGTTACTACTGATCTTTTTGGAGACCACAATATCTCCAACATCCTTGCCGCAGTCTCAATTGCCTATCACGTGAAGATAAAACCTGACATCATCGCCAAGGCCCTTGCCACCTTTAAGGGGGTGAAGAGGCGACTGGAGTCAATAGGTAGGTATAGAGATATACTTGTGATAGATGATTTTGCCCATCATCCGACGGCTGTAAGAGAAACGACAAAGGCGGTAAAAGGCCGCTACAAAGACCGCCGCCTTGTTGCCGTTTTTGAACCGAGATCAAACTCAAGCCGCAGGAACATCTTCCAAGATGCCTACGCCTCTTCCTTTAGCAGTGCTGATGTAGTCATGCTTCCAGAACCTCCACTCATGGAAAAGATTCCACTAGATGAAAGATTCTCTTCCATCAAACTTACTGCTGATCTAAGAGGCAGGGGTATTGAGGCCCACTATTTTCCTAATAGTGACGATCTCCTTGATGGAGTTATTTCGCTTGTTAAGCCAGGCGATGTGATCCTCATCATGTCCAACGGGGCCTTTGGTCATATCCAGGAACGCCTTCTCGAACGCCTAAAAGAGGAGATTTTCTAAAGTTTCCAAGCGAAAGGGTCTGGTTATAGATCCCCTTAATCCTCTTGATTTTTTCATCACTTCATTTTATCAATATGAGAGCTTTTAATCGTTTGGAAGCCCTATGAAAGTCAATCCTGACAATCCAATAGGCGTATTTGATTCTGGCATAGGAGGGCTTACCGTGGTCAGGGCCCTCATGGAACGCCTGCCCTTCGAGAACATCATCTATTTTGGAGACACTGCCAGGGTACCCTATGGGGTGAAGTCGGTTGAAACTATTTCCAGCTATGCGAGACAGATCACAGAATTTCTGGTGCAGCAACAGGTTAAGGTGCTCATTGTTGCCTGTAATACTATGTCCGCTGTAGCCTTTCAGGTCATTGAGGACATGTCCCCTGTTCCGGTACTGGGTGTGGTCGATGCAGGTGCCAGCAGAGCGGTAGCCGAAACACACAACAAATGTGTCGGCGTGATTGGTACGCCAGCGACCATTAACAGCAACGCCTATGCAAGGGCAATCAGTAAGCATGATCCGGAGATTCGGATTTTTTCTCAATCCTGTCCTCTATTCGTGCCCCTGGTAGAAGAAGGGTGGCTGGACCATCAGGTAACCAGACTCACAGCCCAGGAGTACCTCAAGCCGGTTGTAGCCCAAAATATTGACACCCTCGTTCTGGGGTGTACTCACTATCCCCTCCTGAAACCTCTGCTTCAGGAAATCCTGGGAGATAAAATAAGGCTTGTGGACTCTGCTCGGGCAATAGCAGAAGAAACAGGGGAATTGCTCAGCGGGAAAGATCTCAGGATTAGACAACAGAAACCCCCTGAATACCGGTATTATGTCACCGATGTACCCATCAGGTTTCAGGGAATTGGGGAGCGCTTTCTGGGACGAACACTCGCCAATGTTGAGGTAGTCAAGTGGTAAGGCTCTGCTTAACTTGCTCCGCCGAAGTGTAGTCTTTGAATACTCCGGTTACGGCTAGGGCTTGCGGCGAGCTCAGCCGAGCGGTGACGAAGCCTGCCCGCTACCTGCCCGCCATCGGCTTCGCCCTCAGGCGAGGCGGGCGGGTCGCGACCGCTCAGGCGAGGCGGGGGGCCCGTATCGGTTATGGTAACGGCAACGTGAAGAAAGGACGAATTACATAGCCGCGGAACGAAACGGGTCCTGATTTTTTTGGCATATGGGGCTGAGGGTCTGCTTGGGTATCCGTGATACGCCTGAATAGAAAAAGGCCAGGATATCTGAAGGGGGCATATCTAGGGATGGATGTGCCAGCTATTCTCTCTCCCCACGGCTGTAATCCCTCGCACACAGCGGTCAGAAGCGCGAAGAGTTAGAAGGTAAAGACGCCTGACCTGGCGAGGAATGCTAAAAGGAGGCCATAGATGGAGCTATTGAAGAAACTCCTCAGGGGTGCCATTGATTTTCATATCCATACTTCTCCCGATCCTTACAGACAAAGGTCTGTGGATGCGTATACTGCCGCCCTTGAGGCGAAAGATTTGGGGATGAAGGCAGTGGTCCTTAAGTCTCACGATTACCCTACGGCTCCCGTAGCTCAGACGGTGGAAGGGTTGGTTAAGGGGATACGGGTCATAGGAAGTATTGCGCTGAACCATGGGGTAGGAGGCATAAACCCTGCGGCGGTGGAAGTCTCTGCCAGTATGGGGGCAAGGGTCATATGGATGCCGACGTTCTCTTCTGTCCCGGATACGAGGAGGCGAAGGCTCGATACAGGGATATCCATTCTCGATAGAGATGGAAATGTGCTCCCCGAGGTAAGGGAAGTGATTGCTCTTGCGAAAAAACATGAGCTTGCCCTATGCACTGGCCATATCTCAAGGGAGGAGATCTTTGCCCTTGCTGACGAGGCCTTTGCCATGGATATGAGGAAGCTCGTCCTTACCCACCCCCTAACGGATGGGGTGGGTGACCCCTCACCGCCCGAGATTCAAAAGGAGTTGGCGGATAAAGGGGCCTTCATAGAGCACTGCTTTGTTGCCACCACCCGCAGCCTTGGAGAACTCGATCCCCAGAAGATAGTTGAGGCTATACGATATGTAGGCATTGAAAAATGCATCCTGAGCACTGATTTTGGCCAGGCGGAAAACCCCAAACCTGCTGAAGGGATGAGCATGATGGTGGATGCCATGCTTGGCTCTGGCCTTCAGGAGGAGGAGTTGGAAATCCTCCTCAAGAGGAATCCAGCGATGATCTTGAACCTAGAATAAGAAGACCCCTTCGTGGCGTGATCATTCCCCGAACAATTTGCCCATAAAAGAAGCCGACATGAGAGCCTTGAGCGAGGGTGATCTTTAAGAAACAACTTCTAGTTGCGTTGGCTCAGCCAATTTCATGCGTCAAAACCGAAACATGAGTTGAGAACTTGACATACTCCTGAGCCTTGGCTATGTTTCGAGGACGTAATTCGGCAAAGCTGCCATAAAACGCAAGAGGAGCATATGGCAACGACCCTAGGCGACATAGCTCAGGCTGTTCTGGAAGGGAACGCACCTCGAACCACCGAGTTGACGGAACAGGCCCTCAGCGATGGCGCTTCGCCTCCGGATATCTTGCGGCAAGGCCTGATCGCCGGCATGTCCAAGGTGGGCGCGAAGATGCACAGCGGAGAGTATTACATTCCTGAGGTCCTCATCTCTGTGAGGGCTTTTAAGGCCGCATCAGAGATTCTGAGGCCCCGCATGGCCGCGAGTCAAGCCTCACAGTATGTCGGCCGTGTCGTCATCGGTACGGTCAAGGGTGACCTTCACGATATCGGTAAAAATCTGGCGATTGTGATGCTTGAGGGCGCCGGGTTTGAGGTGACCGACCTCGGAATCAACGTGCCCACCGAGAAGTTTGTGGAGGCCGCCCGCGAGACGGAGTCGCAGATCGTAGGCCTTTCTGCGCTGCTCACCGTCACCATGGTGCAGATGAAAAACGTCATTACGGCGCTCACCCAGACGGGAATGCGTGACAGGGTCAAGGTACTCATTGGGGGAGCCCCCGTCACCGACCGGTTTGCCAGGGAAATTGGGGCCGATGGCTATGCCTCCACGGCTACCTTCGGCGTGGAGTTGGCCAAAAAATTCATCACTCCGGGGCATTGACAAATGGCCTCGGACCCGCATCAGACAGGAGACCGTATGCCTAGGCCTGACCGTCCGAACTTCGAGCGAGTCAAACAGGCCCTCCTCCTTCAGGGGGAGCCTGATCGCGTGCCTCTGATGGAGCTCAGTATAGATCGGGCCGTCAAGAGGGCCTTTCTGAAGACGGAGAAAAGAGGTCTTGCCCGCGAGGTGGAATTCTGGGTGGAGGCTGGCTACGACCACATCCCGATCTCTCAGGGCGCAGGCATGGTCATCACCGGCCGAGTGGGTAGGAATGATGCAGCAGGTGACGCCTTCTCTACCACCATGCTCTGTGCCTCAGGCCATTACAGCATATTCGAGGAAAGTGAAACCACACGATCATGGATGCGGGAGGATCGGGGAGTCATCACTTCCTGGGAGGACTTCGAGAAATTCCCCTGGCCCAACCCGGATGACCTCGATTATGCCATTCTCGACCGTGTCGGCGAGAACCTCCCTCAAGGCATGAAGATCATCCCCCTCGTTTCGACCTGCTTTCCTCAGATCTCGGCCCTCATGGGCACCGAGACGTTTATGCTCTCTATCTACGACGACCCCGAGCTCGTGGCCCGCCTGTTCGAGAAATTGGGAGAGATTGAATACGCCGCGCTGGAGAGGATCGTAGACAGACCCATGGTGGGTGCTATATGGGCCGTGGGCGATGTCGCATACGGGGAGGGAACCCTAGTTTCCCCCAAGGTATTGCGTCAGCACGTCTTCCCCGTCCTAAAGAGGATGGTGGGCCTGGCCAAATCGAGGGATCTGCCGACCTTATTTCACTCCGATGGCAAGCTCTACGAGGTGATTGACGACCTCATCGATTGCGGTTTCAATGCCATTCATCCCATAGAGCCCAAAGCCATGGACATAGCTCGCCTCAAGCATACTTACGGCGACAGGTTGTGTCTTTGCGGGAACATAGACCTGGCCTATACCCTGACACTCGGCTCTCCGGAAGAGGTGGTCCAAGAGGTAAAGAGGCGGCTCAAGGAGATTGCGCCAGGGGGCGGATACTGCCTCGGATCGAGCAATTCCGTGACAGAATATGTGCCACTGGCGAATTTTAACGCCATGCGCGAAACCGTCCTGAAATACGGCCGCTACCCCATATCTATTTAGCCAAAAGCCTCGTACGATCCACCCTATGCAGTGGGCAGCCGGGTAGTCACTTATTATGTCACCGATGTACCCATCAGGTTTCAGGGAATTGGGGAGCGCTTTCCGGGACGAACACTCGCCAATGTTGAGGTAGCCAAGCGGTAACACCGTAGCAGGCTCGCTATTGGAAGAGATACCTAAACTTCAATAGAAAATGAAGATTTCAAGGTCAAAAATGCAAAGTAATTCAAAAGGGAATCTCCCTGTTTTGCAATTTGCATTTTACATTTTACAATTTCCAATGATATGTAGCAGTTATTTCTAACTGCAAATCATCTATGTAAAGCCCATGCATGAAATCACCTCCGAAATAGTACCTCCTGTTGACTTCGAAAGGGTTCGCTGTATCAAAGATTACAGCGAAATAAGCAGGAATTACAACTCCTACCTCTCTGACGAGTCAAAGCTGGCTCACCAGGGGGCCGAATACCTTTTCTTTCCCACCAACGAGGCTGAACTCTCGGCTGTCTTTCGAGAAATGGCCGAACGGCGTATCACGGTAACGATATCTGCTGCCAGAACCGGCATAGTCGGTGGGGCAGTGCCTCATGGGGGGGCACTGGTATCGCTGGAAAAGTTCAATAGGGTCCTGGGGCTTGGGTACGATAGTAGCTCAAAAGAATGGCTCGTTAGGGCTGGGTGTGGTGTAATTCTAAGGGATCTTAACAACTGGGCAATGAAAAAAAACTTTCCTGGCCTCAATGAGAGAGGTTCCGCTGAGACTAAGGCCTTTCTCAAAAGATACAGGGAAAGCCCGGCCATCTACTTCTATCCCCCTGATCCAACCGAGACTGGGGCAGCCCTGGGCGGAACTGTCGCCACCAATGCATCAGGTGCCAGAACATACAAATACGGGGCCACGCGAAACTGGGTGAGAAGGATCAGGGTCATGTTAGCCTCAGGGGAGGTCCTTGAGATTCCCCGGGGTAAATATTTTGCAACACCAGCTGGTGAGTTTACCATACTCGATAGCAGGGGAAGTGAAGCAACAGTAAAGATTCCAAAGTATACGATGCCCTCAACAAAAAATGCTGCAGGTATCTTCTCGGCGCCTAACATGGATCTTATTGACCTCTTCATTGGCAGTGAAGGTATTTTTGGGGCAATCACTGAGGTTGAGGTGGCACTTCAAAAATGGGAGAACCCTATTTCGATTGTTCAGTTTTTGCCATCGGACGATAAGGCGATTGATTTTGTGATTTCCCTCCGCAAAGAGAAAAGTATCCGACCGGAGTTTATTGAGTTCTATAGCTCTTACGCCCTCGATTTTCTCCGGAAGAAACAGAAGGAAGATCCCAAGGTTGTAGGGATGCCGCCAATACCGGATTATGCGAAGTCTGCTGTCTTCTTTGATCTGAAATTCGATCCTGAAGCCAAGGACAATGACTGCTCTAAACTGGAAGCAATGGTTTCTGAATGTGGATCAACACTGGCAAGGTCATGGGCAGCATATGAACAAAGAGATCTGGATCGGTTCAAAAATTTCAGGCATGTCCTCCCTGAAACCACCAACAGTATCATAGCTGAGAGAAAAAAGAAGATACCCGAACTCCATAAGCTTGGAACTGATCTTGCAGTTCCGGATCAGGCCCTTGAGGAAATATGGGCATTTTATGAATCCAAATTAGCTAAAGCAGGCCTCGAATGGCTTGCATACGGGCACATTGGCAACAATCACATCCATATAAACATCTTGCCCAGAACCCTTGAAGAGATGCGCGATGGCCTCTCTATCTACCATGAATTTGCCAAAAAGGCAGTATCCCTGGGAGGAACAGTATCTGCTGAACATGGTATTGGTAAGATCAAAAAGGAATTCTTTTCTATCATGTTCTCAGATAAGGAACTGGAAGAGATGAAGGCAGTCAAAATCGCCCTTGACCCAGGCCTCATGATGAATCCAGGAAACATGCTGGATATGTAAGGGAATACGCTCATGGTTCACCGCAAAGGCGCAGAGGACGCAAAGAGAAGATGTTTTTCCTTTCTGTTGAGAGGACAGAAAGGAAAAAACCTGTTATTCCGCAATCCTCTGGAGGGTATGACCTGTCTGCCATTCCGACGGTATGCTTTCAGGCTTATTCATGGGAGGAAGAATCGGCAACATGCACAACTTCGTTAATTCTTTTTGCTTTCCGCCCTCGTTCGCCCTGTCGAATGCGGGGCCTGTTCCTCCGGGGTCGGTGGAAAGCAAAAATTACGAAATCTCAGCGTTCTCGGCGTCTCTGCGGTGAGCAGGTAGGAAAGATGAAGATACTCATCAGTGTAAAGCAGGTTCCGGAAATTACGGATGTAACAATAAATCCTGAAACAGGGACTCTTGTGAGAGAAGGGGTGGCCTCAATCCTCAATCCCTTCTGCGAATATGCCATAGAGGTGGGCTTAGATCTGAGAAGGCATTATGGTGATATAGAGATAGTGACTATTTCCATGGGGCCTCCACAGGCAAAGGCTGCGTTGATGAGGTGCCTTGAGATGGGAGCTGATAGGGCCATTCTGCTATCGGATAGGGGATTTGCTGGCTCTGATACATGGGCTACTGCCCTAACCCTGGCTGAGGCTATAAGGGCCATGGAAAATGACTTTGACCTGATTCTTGTTGGAAAACAGGCAATAGATGGCGACACCGCCCAGGTTGGCCCTGAGCTTGCGGAAATCCTCGGTATCCCTCAGGTAATGTACGGAGTGGGCATAGAACTCGCCCATAACAAAAAGAAGATCAGGGTAAGAAGAGAGATAGAAAAAGGCTATGAAATCGTAGAGATGAAACTTCCTGGCCTCATCTCTATAAGCAAAGGACCCATGATAAGAAGTGTGTCTTCTTTTGAAGAAATCCTTGACGCACGGAAAAAGGAGCTCCGGGTTGTTACTGCTTCCGACCTCACTATGGATGAGGATGAACTTGGCCTCAAAGGCTCACCAACCCAGGTTGTAAAGATCTTTCCGCCCGGGGTGAAAAAAGGGGGAGAGCTTATCGATGGTAGTGAAGCACAGGGTGCGGCAGGGAAACTGGTTGAGTTCCTCAAAGAAAGAAACTTTATTTGAGGCTAACTGTTCAGATAGCCACCAAGGCACGAAGACCCGCCCGCCTCGCCTAAGGCGAAGCCGATGGCGGGCAGGCACAAAGGATAGATATAGGGTATCAAAAGAATAATTCTTTAATCTTAGTGCCTTGGTGTCTTAGTGGCTAAATAGCTGCGCTTAAGGAATACCATGCTCAAAATCGATAGAGAGAAGTGTACCGGCTGTAAGATCTGTGAGAAAATATGTCCATTTGGCGCTATCGTCGTTGTTAATAAAGTAGCCCAAGTGCAAGACAATTGCACCCTCTGCGGGGCATGTGTAAACAGTTGCCCGGAAGGGGCTGTTTCGATTGAGCGGAGACGAGTTCCAAAAGAGGAACTGGATAAATATTCTGGTGTTTTTATCTGGGGAGAATGTGAGGAGAAGGGTGAAAGCCTTGTCCCGAAAAAAGTGGTCAAGGAACTCCTTTCCCAGGGGCGAAACCTTGCCACTAAGCTCAACCAAGATCTGACAGTAGCAGTTTTAGGTGATGGAAGGCTCACAGAGCTTGAGACACTGATTGCCTACGGTGCAGACAGGGTAATGAGGTGTCAACACAAGCTCCTCAGTGACTACACAACCGACAGCTTCACCACGGTGATATCCGCTCTTATCTCAAAGGAGAGGCCCTCTGTCTTTCTCTTTGGCGCAACAGCACATGGAAGGGAGCTGGCCCCGAGGGTCGCCGCGAGGCTACACCTTGGGCTTACTGCAGACTGTACCGGTCTGGATATAAATGAAGAGGGGCAGATGGTCCAGACAAGGCCCGCATTCGGTGGGAACATCATGGCATCAATAGTGTCACCATACACAAGGCCCCAGATGGCAACTGTCAGACCAAATGTCTTTTCCTTCGGGGAGCCTGATAACTCAAGGAGGGGGGAAGTCGAAGACTTTGGGGTGGTACTCTTACCAGCTGCAATCAGGACAAAGGTAGTAGGTATCGAACGGCTCAGGGATGAAGGGGAAGTTAGCATTGAGGATGCTGACATTATCGTCTCAGCCGGCAGAGGATGCCAGAAAAAGGAAAATCTAGCACTCATCCGAGAGCTGGCAGCCTCCCTCGGCGGTGTGATGGCCGGCTCGAGGGCCATCGTTGAACTCGACTGGATACCCCACACCAAGCAGGTAGGGCAATCAGGGCTCACGGTAGGCCCTCAACTCTACATAGCTGTCGGAATTAGCGGGGCTATCCAGCACCTCGTCGGAATGAGTTCAGCGAAGACCATCATTGCAATCAATAAAGACCCGGATGCACCCATATTCAAGGTCGCAGACCTTGGTATCGTTGGCGATGCAATGGAGATACTGCCAATCCTCATCAGGGAGCTAAAAAATAGACGCAAGGGCCACTTTCCGAAAAGACAAAACTGATTTTATCAACCTAAGTCCCTCGATTCATAAATACGGTAACGTATTTATTTCCTCGGGACTAAGTGCTGCTTTCGGCCATGGGCCTTTCGGCAGTGAGCCTGTCGAGAGCCTCCAGGCCGAACGACTCAAGGCCGAACTGCTCAAGCCGAATGGAGTGAGCATTTGTTTAAATATTTCTCGTTTAGATACGTGACTATATTTGCGAATCGAAGCACTAAGCTTAAAAAAAGTATGTCCAGACAAAGGAAGAGGGCAGAGAACAATCACGAAGGGCTTGCATGGGTACTTTCGCCTACTAAGATAGGGAATGATCCCAGAGCAAAACCATACCCATTTTTGAATGGGTATGGTTCTCTTATCTTTGAGTGAATTACCTGATTGAAAATATCTGTCCTTTTAAGAAATGCTCAAGCCCTAAGATATTAGATAACAATTGTTCGCAAAGATTTGACGAGAAGATTAGTTCAAGCATTTTGTGAGAAATTCAGAGGTCTCATAGCGTCAAAATGGAAAGGGGGTGAAGATCTTCATTGACATTGATGTTAGTATCTGCAAAAAAAAACCATTTAGGGAGGTAAGTGTCATGAAAAAGAGGATATTTATGGTTCTGTTGATACTGGGAGTGATTGTATCGTTTGCCAGTTCCGGTTTGGCCAAACAGAAGGTCATTAAGTGGAAGG
>Ga0209636_10004280_pt1 | contig 14549 bp, 14 predicted proteins | sample DeeMarSWOR152_54_FD_187464 | JGI IMG/M metagenome (GOLD analysis project Ga0209636, IMG submission 187464) | Marine sediment microbial communities from White Oak River estuary, North Carolina - WOR-1-52-54 (SPAdes) (version 2) | ecosystem: Environmental > Aquatic > Marine > Intertidal zone >...
TAGTGACCTCGCCAGCTCCACGGCCTCTTCGTTGGTCGGAAGCGCGCCCACGCAGGCGGCAAACCCTGGCATACGTCCGTCGACGAGCTTGATCCCCTGTGTCCGCAAGGTGGAATCGTCGGTAAAGCCGAGCCAAGGTTCCTCTGGCTCAAGGCCGTTGACGTATTTGAGAACCTCGATGATCTCCTCGGCAATCAGGGTCGCAACGCCCGCATCCAGTGCGTGGCCCAGATAAGGCACCCACAACTGATCGGTCGGGATGGGTGGAAGCAGCGCTTCAGCGTGCTCCAAGGCACTTTTGGTATCTGCGAGAGTCTTCACCTCAAGCCCTGTGATGGCCAAGATTAGGGGTAGATAGTAAGCGGTGTTAGGAAACTCGACCTGCTTTTCCGGACCGAACGCTTCGATTGCCTTGTCGAGTTCCTTTTTTGCCTGTTGGACGTAGTTGTGGGCACCTCGGATCGCCGCCGTTGCTATGACCCTTGACATATCCAATTACCTCCTTGGAGAAAATCCCGCTGCGCGGGAATACGTATTCACATGACTGCACATCGTCATTTCCCAGGCGAAATATACCAACTTTAGAAAGCCTTAGCAAACGAAGACTTGTAGACGAAAAAGCGATCTGACCACAGATTCTTGAGGGTCAGGAAGGGGGACTGGTGAGCTGCTTTCCCAGGAGGGTGAAGAGGTCGTGAATTGCCTGGGGCGGAGGGCCTTGACGAAGGGAGCCTGTGGGGTCTGCTGCTCGAAGTTCTTCCAGGTAAGGCAGAACGGTTAGGAGAGGGATGCCTTCCGGAAGTCCTGCACGAATGCTTTTCTCCTCTTCAGGCGCGCGGATCTTGTTTCCGACCGCCAGTATTTGGTTCAGTCCTATGTCGTGGGCCAAGCGGGCGATCCTGGCGGCTGTTTCTAGCGTATGGCGATCGGCTTCCACCACCACGATGAGGGCATCTACACCTTGCACCGTGCCTCGGCCTAAGTGTTCGATGCCTGCCTCCATATCCACCAACACCACTTCACCGTGGCGAAGGAAAAGATGCCGAACCAGAGACTGAAGGAGCGTATTGGCAGGACAGGCGCAGCCACCGCCGCCACGCCGGATGCCTCCGAGGACTAAGAGGCGGATCCCATCCTGTTCCACCGAATAGCGGTCCGGGATATCGTTCACAGTGGGATTGAGCTTGACGAATCCTTCTTCTCCCACCCGCTCTTTGATCAGCTCGCGCTCCTCGGCTAGAGTGACAATCGGCTGATCGATTCCCAGGGTCATGGCGAGATTGGCGTCGGGATCGGCATCTACAGCGATAACGCGGTAGCCGCGGGCCACGGCCTCTCGGGCAAGGAGCGCCACGAGCGTGGTTTTGCCGACTCCACCTTTGCCAGCCACCGCGAGCTTCATGCTTCCTTCCCCAGCTTCGCCAGTTTGCGGCACAGCATCCGGCCCAAGATGGCCAACCCGTCGGTGGGGAGGTAATGGCTGGCCGCCGCGTCAAATAACACGGAGGCCTTTGCCGGGAACTCCTCATCGCCTGCCCACCAGACCACCGCCAGCGGCAAGTGCGGTAACGCGCGGAAGGCATAGGCGGCGTCCCCAATGTCTAGTGATTCTCCTCCTAATTGCTTTGCGGCGCGCCGGAATGCGGCAATATCTCCGGCCAGATCCCGGACGAGTTGGTCTCCCGAATACCCCTGAAAGGCTCGCCAGTAGAACCCTCCATCGGGCAACTCGCGAAACCCGATCCATCGGCCGGTGGGTTGCGTATCGTCTCCTTTTTTCAGGTAATCGAGAAGGAGGATTTGGAGTTCCTCAGGGCAGTCCTCATCCTTCGCCGGATCAAAGGCCACGAACTCTGGAACGCGGACTACAATGATCTTTCCAAACAGAGGAAGTCCCAACTGGGCTTCTTGAAGGGATGAACCGCTCCTGTGGGCAAGCTCCACTAGGTCAACTTGGGAAAGCGCTTTTCGCGCCTCCTCGATCCTTGGATGCAGAGATTCCCGCCACGTCTTGTTCACTACGTCACCTCACGACCTCTTCCACGTCAGTTGGCTACGGTTATAATGGATCAGGTCATGCGTGGCAACAACGGCCAAGTACTATAGAGGAAAAAGTCCGATGAAAGAAGACGCAACGCTTGTCATCCTTGCTGGCGGCGAGTCGCGGCGGATGGGTCAGCCCAAGCATCTCTTGCCTACCTCGGGTGGAACCGTCATCGAGTACCTCATTGGGAAGCTATCCTCTCTCTTCGTTGAGACCCTCGTGGTCGGTCGGAAGCTCAATCCTGAGGGAGAGGGATTTCGCATCGTGGAAGACGCTCGACCGGAGCAGTGCCCGCTTGTTGGGATCTACAGTGGCCTGTCTGCTGCCAAGACTGACTCTTGCTTCGTCCTCGCCTGCGATTTACCGTCTGTCAAGCCTGAGTTGGTGCAATACCTCCTTTCACGCGCCGTTGGGGTTGACATCGTAGTTCCAATTATCAACGGCTACTACGAACCACTGTGCGCTGCCTATCGTCGAACCGCGATTCCCGTGATCCAGGAGACGCTTGATCGAGGAGCGCTCAAAATCACGGAGATCTATGATCGGCTGCGCCTGCGCAAAGTATCGGAGCAAGAAGTCAAGCGATTTGACTCAGAGCTTTCTTCGTTTGTCAATCTAAACACGCCAAGGCAGTTGCGACTGCTGTCGGGCCTCTGAGCCTCACAGAGCGTTGATGCAGAAAAAGATCACAGGATGACTGCCGGAGCATGCCGCAGGTGCCAGATGAGAAACGTTGCCCTACCGCCAGCGCAGACAGTATGATGACAAAAAAGGAAGGATGAGCGATGGGCAAAGAAATGCATTCTTCTGCGAGAGTGAGTCGTTTTTTCGCTCGAGAAGCCAAGACGCTCCGTATAGAGCTGGTCTACCTCTTCGGCTCTCAGGCAGTGGGGCAAAGCGGACCACTGAGCGATGTCGACATCGCCATCCTCTTCGCGGGAGAGCCACTCCCCGAAAGACGGTACGCACTCGCGTCCCGGCTAGGCAAGCTTCTGGAGACGGACCGATTGGATCTTGTCGTGCTGAACCGGGCGCCGATTGAGCTCAAGTACAGCGTGATCGCAACAGGAGTTCCCCTCCATGAGGTGAATCGAGCGAGACGCGTTGAATTCGAAGCCCAGACGCTCAGTCGGTATTTCGACTGTCTCCCGGTGCTGCGCCAGCAGCGCAAAGAGCTCTTGGAGGAAAACGGAGACTATGAAGCCAGAATTCAGCGGTATCGAGCGGCGCTTGCAGCGACTGAAGAGGTGCTTGCTCAAATTAGAGCCGCTTAAGGCCAAAGCGCAAGAAGAGTTCCTGACGGACGCTTACCTCCAGGATATTGTCGAGCGGAACCTAGAGGTTGCGGCCCAGGCCTGCATTGACATCGCAAACCGGATCATCGCCATCGAGCAACTAGAAAAGCCCCAGGACTCCTACGAGGCGATCCTTCAACTAGGCGAGGCAGGCATTCTCCCCCGCGACTTTGCCCAGCAATTAGCCCCGCTCGCCGGATTTCGCAACATCCTGGTCCATGAGTATGTTGACATCGATTGGGACGAAGTCTATCGCAACCTCCAACGATTAGAAGACCTCTATGCGTTGTTGGATCATGTCAAGGAATGGTTGAAAAAGAGCAGGTCAAGCTGAGTACGAAGCCGTTACGTCGCTGTCCAGAAGGCATGAAACCACCCCGAAGACGTGTTGAGTTACAATGGGCGTCTGCTAGGAAGGAAACGAAGGGATTGGAAATAGGAAATACGTCAACAGAATTCCGATATCATGTGCCATACAGCAACTTCTCTTCTCGCATGACCGTGGCTGGAAGCGAAGTCAACAAGTGGAGACATCGTGTATCAAGCATTCTGAGCATTTATACTCGCTCAGGAACTACTGCAGGATCAGTACGCTAACTGTAGAGTGCGTAAAGGAATTGGCAAAGCACCAACGGCTTTTCTATACTCATTTGTGAGGAGGTTAAAATGCCGAAGTACATGATCGAGCGAGAGATCCCGGAGGCTGGAAAGCTGTCCGTAGAGGAACTTCAAGCCATTTCCCAAAAGTCACGTGGAGTACTCAGCCAACTCGGATCCGAGATTTAATGGGTACAAAGCTACGTGACCGATGATAAGGTCTACTGTGTGTACACTGCACCGAACGAGATGCTGATAAACAAGCACGCCGAACAAGGAGGATTTCCAGCTAACCGCATAGCCCAAATAAGGGCTGTCATCGATCCAACAACGGCTGAAGGATAACTCACGCAGGAGCCGGCTTTGTCCGTTTGATCCCCTATCCTGTTCTGTGTGAGAACTGCCGAATCGCACTCATACCATACACCGCTTTCCCAGCTTGATACAAGTAGACATTTGTTGAGTCAGCCCCTAGCCTACGACGCCCAAAGGAATTGATCTTTGGCTGCATAGCGCATATGGGGGAGACTCTCTGCAGTCCAGTTCACTTTTCTGGTCCTGTAGCGGGCGCAAGAGAGGTTGATGTTCACAGTAAAAGGGCGTATGCTGATTTCTGAGGTGTTGAGTGTATGAAAGTCTTCCTATTGAGAATAACTCTTCTAATAGTCATTCTGTCGCTGCTTTCCGCAGGCTGCGGCAGGGAGTCCTCCCATGTTGCTGGCATAGTAACCTCTGCTGACACGGGTAACCCTTTACAGGGTGCGCAAGTACGTATTGATGAAGGAACGGCAACTACAGATGCAAAAGGGCATTATGACATAAAAAACGTTCCCGAGGGGAATCGTTTGCTGGAAGCTGATGCCGAAGGGTACGTGCCTTTTTCACGGACGATCTCCGTTGAACCAGGGTTAAGGGTTGTTCTGGACATCGAGCTGGAGCCCGTCCATGTTGGTTCAGCAACGATTCAAGGAAGCGTGCGGGACACCGGCACAGATAGTCCTATCGTGGGAGCATTCGTCAGTATAGGCACAAGCCAGCGGGAAACTGGCCAACAAGGCGATTTCAAGTTTGTAGGCCTGGAAGTTGGCGAACATAAGCTGACAATAACAGCAGACGGATACAAGCCATATTCTCGCGACCTTACAGTAGAAGAAGGCGTCTCAGTTGTGCTTCATATCGCTCTTTCCAACGAAGAAGACGTAGCAAGCCAAACGCCAGCAGACGCTGCAGCAGAGGTTCCTGAAGAAAGCCCAACGGTGGAGGATACTGTGGCGCATCTTACCGGCACCACAGAATCACTACCGCAAGAGCCCTCGGCTCCCAAGTTTGACGAAGAAGTTCCCGCTGCAATTGCAGAAACGAGTCCTCCGGAAGTCACACCTAAACCTTATTGCGCAATCGAGATGTCTGGGCCCAGCGAGTTTCCTTTGTGCGGTTGGTTAGGAATTCAAGAGATACATGATGGAGACATCTCTCCAGATGGCAAGTATGTCGCGCTGTCGACTGAATTCGGGGTTGAGATCAGAGAGCTTGAGTCGCTTTCTTTCTGCTCTGCTATTCCTTCAGGGTCAACGAGTGCCGTAGCGTTTTCTCCTGACGGAAGGTTTATCGCTCAAGTTCTTGATACGAACAGTTCGGTGACCTCACTACTTGTGCGAGAATTCGACACAGGGGAAGTTCTGACCTCCACGATGATATACGCAGCTAAGGCGGTTTCTTTTCTTGGAGAGGGTGATAGAATCGTCGTAGATTCTGGGGGTGAGATTGCTTGTATTGATTGGACTACAGAAAGTTGGCTATGGCAGTTCGATGCGTCCTGGCACCCTGTTTGGAGTGTATCCGCAGATGAAAGATGCCTTGCATACTATAACAAAGAGAGAATTGTCGTTTATGATCTCGAAAAGGAGGAAGAATACACCAGCTGGCCACTGGAAGAGAGGCCTGGAGTTACTGTTTTCTCTCGCGATGGCAAGCTCCTTGCCACAGGGGGCGAAGATAAGAGGGCGAAGATTTGGGATGTTGCAGAAGGTAAGTGTTTAAAGGATTTCTGGTGGCACGAAACAGCTATAAAATCTCTTAGTTTCTCATCCGATGCAAATTTGCTTGCAGTTGGGTGTGACAACGGCGTTATACGCGTTTGGGACATAGAAAGTGAAGAGTATCTCTATACTTGGCGCATGGAGGGGAGCGTATCCTTTCTCAGCTTCTGCATGGGTGACCGCCACATTGTGGCCGGTTCGTCCAAAGGCGAGTGTTCACTTTGGGACGTTAAAACAGGAAGCTGCATCTCCTCTATTCCACCACTACTAACTAATGTCTATATCGATGGTATCACTTTCTTAACAAAGCGCCTTCTCGCGGTTGCAGAGCACCGACACGAGCGATATAGAATCTCCACGTGGGACGTCTTCTCGCGAGTACGCCTGCACTCATTCGATATTCCTTGCGAGGTCCAGTACATGGCGGCTCTGCCAAACGGTGACCTAGTTACAGTTCTAGATGATCGAACTGTCACCACTTGGGACCCACTGACCGGCGCGTTACTGGGAAACGTCTCGATCCGTTCGGAAGCAGCGAGAAGATATGCCGTGTGCTCAGCGCTTGGCGTCTTTGCATTTGCCGTTGGGTCATCCGTGGAGGTTTGGGATGTGGAGACTGGCACGGCTCTCTGGTCATTTCAAGCAAGTGAGAATGTCGCTTTTCCACTAGCCTTTTCTGACGACGGAAAGAAACTCGCGATCACTGTGACCGACAAAGAAGGAAAGGTCATGGAGATTTGGGATATTGGTAGTCGCACATGCACAAGCAAGTTTGAGTTGCCTGAGTCCGCAGGTTATCGCATTTGCTTTTCTCTCCCGATGGCCGTCTGCTCGCAGGTGCGGATTCTGAAGCACGCACAACCATGGTATGGAACCTAGAAAGGGGTCAAAGCATTACCCAGTTCGAAGGTTCACAAGCGTTGGCCTTCTCACCTAATGGGAAACTGCTAGTTATTGAGGGCACCATATACGATATGGCGAGTGGCGAGGTTAGCCGAGTACTTCAAGAAGCTGAACATGCGATAGAGTTCTCCCCTAATGGAGCCCTACTCGCCTTTGTAACATGGATTCCCAACGATGAGAGGATTGTCTTGCTTAATGTTGCCTCTGTTATTCACAATGGGGAAAGAGCTGTCAAGATCTGTTCTGCCAACGTCAATGGAAGGTCTTTTGAGAGTGCTATTGAACGTGAATTGTCCCATGCGATTACAGATCTAGAGAGTTACGATAAGCAAATAGGTCTACTACACTTGAAGCAACAGCTAGAGGGAATGCTTGAACGAGGGGAAATCACCCCGTTCGAGTACAAAACAAATCTTTCTAGTGTACAAGCGAAGCTACTCTTCTGCGGAACTCGTACAGGTGTCGCAAGACTTGGATTCGTCTTGGAGAAATACAACAACGCCCCCTCATCCATTAAGGAAGAATTAGCATCTCTCAAGGTCGAAGCCGCTCATGTTTTGTCCAATATGGAAGCTTGCGAGGCGGACTTGGAGACCAATCCCCAGGGATTCCTGGAGCGATTCAACGCTCCTTTTGGTGAGCTTGAGCAGCGTTACGCTCAAATTGAAAGAGAAGCCGCGAAGCTGGCTGTCCAAGAAGTTTGCCACAGACAGAATTGTGATTTGATGCTTCGAGATCCATGTGGCACTCTCTGTTCAATAATAAGAGACGTTGAAAATGTGACAGAGAATGTACGAGAGGTCTTCAAAGAGTGGATGAAGTAATGAGGCCCTGTCTACTGCTGCCCTCGCGAACGCCCCTGCTCCGGTATAGATTTACAGTTGCTGTAAAAGGAAGACCAAGAGAGCAACAAGTGAAGCCGCTGCTAGCAGCGCTGTCTTCATCTCCTCCAATGTGGATAGAATCTTGTTCAGGGAGCTAGAAGGTGGGGTTCGCGCTCACACTCCGAGAGAACGCGTGAATCTCCGACGACGGGATCGTTTTGTTGTAGAACCTTAATTCGTCAATTGCACCGTTCAGCGGATACCAGAACTCTAGGCCAGCTTCAGGGTTTCTCTGAATCCCGATATAAAGATTCTCTGAATTTCCCCGGGTGAAACTGATGCTCTGATTTCCCCTTCTCGCTACTTCTAATCCATTGATATATTCAACTATCTGCCCTGAACGGACCACAAATGCCAAATGTACCCACTGCCCTATCCGGCATGGAAGGCGATGTTGGACATACGCATGGGGTGGATTATAGGGATTGATGCTAAACTCAGTGTCTATCTGGCCTATCTCTGGGTGCACAATGACGTTTACGTAGAAACCCTTCCTATCTCCCCGTTTGGCGAAAACAGCCTGCATTGCTTCATCTATGACTCTCCCACTGGTGTCTTTCGATGTTTGTCCAAGCGAGCTATCTACCCGCAAGAAAAAGCTTACTGTCAGCTGATCAGTGAACTGCAAAGAGGCACTGTTCGGTACTCGGATATATCCACGATTGGATACTCCGTAGAACTTCAGGGCTTGACCCACCACCCCTGCAGTAAAGCCAACCGTACCGACAGGCGAACCATGATTACCATGCCTCGAAGAATCGAGATAATTCCCCTCAAACTTGTAGTGAGCTACAAGACCTGAAGAAGGAACCAAGGAGCTCGGGGTGCTTACCCGGAAATCTTGATCTCGTATGCTGCTGGCTGTTATTGTGACTTTCTTTGACGGTGGGCTGAACGTATGTTGACTTACACGCGGAGTAATCGTGTAGGTCCCCTTTTTCAGGCCTGCAAATTCGTAACGGCCGTCTCTAGCTGTTGTCGTAGTCTTGGTCACAAGACCAGAAAGTGACACTTGTACGCCACCAAGGCCGTTGTCTCCCCGCAAAACTCGTCCAGAGATTGAATACAGCGATATGTATTTCTGGAAGAATGTCTTAGAGTATCCATCCGGCTCACGATGGCCTGCGGGGTATCTGTCGTCGCAGTTCATCTCGCTGACTTTTAGGTTATTTGCACTCACATCCAGCACCCATGCCACGTGACCGTGGCGTGTTAGAGTTCGAACAGCGATTGTTCCGACTTCTGGAGTACTTGTTACTCTGTAACCAGCATCGTCTGCTGCATCGGCCCAACCTGCAGCATCTCCCCAATTTGGGAGTTTCACATCCCAATTACTTCTTGCCATTTCCCAAGCCCACCAAGTACAGTTGCCGCCATTGGAACAGCAATAGTAAGGATTTCCGGGGCTAAGCTCCCCGCCACATGAGAGTGTGAAATCACCGTCACTCGAATCAAAAACCCGTCGGTCCACTCTGCTGACAACCTTGATCCGCATCCTGTTCGAAAGGTGTTTCCATTTGCCCCAATCGCAACTGGTGCTCCACGGGCACAAATCCCAATCCCACGGTTCTGTGCCATCGTTGGATGTATCTGAGACGAGCGTGACCCACCTCACACCCCCGTCAGTCGATATTTCAATGTCCACATGCCCAATAACAGCTGAGGAGGACCACCTAATTGAGGGGGGCGATTTGTCTCCCACAGAGAAGCTTTCTCCACCGTTCGGACAGATGACATGGATTGAGGCCGCTTGTACCAAGTAACACGAAAGTACGAGACTGAGTCCAGCAGCAACTGCGAAATGAAACCTTTTACTTCTCATCGCCTATGCCTCCTTTTCCTCAGAGTCTCATTTCATGCATATTCCCTTCTGTGTGGTAGTGACCGTAGATCGAGGGTAATTCTCACCTTTTCCCACGATGAATAGTACATAAAAGGAAGGACTTATGCAAAGCAGCTTAACACAATGGCTATTTTGTTGAGCACACTGTAGCGGGCCTAAAGACAGGATTTCCCTTCAGAGGATCGCTTCCTCACTTTCGAGCCAAGGTAAGGAATCGTTCGTTTCGCGAACTCCTCAACACATGTTGAGCTTTCTGGCGGCTTCATTGCGTCATTCTCCGAAGTGAGAGCCGGGCTAAATAGTCAGTAAACCCTGGTTGTGGTTCACCTGTCCTGAAAGTCTTTTTCCGCCAGCGAGCTTGTGTGCCCAGCGGATCGGCTCGGGGAGGCGGTAGCGCGTGCAGCAGCGCAAAGCGAATTCAATCGAATGCGGCACGTCGATAAGATGGCCTGGGGAGACGTACACGGGCTTCACGTTGGTTCGCGTGCGGAGGATCGCACCAATGATCCGGGCCGGATCGCGTTCATCGAGTAGTTCAGCAACGTCGCCGTAGTCCGGCCCGGGAGCCACATGATGTCCGTACAGTCTCGATTTGGCCACCCCGATGCTCGGCCGCTCAAACCACAGACCCACGTGCGCGGCGATGCCCATTGCTCGCGGATGTGCAATCCCCTGACCATCGAAGAGCAGTAGATCCGGCTTTGTCCGCAACTTTTTCCATGCTACGAGAATGGCAGGGCCTTCGCGAAAGGTTAGTAGACCAGGAACATAGGGGAACGTGATAGCTTCCTCAGCGGTCGCGCTTTCGATCGACGTTAGGTGCGGATAGCTCAACACGACAATCGCCGCCCGTGCTTCTTGGTCTTTGAAGCCAACATCCACCCCGCCGACGGTTTTTACTTCACGCCCATCCCATGAAAGAACGAGGCGATCGCGCAGTTCGGTTTGGATGTTTATTGCTTCCTTAGGATTTAGGGTCCATGGATGAAGGTTCGGACTGCTCACGGGCGCCTCCTCATGTGATAGCGGCGATCTCTCCACCGGTCATCTCAGGTAAGTCGGTTGGTTTCAGTTCGAACACCGCATGCGGCGTCCCATATCGCCTGGTGCTTTAGCAGGTCTTCATCGATCCACGTCTGCAGGGGCACAGAATGTCCAACCGGTGGCACGCCACCGATGGCAAAGCCTGTACGCTGGCGCACGAAGTCCGCATCGGCTTTTTCGATCGGCTCACCCACCAGCTCGGCTACTTTGGCTTCGTCTACTCTGTTGGCTCCACTGGCGATCACAAGGAGCGGTTTGCCGGTATGCTTCCCCTTGAACACAAGCGATTTAGCGATCTGGCCGACCTGGCAACCGATCGCCTCGGCGGCCTCACGTGCCGTCCGCGTCGAGGCGGGTAGCTCCACTACGCGGAAGGAAAGCCCACGAGTTTGCAGAACCTCCTGAACTTTCCTGGTGCTTGAACTTAGTTCGTTCACCATCTTATCTTCCTCCGTGCCATTCTTGTTTCGATCCCTATACTCTGTCCTCAAGATCCTTTGTTTGCTATGCCGCGCCGCTTTGTTTCTTGCCATCATATGAGGACTCAGCAAACAGAGGCAACGGATGGTCGTCAGCGTCAAGAGTAATCGGAGTAGCAGGTAATCGTTGCAGTAAATGGTCGGGTTGGTACACTTCCACACTTGTCTTTAGGCCCTGTTAGGATCAGAAATGCTCTTCGAAAGGCGGAGGTGGAGACCGTTGAAGTGTATTCATGTGTTAATAGTCGTGGGTTTGGTAGTAGCTTTCCTTCTTCTGGTTAACCTTTTGGCTGTGGGGGAGACGTCCCTTGAGATAGACCGCAACCAGGCAATCGGGATCTTGAAGAAAGAGATCCTACCCGGCCTGCTGATCTCACGAGATTTCATTGCGTTTTCGTATCCTGTCATGCTCGGACCGAGTGATCACTTATCTCCTTATGCACCAAATCCGATCCCGGCGGATGTGATGGGGCTTCCTCACCTTGTCCCTTACACTATCGAGTGTCCGGTGTGGTTCTTTTGGATAGACCTCGAGCCCTATGCCAGGTACAGCCATCCAACGAGATTCGTCCTCATCGATGCATCTGACGGTTCGCACGTTGTCCATGACGAGGGATGGTGGCCCGTCCTAAACGGTGAATCCCTGTGGACGGATCCCGACGACTACTGGAGCAAGCAGAGCTGGGTCAGCGCACAAGTCGCACCCCCAAAGGGGGAAGACACTGCTTTCGGAGATGCAGGATGTGGCACCAGCGCACCGCGTGCCAACTACTTTGACTGGGCACTTGTCGTCAACGGCTGGGCCCCTGGTGAACCGGGAGAGCAGCAATTTCGGGCGGATACGGAGGGGATGTGCAGAGCCTTCAACTCCATGGGGATGAAGCTTTCGACGCTTCTTCCCGGAGAAGCTTCTCCCGAGGCGGTGGAAACGTTCATCGTCAAACTGTTCACCGAGCTTCGGTTGTACACGTGCTGCGAGCGACTGTACTTCTACTTCACCTGCCACGCGTCTCCCGGTGCGCTGTGGATCGGGGGGCAGCGTCTGTCGAGCTCGGAGCTCGCGAGGATGCTCTCCAACCCAGGCAATACCTACGTACCCAGTCGGGTCTATGTGTATATCGATTCCGGCTACGGCGGCAGCTTCATCCCTGAACTGACGGTACACAGTAATATCATGAGAGTCTGGACCGCGTCAGGGACCAACGAGATTGCATACAACGACCTAGATCCTGCGAACGATCCCAATCCTCTCGACACCGGTGGCGAATGGACGAGCAGCCTCGTCGAAACGCTCGATGAGCTTCTATTTTCGGACGTATCCCAGGATTCCCTAGCCGTTTCGAGTGTCAATCTGAGGCGCTACTACGTCGCGCTGAATCGGGCTTTGCACGTCTCATCGGCAAAGAATGCCGCCGTGATTAACGGGCTCAGCCATCCGGAGGACTATCTGTTTAGCGCCGCGGATCCTGACTACCTCTGTGAATGCGCGACGTTCCTCGCCCAGTGGGATCGCGATGCGCACCTGTCCAGCGGGGACTTGGACTCCACGATCGAGCTCTATCGGGACAACCGATGTGAGCCGTTCCTGAGGCTCCTGAATCATGTGGGCAAACACAAAGCATCCCCGCCCTCTCCCAAGTACCATCTATGGACCGGCAAACAATGCGCCAGGGATCTCTCCCACAGCGACTTCTGGGACTACTGTGATGTGTACTGGGGCGTCTTCTCAGAAGGCGAAGACGCTCCCCCCTAGTCGTGTCTGACTAGACGAGATCGGTGCGAGCGAACAGGCTGGCAACACCACCGGTGTGCCAAAACAGGACGCGTTCCTCGGGCGTGAAGGTCCCGCGTTTGATCAGATCAAGCACCCCGCCGAACGCTCGCCCGGTGTAAACAGGATCGAGCAGCAGACCCTCGGTTTGAGCCATCACGCGGATTGCGCTACGCTCGAGATCCCCAACTACACCGTACCCGCCTCCAAGGTATCTGTCCTCCACCTCGAAGTCCTCCGGCGCAAACACAAGCGAAAGGTCCAAGTGCTTGGCCGTTGCGGTAGCGATCTCCGCCAGTTGTCTGCGAAGCCCCTCGGCATCCAGGCTGACGCTGATACCGAGGATGCGACTGCCGCAGCACAATGCTCTCGCCGCCGCTAAGAGTCCGGCTTGGGTTCCGCCGCTGCCGGTGGCAAAGACGATGCGGTCGAATGAAACAGCGCTCTCAGCGCATTGAGCAAGAAATTCCTCCATCGCCACCACGTAGCCGACGGCACCGATCGGATTGCTTCCACCCAGCGGGATGACGTACGGCCGGCGGCCGCGCGCCCGCAGATCTTCTGCGACCTCTTCCAACCGTTCTGGAATCGGTTGTTCACCGGCCCAAACCACGTCCGCACCGAACAGCCGGTTGAGTAGCAGATTCCCCCGAGCTTCCTGCACCTCTTCACCGCGCAACACGAGCGTGCATGCAAGGCCGAACTTCGCCGCGGCGGCCGCTGTTTGACGCGCGTGATTGGACTGCGCCGAGCCGCACGTGATGAGGGTGTCCGCCTCTTTGGCTAGGGCGTCCGCAACGAGGAACTCCAGCTTTCGCGTCTTGTTGCCGCCAGTGGCCAACCCAGTTTGATCGTCTCGCTTGATCCACAGCTGCGGCCCGCCGAGCTTTGCTGTGAGGCGAGGAAGCGGTTCTATCGGCGTGGGCAGCTGCGCCATCGCCACGCGTGGACATCTGTCTGTCAGCATCGATACCCTCCTGTGGAAACGATTCTGCCTGCGTCGGCTATTCTCGCGGAACAGTGTATGGGCGGCAGCGAATGTCGACGTAGGCGAATCCGGTCTTTGCCCGTTCTTCCTGCTCTGTTGTCCACGCCTCGATCCCGATTTCTTTCATCCTCTTTCCATCGGCGATGAGCGTGGGATATCCCTTGGCGATTTCCAGCACTCTCTTGCACGGATAGTCTTCGCAGAAGACACAGACCTTAATTTGTCCTTCACGTACGCACTTTCTGATGGTACAAAAAGGCGGACCGCCGCCTTGTCGACATCCGGGACAGGCCTTGTCGGGGCCACAAAGGCCATCGAGAAATTTCCAGAACTCATCAAAGCCAGGAAGCTCTTTGCCCCAGTGCTCGTACCCCTCTTTGCTCATCGACTCTTTCAATGCACGAGCTTGGCGAGGAATCCGTGCCCGCTCGGCACACAATCCGCAGTAGAGACCACAGTAAGTAACCAGTCTAAGATCTGCCACCAGTTCCTCCTTCTACACCCACCAGGGGTTTTCTGTAACGAATGGCTTTCACGGGCACCCCGAAATTGAGCTCCTTGCTTACACCGTCTTGCCGAAACCCCACGGCTTCGTAAAACCTACGCGCGGGCTTGTTTTGCTCCAATACCCAAAGTGTCACTTCCGTATACCCACCGCATTT
>Ga0209636_10004284_pt1 | contig 14541 bp, 10 predicted proteins | sample DeeMarSWOR152_54_FD_187464 | JGI IMG/M metagenome (GOLD analysis project Ga0209636, IMG submission 187464) | Marine sediment microbial communities from White Oak River estuary, North Carolina - WOR-1-52-54 (SPAdes) (version 2) | ecosystem: Environmental > Aquatic > Marine > Intertidal zone >...
GTTTCTCGATTTGCCTTACGAGCATCGAGCTACGTCCCTTCGCCGCTGCTGGCAAGATAATCAACCTGTTCGGACGTAAGTTTGTCTATTCCAATCGACATTGATTTCAGTTTCAGCCTGCTCACCTGCCGCTCTATTTCGATAGGGACATCGTGGACTGCAACAGAAAGTTTGCCCTGTTTTTTTACGACATATTCCGCTTCCAACGCCTGCGTCGCAAAGCTCATATCCATCACGCTTGCAGGATGACCCTCAGCGGCTGCAAGGTTAATCAACCGCCCTTCAGCCAGAAGGTAAATTCGCTTGTTATTTCTCAAGATATATTCATCCACGTGGTTCCTCACGTTACGCCTTACCTTCTTGCTGAGCTTTTTCAGGGCCGGTATGTCTATCTCAACGTTAAAGTGCCCGCTGTTAGCAACGACTGCCCTATCCTTCATCGCACGAAAATGCTCAGCCCGTATAACGTTTTTATTGCCCGTTAGCGTCACGAACAGCTCACCGACCTTCGCTGCTTGTGCCATCGGCATAACCTCAAAGCCGTCCATAGCAGCCTCAAGCGCCTTGATTGCATCCACTTCCGTAATGATAACGATAGCCCCCATCCCTCTCGCCCGCATAGCAAAGCCGCGACCGCACCAACCATATCCTGCCGCAACAATCTTCTTGCCGCCCATAAGAAAATCAGTCGCTCGTATTATACCGTCAACCGTTGACTGACCTGTGCCATAGCGGTTGTCGAAGAGGTGCTTGGTTGCAGCGTCATTTACCGCAATAACGGGAAACTTTAACTTGCCTTCATTTGCCATCGCACGCAGACGAATAACGCCCGTTGTGGTCTCTTCCATACTCGCAATAACCCGATGGGCTTCTTTCTTTCTGCGAGTATGTAATTCATTAACAAGATCAGCACCATCGTCAAAAGTAATAACCGGCTTATGGTCGATGGCTGCGTTGATGTGCTTGTAATAAGTGCTGCGATTTTCACCACAGACGGCGAAAACCGGTATCTTAAAATCTTTCACCAGCGATGCAGCCACATCGTCCTGAGTGCTGAGCGGATTGGATGCGCAGAGAACAGCATTTGCACCCCCTGCTTTTAGTGTCCTGGCCAGATTAGCTGTCTCAGCGGTTATATGCAGACAAGCTGAAACATTTTTACCCTTTAATGGCTTGCTCTTTGCAAATCGCCTCCGTATCGCCGCCAGGACCGGCATATCATTATCAGCCCAGAAAATCCGCTTCTTCCCCTCAGACGCCAACGATAAATCAGCTACGTCATACTTCATTTATTAACCCTTTCAAGAATAGATAGAGGCAATAACTATACCCCCCAAAGCCAAACTTTGCAACCATTTATTTTACCCTGCACCACCCCTGTGGTGCGGGGAAACCCTGCCCCCATTGTTTAGAGTGTCGTCCACTCTAACGGCGTCATTCCTGCGCAGAAGTTTACTCTGAGCGTAGGCGAATGGAAAAGCCCTGCATAGCTTTAGCGAAGCAGGATAGCATTTGCTGATATTACGGTTCTTCTCCGCCTTGCAGCCACTGACCGGACATTATGGCAAAGTCTTCAAAATCAACAAAGCAATCACCATTTAAGTCCGAAGCCGGGCACAATACCTTACCGAACACGTATGCCGAGCCGGAATCGCTTCCATTGTCGTCATCGCGATAAGCGCCGGTGATTACATAACCGTCGCTGATTGAAACCGACCCGCCAAAGTAATCACCTTCAGCACCGTCAGAGGCAACCAGTTTGGCCTGCTCGCTCCAGCTCGTCCTGTCACGCTTGAATATATACGCCGAGCCGGAACTTTCTCCATTGTCGTCATCAAGAATCGCCCCAACGACGGCATAATCACCGTTAATAGAAACCGACTCACCAAAGTAATCACCAGCAGCGCCATCTGATGCTAACAATTTAGCCTGCTCGCTCCAGGTTCCGCCGTCACGCCTGAATATGTATGCCGAACCGGTAAAGCTGTCAACGCCCGAAGCTCCGATGATGGTATAATCGTTGATGATAGAAACAGATACACCAAAATAATCGTTGACGGCGCCGTCCGAGGCGACCAATTTGGCCTGCTCGCTCCAGTTCGTCTCGTCCCGCTTGAATATATATGCCGAGCCCGAGTATGTTCCATTGTCGTCATCTCCATACGCCCCTACAATGGCATAATCACCGCTGACAGAAACCGAACAGCCAAAGTAATCGCCGGCCTCGCCATCCGAGGCAACCAATTTCGCCTGCTCGCTCCAGTTTCCACCATCACGCTTGAATATGTACGCCGAGCCGGAATTGTCTCCATTGTCATCATCTTGATTGGCCCCGACGATGGCGTAATCGCCGCTGATAGAAACCGAACGGCCAAAGCAATCGTAAGCAGCGCCGTCCGAAGCACCCAGCTTGTCCTGCTCGCTCCAGCTCGTCCCGTCCCGCTTGAATATATATGCCGAGCCGGACAAATCTCCATTGTCGTCATTACCATACGCCCCGACAATGGCATAATCGCCGCTGATAGAAACAGAATCGCCAAAGAAATCTTGGATGTCGCCATCCGAGGCAACTAATTTGGCGGCTTCGTCCCATGCGCCGCAATTGACATCATTCATCGCAAATATGTATGCCGAGCCGGAATTGTCTCCATTGTCATCATCTTGATAGGCCCCGACGATGGCGAAATCGCCGCTGATAGAAACAGACAGGCCAAAGTAATCGCTGGCAGCACCGTCTGAGGCAACCAGTTTGTCCTGATGTTGTTGTTGCCAACGGGATGGGTGGATTTCAACGGAACGGGCGTTGCCGAAATTACGGTCTTTCGCCACCTTCCAATTTTCAACAAGATTAACGATGTAAGTCCCGTTGCCGCCGGGATACGTTTGCTCCCAGCAGGGCCTATTTTCCTCGGCCACCACCCACGAACCTGCAGCGACATTCAGAACATAATTGCCACTCAAATCAGTGACATCGTTTGGCTCACCCGCATCGAATTGACCATTCTCATTTGCGTCTATGTATATCCTCCAGCCTTGCATTGCTCCCTCACCCTCATCAGTATCTTCGACAAAACGGCCATCGCCGTCAGAATCGTGCCACTTGGTGCCGCAAATGTAACCTTTTGTATAAACGTACGCCGAGCCGGAACTGGCTCCATTGTCGTCATCGCCATAAGCTCCGACGATTGTCTTATCACCGCTGATAGAAACCGAGTAGCCAAAGCAATCGTCATAAGCGCCATCCGAGGCCGTTAGCTTCATCTGCTCATACCAGCTCGTCCCTTCTCGCCTGAATATGTATGCGCTTCCATTGTAGTCATCATAAGAAGCCCCGACAATGGCATAATCGCCGCTTATTGAAACCGATATGCCAAAGTAATCCTCAGAAGCACCGTCCGAGGCGACCAATTTGGCCTGCTGGGTCCAGCTCGTCCCCTCACGCTTGAATATATACGCCGAGCCGGAACCGAGTCCGTTGTCGTCATCAAGAGGGGCCCCCACAAGGGCATAATCGCCGCCGATAGAAACCGAATAGCCAAATTCGTCACTGTCAGCGCCATCCGAGGCCGTCAGCTTGGCTACCTGGTCCCAGTTGTTGGGATCAACTTCGTTGGGCGCAAATATATACGCCGAGCCGGAATTGTCTCCATTTTCGTCATCGCGATAGGCCCCGACAATTGCGTAATCACCGCTGATAGAAACAGAGTCGCCAAACAAATCGCCGGCAGCGCCGTCCGAGGCGACCAATTTGGCCTCCTCGCTCCAGTTTCCACCATCACGTTTGAATATGTACGCCGAGCCGGAATCGTCTCCATTGTCGTCATCGCGGAACGCCCCGACAATGGCATAATCGCCGCTTATTGAAACCGACCAGCCAAAGTAATCCTCAGCAGCGCCGTCCGAGGCAACCAATTTGGCCTGCTCGCTCCAGCTCGCACCGTCACGCTTGAATATATACGCCGAGCCGGAATTGTCTCCATTGTCGTCATCGTAAGCGGCTCCAACGATGGCATAATCACCGCTGATAGAAACCGAATAGCCAAAGTAATCTGAGCCCTGGCCATCCGAGGCAACCAATTTCGCCTGCTCGCTCCAGCTCGTCTCGCTACGCTTGAATATGTACGCCGAGCCGGATTTGTCTCCATTGTCGTCATCATTATATGCCCCTACAATGGCGTAATCACCGCTGATAGAAACCGAGTAGCCAAAGCAATCGCCATAAGCGCCGTCCGAGGCCGTCAGCTTTGCCCACTCCGGCATCACGGCACCCGCCGGATTGGCCCAAAGCAGTAAATACACAATGCCCACAATTACATAAAGATTTTTTCCGAGTCTCATTTTTTGCCCTCCTAATATTCGCCCCCCACCATACTTTCCATCATCGCTTCACTAAACTTTCCGCTTCCACCACCGCCTGTGTTATCTCCGCTGACACGCCGTTGGCCGTCCAAAAACCGGAAATAAAATAGCCCAAACGCCGTTTTTAACCGTTTTTTACACACCGGCAAGGAAACCCTGGGGAAATCGCCTATGTCCTCACATCAACTACGAGTTTACACGAATTCTCGTCCCCTTGTCAACCCTTTTCTCAATAAAATCTGGGAAGGCAAAAGCAACCCCCATTTACTCATCCACGCATCTACTCATTCACCCATCCACTCGCCGCGCAATCATTTGCGTATATACCTGCCGGCTCAAGAGCAATTTCCAGCACCAGGCCCCGGCCGGCCAGCAGCCCGGCGACGACCAAACAGAAAATTAGTTTTTTCACGGCTATACTCTCCTTATCCTGTCACGTTCTTTAGCAACAAAATACTCCTGATTGCCTAAAACCTCTTGTGCGTGTACTTAGGGGGAAAGGTTGAAAGTTGAAATGAGAATAAACTAAAACCTTTCTCACCGCTCCTCTACACACTACTATTAACAGGTAATTTATCACCAATAATAGTCAAAGTCAATAAAATTATACTAATTTCTCGTAAGTGTTTTTGCTCCTTTTGGCACCCTTAAGCACTATTACAAAAAGATTCCCAAAACAGCCCAAAAACAGCTAAAAATCCGCCTAAAAAACGTATGTGCTGATTTAACAAAATTCATGCATCTCTGGCCGATTCCCTGGTATATCACGACAAAGAAATCACCAAATATTCCTGCGAAACTCTTGACCAATCTTTGGCTGTTCGGTAGCATTATTTTATTATGTTCGCAATATTTGCTGAAATAAGCCCTGCCGCCCTCTGCAAAAGCAAGAAGGTGGGAAACGGGGCGGCAAACTGGTTTTGGATTGTTAGAGTTTATCGATGCAAGCAAGAAATTTGACCTGTTTTGTTATAACGGTAATAGCGGTCTTGTCAATCAGTGAGTTTTGTTTTGCCTTCGATGATGGAGATTTTCAATATTGGAGCACAGCAAAATTTCCCTTTGATATTGACAAAGATTGGACACTCATATTTGAAGAAGAATTTCGGCTTGGAGATGATGCCGGCCACATATATTATCAACATTCAGATTTGGGACTCGTGTACAAGAGTCTTGCGGATTGGATAGACCTGGGTTTCAGCTACAGGCAGGTGTTCGAAAAAGACGGCAAAGGTAAATGGAGACAGGAAAATCAGCCGAATCTGAATATTACCTTGAAAGGTCAACTTTCTAACCTTGATGTCAGCAACAGGTCAAGATTCGAATATCGCGACAGAGAAAATAACAAGGACCTCTGGCGGTACAGAAACAAAGTTACGCTGGAATTACCACTCGAGCTTACAGCCCTTAAATTACGACCTTATTTGGCAGATGAGGTCTTTATTAATTTCGATGAGGAAGATTTCAATAGGAACAGGCTTTATTCGGGACTTTCCCTCAACTTGTCAAAAAATATAAAAGGCGAGGTTTATTACCTATGGCAATCGAGCGAATCCAGTGGAGACTGGAGGGATATCAACGTGCTTGGCACCCAGCTCAAATTTTATTTTTAGGGAAACCTCGCAGCAGGCCAATAATGTCAACACAGTATAACACGGTAAGGAATCTAATATGGCAACAGTAACATTAACAATATCTGGACGCGGTAAAACCTGGCAGATCAATCCAAATCCCAAAGGCACAATCATTGGCCGCAGTCCCCGATGCGATGTAGTCCTCGAGAGCAGAGACGTCTCACGGAAACATGCCAGAATCTTCCAGGACCCATTTGGGCGGTGGCTTGTTGAGGACCTCGGAAGCAGCAACGGAACATTTATAAACGGCAAACGCATAGAAGCATATACTGCTTTGCCTGATGAGCCAATAACTATCGGCCCCTTCTCTATATCGATAACACAACCCTTGGGGAAGCAAATCAAGCCAGATGATTCCTTCCTGGCAACCCCCAACATTATAATGGAGGACTTCGAGACAGAGATTTTCTATGCTAAACCCGAGCTGAATGAGACCGCACCCCTCCCCTGCCAGGAACAGCTCGACGAAATCACCAGATGCTTATCAGAATTGACAAGCCCCTCCGCGTTGTATCCTGAAGTGTGCAAACATCTGGCCAAAGCGCCAAAAACAGTCGCGGTAATCCTGAGGTTGCCAGAAAAGACCAGGCCGATACCCAAATTGCCGACAGTTCTTGCTTGTCATTTCGGACACGAACCGGACGATACCGAAGCTTCAGCTACGTCCGGCTTGTATCCATCTCGACTTGCTTTTCGTGTCTCTCATCGGGTGCTGGAAGAGGTTCGCTCTTCAGGCAAGGCTATAATGGCAAAAAGTATATATTCCTCGGATTTCGAAATAACTTTCACCGCCGTTGACGAGTATAGTCCCAGGTCCGTAATCTGTGCACCGCTGGGCGATGTCGCCGAAGGTGGTGATTTACTTTACCTTGATATCCCAATTGATGACAGGACAAAGACCACACCCGAGGAGATGTTTGAATTCGTACAGCTTGTCTCCCGACAGGTTATTTCAAAACGAAAGAGTATCCTATCTACTTAAATACTCCCTTAAATATTCCTCAGCGTATTTCTCATCATATTCCGGCGGCTTTGAAATGACACGTGTACCTTCAGTTACTTTGCTGCCCCAATCTCGGAAAGGCTCCCTCGGCTCTCTTTCAGACTTCCTGATTTCATTAAACATAATCACCACTTCTGTAGCCCAAAACCTCGCTCGAATTGGCATACGCTCTATATTCATACCATCAAAGGTGTAAAGCATATCAAAATAACCTCTGCGATTCAGATTCTTCACGCCCGACCAATCATTCACAGCTATAACATCCACCAAAACTGCCCCCGTACCATAATCAATTGTCTCGGGTCCTGTACCCATCAAAGGTCCTATACTCGCACCCATTGCTCTAAGCTCTTCATCACTATAACCTTCATATGATGCAGCATATTCTTCAGCAAATCCCGGTACCGCTGCCAGAGGTCTGGTTGCCGACGTAGTCTCGGACTCGACAACCTTGCCTATAACTTCTCCCTGCTTGACCGCAAAGTCCTTACTATGCCAATAACCCAGCACATATCTGGAGACCTGCACCGTAACAATCTTGGCGGCCTCTTGTATATCACGCGCGAAAAAGTACAACCTCCCCGGAACCTCTACAGGCTCCGTTATGTCAGAAAACTCACTCCACAAAACAACTTTGTTCTTCAGACCCCTATATCCCTCGCTGAACTGATTTGTCCCGGCTACCGGATTAAAAACACCTAACCGAATTCTGTATCGGTAGCGCTTCTCAGGCTCAACAGTATCATCGTGGGCCCAGAACACCAAGGGCTCGCGCATCCTGGCAAGATCAATTCTCCTGGTAATCAAAATCCCGTCAAATTCTCTATAAATACCATCTATTGATGTAGTCCTTGAAACCTCTCTGCTCCTCTCCAAACGTAACCGTTCTTTCTCCTTTTCACGCTCCTCACGCTCTCTTCTCCTTGGCGAAACCTCTCTGTCGCCCAAGCGTTCACTCAGCTTTGTTCTCGGCCGCCTTTCTCGTACAGGCGTACCACCAGTAGCAAACTCATCCCTCACGCTGTACTCTTCATCCCTTCTGCCTGCTGAACGCTGAAATGTATCTGTGCTTCTGATGCCCCGTTCTTCGCGTCTCCTCTCAAGCTCCTGCTCACGCCCACCCCTTTCTGCCTCCTTGGCTGCCTCTATGGCTGCTCGCCTCTCTTCCAGCTCTTTCTCTCTGAGTTGACGCAGAAATTCCTTATGCAGCGAAGGAGGGAACCACTCTTCTCTTGCAGATGCGATTCTGTAAGCCTGCGGCTGCAACAAATCCATTCTCACTTGTCTATTATCAAATTGAAGCAGACGAACTTTCATCCCGCCCGGCGGCAGATTCTCAACATCCTCTATGACTTCAAACATTTTTTTGCGATGGTCAATCCTGGTTCGAGGCACGATTTGCCAATCACTCCAACTGCCATCGGCCAGCGCCTCCTGTCTTTGCAACTGCACAGCCGCAAAAATCGGTTTCGCAAGGCACGGGTCACGCCATTCTTCTTCCTCAACACCGCTGCCGGCAAAACCGTCATAAAACCTCTCATACAATCCCTTAACATCGAAATTCGCTTCAACAGTTACAAAATCAATATCATTGACCTCTCTCGCAGCTTTGTCATAAACGCTTTGCTCGTTAATCTCCACCGTAGGCACATAAGCCACTGCCCTGATGTACTCGATTGTCACGTCGTTGACTTCACCAATCTCCGGAATACGATATTTTCTTCTGTCACTAAAATCCATTGAACTCTGAATAGGAAGCGGCCACCCACGCTTAATATCAATACCACGTAAGGCCGAGACGATCACGCGGTTAAAATCAGGAATGCTTGGCTTATATGACTTTGGCTCGGGCTTGTCGTTCAGCTTCTCCTCCAAATCCGCTGCCGGCCTGCTTGCTAATATGTGGTCATCGATTTCTCCAGGGCCAAACTTTGCGCCTTCGTAGACGACTGCATTGGGACTGAAAAGAACACGGGTCAGAAAAAGCCAGATGCACACAAGCCCAACAACAGCCAGAACTATCTGTTCGATATGTTCTTCGAAAAAGTTATCGCCTTTTTTTCTCATTTTTCACCCCGTCAGAAATTTTCCATCTCTATCATATTTACCTTGTTACCCCTTTAGAAAATTCCCTCTTTCAATTCACCACCTCGTTATGGAATTTCTAACGGGGCAAAATTCCCCTTTTCAAATCCCCGCTTTTCGCGCTGCTATTCGCTATCTTCTACTTGCTGTCTTCGATTCTCCTTTTTTAACCAATTCCGGCTTAATTTCATCGTAGCCCTTTTTGTTAAAGATATATTCGCAAACTAATTCCAATTCTACCACAGCATCTTCACCGTAACGATAGAGGTCATGAATTCCTCTATCCGTATAGTCATAGGGACCGCTGCCTTCTCGGTATTCGTAGAGGATACCGGTTCCTTCGTATTCCGCGCCTCCTTCTACACGTCCCTCGGCAACCAATCCAATCTTACTTTCTAAAATCGTTATCTGATTATGCCTGAATATTTGCTCAGGCCCTTCGTTGAAAAAACCCTTGAATTTATGCTGCTTGGCGCTGCAAAGTTGCCGCATAAACGGCAAAATCTCCTTCGCACCAACCACAACACGAACGTTAAAATGCATAATATCAATATCATCATTGCACATCCGCCCCGTCCATGGGTCTGTAAGACCCTCTCTAATCGAAAGAACATAACTGGGATTACCACCTGGCACTACCTCCCTGCCGGGGTAGCGGCCGGAACCAGCAACCGAACTGTAGCCCCCCCTTGCAAACTCGTCTATAAAGGTGAACCTTACACCCAGAAGCCGTTTGACAGGCGATGTGAAAACACTATTCGAATCGGAATTCATAGTGGCTATTGTATCGATAACGTCTTCGATAATCCAGTAAGCTAACTGATAATACCAGCAGTCCTTAATTGCCTCGTCCATCCCCTTATATTCATAGTTCCCCCAGAATACGTATCCACCCAAATTAACCGGATTGGCATAAATAGAAGCGGATTCCGCTCTCGCCCGGCAAAGAGCATCTTTTATCTCAGCCCTGGCACCGCCTAACCTGCCATACGGCACTCCCATTAGTTCATCCAAACGATAGGAAGAGCCGGAGCCCAATGAGCTCTGCAAATCCTTCTCTAAATCGGCTTTGCTCGGACATTCACCGGCATTTATACGGTCAAGCAGCTTATCTATCGCACCACGAAACCGCTGGCCGAATTCCTCGAAAATGAACTGAGACTTGTCTTTCGGTGCAGGAAATATTTTATAGCTTAATAACTCCCTTTGAGTGCTCTGCATGGCTAATTCTTCTATCGCATTGGCATCTTTTTTGTGCTCCTGCTGATACACCTGCTCCTCTTTCCATTGCTCACGCGCTACGACACTTCTGCTTAGCAGCCCAATTTGTCCGCCCCTATCTGTAATACTTTCCTTTGATATCTGCCCCTTGAGCTTACCGCTCATCAACAGGGTAGGTATAAAAAGAAGCACGCCAACCAGCCCTATAACAGCCGGCACCAATAGCGATGAATGAGTCTTAAAAACATTTAGTATAACATCTTTAATTTTGGAGATATCCATTTTAGCTCACCAATCTGTATTGCCCTTTTATTCTTCTTTTCCGGCGAGCCGGCTTTTCTCCGGCCCAACCGCTTTACACACAACCTGCCGGTATTACACCATTAGTAATCATCAAGCTCCTGCATTCCCCTAACCTTTCTCCGAGGCGCCGCAGGCGCCGAAGGCGCCGAAGGCGCTGCAGGCGCTCTGCGTGGTACATACATCAAACGCGCAGTTGACGGCCGACGCCTCTTGGGTGCATCTTTCCAGAGAAATTTAGCATTCAGTACGAACCAGTAGTCATTATCCTTATAAACAATGTTGCCTGCCCTGTCGGTCTTCACTTTGCCGTCTTCGTCGCGCTCAGCAACCTTACTGACAACCTCCTTTGTCATAGGGTCAAGCAAAACGAAAGTCCTCTGAGACATGGCCTCTTTTCTGTCCTTGGAAGTGCTTTCTCTTTCCAATGTTTGTAAAATCCTTGCAACTTCTGGATGTTGCCGCGTTTTAACATCCCAACCCACCGGATCTGTAACCAGCTTGAAGTGCTCGAGCACTCCTCTCTTGTACAGTGTAAATGGACTATTGACGTCGGCAAGGTGCTCCAGTCGTGTTACAAATCCCCATTCATCCGGCTCATCTTCCACTCCCGAAGGGTCCATCAGTCTAAGTATGTTTTTATAGGGACTGTACCCCGCTATTGTTACCACAAACCCGCACTCTTGCTTAACTTCTTCTTCCTCCATAGTGTCCCTTATTATGCCCATTGCTCTAAGGTCTTCCTCAGTATATCCTTCATACGGATCGTATTCTTCTCTCGTAGATTCTTCAGAAAATCTGCCATATCTCCCATATCTGCCATAATCCCCCCCTCTACCACCGCCCTCCATCATAGAAGCTAAGTCACCAAACTGCGCAACGTTAACATCCTCTACAAAGTAAGCTGACATACTCGTTACAAATATCTGCTTTCGCTCCTTGCGGGGAATCTCCAAAACCGCTTCCACATTTCCATCGGCAATATCCTTATAGAGCTTCTTCTGTGTGGCATCTTTGGTGTTCTCCTCGTTCGGTAAGCAGGAAAGCACCGTCTGGTGCAATAGCGGAATCACATCTCGATACTTAAATAGTTCAAATTCCTTCTGTTTTATCGCCTCGTAACCGGAACCTTTAGTTTCTTCAGCTTGAAGATTGCTGATGGCCCGTCTGGCCTCGCTAATACGATTGCTGATTCGCTGTCGGATGTCTGCTTTAGAGCTGTAAAGCTTACCGTCGACAAACACTCGTGCAAAGGACATAACTGAAACAAGCAGCAGAAGACACGCTGCAGCAGTAAAGTACTTGGCCTTACCTGCCCACGACATTGACCGCGCAATAGCACGCGGCAGCAGATTGCTCTCTATCCGCGCCAGGCCCAAACCCTGCAAGGCAAGACCATAAACAACACCAAAGTCGCAGACACTCTCGTGAAATTTCGCTGCCGAAACATCTGAGCTTATCGCAAGTCTCTTAAATGAATCCGGCCTTTCAACAGGTATCTGAACGCTCTGCTGCAGGTATTTCAGCAGGCCACGCAGCTTCGTTCCTCCGCCAAGAGCAATTATCTTCGACAATTTTGTGTTGGGGTTTGAGCTGTTGTAAAAGCCCAGGGACCGCTGGACTTCAGAAGCCAAATCCGTAAAAACCGGCTTCATCGCCTGGAATATCTGCCGGGCATATTTGCTCATTGGTGCCGTCCGCTTTAGTTTTTCAGCTTTCTCAAAATTAAGCTTAAACGCATCTGCTATCGCCCTCGTAAAGGCATTACCTCCTATAAGGATACATCTTTGCCAAACTGACGACCTTGTGCAGACAACCAAATCCGTATTTTCCGCACCAATGTTAATAACAACGATGGCTTGCCCCTGCTTGTCGCCGGCAGCGGTAATCAGGTCGGCACGGTCATACAACGCATAATTATACAGAGCCATCGGTGCCATTTGAACATAGCCAACCTGCACATTTTCTCTGCCAAAATGCTCCAATGCCGAGCTGACCACTTCATTCTTAATCGCAAAAATCCCCACCCTGGTTTCGGCGCTTTCAGTCTCCGTCATCAATTGCCAGTCCCACTGCACATCGTTGATATCAAAGGGAATCTGCTGAACTGCCTCGAACCTGACGATTTCAGGAATGCGCTTCGGCTCGACCGGCGGCAGGTTCACAAAACGGGCAAAACTATTCTGGCTCGGCACAGAAACAACTATTTCATCTTTGCCCAAATCGTTCTGACTTACGAACCTGCGAAAACTCAATGCAATCAGCTCGTCCCTTTCCGCAACGCCTACTCCACTTCCGGTAAGAATCTTGCCGTGCTGGATATTATCGAAGCCGATTACTTCAACAACGCCGCTCTCTGCGCTTAAGCGCAATGCTTTCAGGGAATTATTGCCTATATCTATTGCCCAAACCGCCCCGAATTTTGCCGCCATAATCAACCTCCCGCTTTATGGTCCAAACTTGAGTCGATTAGCCTTGTAAATCCGTCTCAACAAATATAAATTATATCATATTATGAAAACTTTTTCCATAAATACTCTTGGCTGCAAAGTTAATCAATACGAAAGTCAGCAGATTCGAGAGCTGCTCGAACAGCTCGGACTCGACCAGGTCGAGCCCTTACGTATTAAGCATAGAATCACGTCTCAAAGACGCGAGACCAAAAAGCCGGATTTGGTTGTTATCAATACCTGCTGTGTAACCCATACTGCCTCAGCCAAGAGCCGGCAATACATCCGAAAAGCCCAAAAGCTAAGCCCCGATGCTGTTATAGTTGTCTCCGGCTGCCTGCCAACTGTCAATATCGGCGAATTAAACGCTTCGGGTAAAAATGTCCATCTCATAAGGCATCGGAAAAGCCTCGCTGCTACGTTAAGCCAAATAGTCAACGGTGAATCCGCACCGGCGGCAATGAAAAATTAGCAATAATACAGCAATAATAAGTTTTTTTGCTGTCAACATTTCACTCTGCCCCTGAAAAAGTTTTGAATTTTTTAGGTTAATTTCTTCTTCTCAGCAGTAGTCCACCCAAGGTAAGTAGCAATATTGTGCTTGGTTCCGGTATAATCGTATAACTTTGAAGTACAAAAGTAACTCTTTCACCTTCAGATGAGCCGCTGCCAGGTCTCACATATTTAATAGTCCCAACACCTGGCGCCAGGTACTCCCCATATGTATAATAGTCTGGGTTGCTGTAAGATCTCCCAAATCCAAAATTTACACAATCAGAAAATTCTCCCGCTGGAACATTACATCTAACTCCAGATTGTTTTAATAGACACCATCCTATCGCAAAACCAGGATCCCATTCATTGTCTGAAAAGTCATATCTAATCATCTGCGGTGTGCCGCCAATAGGACATTTTATTACCACATCAGCAATTGAATCGTATCTAAATAATACCTCCCTTCCTTCTGTGACTGGCCATTCACCATTTGGAGGAGGAGGATATATATTGAAATAATCGTTAAATTTATAGTAAGTGTGCCCGTCAATCTCTTCTGTGCCAATAATTGTAAAAGTTAGTTCAATTCGAGGGCTACCACCGGGATCCCCAGGATCAACATAATTAGTATACGTCCACGAATTACCAACCCTAAGAGGAAAGTACGTTTCAGCCAGAGTTGCTCTCGCCTCTTTCTGGCATCCTGCTAATACCAACGTAACTATTCCCGCAAAAACCAGCTTCTCCAAGCTTTTCTTTAATTGGCCAATCATTTCTCTAATCCCCTTCAGAAATCGAACTCGATTAGCCTTGTAAATCCGTCTCAACAAATATAAATGATATCATATTATGAGAACTTTTTCCATTAAAACCCTTGGCTGCAAAGTTAATCAATACGAAAGCCAGCAGATTCGAGAGCTGCTCGAACAGCTCGGACTCGACCAGGTCGAGCCCTTACGTATTAAGCATAGAATCACGTCTCAAAGACGCGAGA
>Ga0209636_10004285_pt1 | contig 14540 bp, 15 predicted proteins | sample DeeMarSWOR152_54_FD_187464 | JGI IMG/M metagenome (GOLD analysis project Ga0209636, IMG submission 187464) | Marine sediment microbial communities from White Oak River estuary, North Carolina - WOR-1-52-54 (SPAdes) (version 2) | ecosystem: Environmental > Aquatic > Marine > Intertidal zone >...
AGAGGCTACGGCAGAGGCTATGGGAGAGGATTTGGTAGAGGATGGGGTCGACGGTGGGGGGGTTACCCGCCGCAATATCCATACGCTTATCCACCGCCGATAATTCCAGTAAGAGCCCCGCCACAATCTGCTGAGCAGGAATTAACGGCAATAGAAGAATACAGAAAAGAGTTAAAAGCAGAAAAAGCTGATCTCGAAAAAGAAATGAACGCAATTGAAGCTAGAGCCAACGAGTTAAAGACGAAACTTCAGGGAAAAGGACAACCACAGAAACCATGAAACCGCGCATATGAACCCAGATAGCAGAGAGTTTCCCAATAACCCCAAATTTTATATCTAAACTACGTAAGGCAACCAGAAGTTGAATCACATTAGAAAAAAACTAAAAGAGCTTCAGGATAATAGAAAAGGAGAAAGAAACCATTGAAAAGGAGGGAGCTAAATGAGCATAACTAGAGTTGCCATTGGAACCACAGGCGACAAAGGATTACATGATAAAGTCTCAGAAGCGTTTGCCAGAGCCAAAACGTTCACTCTGGTGAATATAGAAAACAACAAAGTCAAAGATGTAAATGTTGTGAACAATCCAGCCGCTTCAAAAACTCGCGGAAGAGGACCTATAGTGGTCCAGATTCTGTTAGAAAATAACGTAAATGTAGTAATTGGAAGCGAATTTGGCCCAGGTATTTCAGCGATGTTCGACAAGCATCGAATACATAGAATGAAAGTTAAGGCAAAAACACCAGTTATGGATGTAGTAAAAGAGTTTGCATTCAGTTTCCTCGAGCTCTGTATCGACTAATGTTCGAAAACAAATCTCCCAGTTAGTCAGAAAAAGTCTAGGGGAATAACGGGAGCACACGCATATACGGACGCCAAATTATTAAAAAAATGGAGGTTTTGTGGGAGAATCTCATAGTTTCTTCACTGAAACGTGTGCAAATTCTTAAAGCTAAAATATCTACTTGCAAGTAATATTTACAGCAACTAAAGATGCTGGTATTTGAGTTGTGGAAGAAATGAGTGAAGAACTTCAAGAGGTAGGTAGAGTAACACATTATTTTACGAAGATAGGTGTTGCAATAGTAGAGCTGAAGAACCTTCTCTCAGTTGATGATCACATTCACTTCAAAGGACCTAACACAGATTTTACACAGACCGTGAAATCCATGCAAATTGAACACAGGAACATCACACAAGCCAAGACGGGTCAGAGCATTGGCCTGAAAGTAGATGATCGTGTTAGAGAAAATGATAGAGTTTACAAGATAATCTAAATATAGTTCATACTCGACCCCCAAAAAAAGAGGAAAAGTTAACGCTTTCGCAATGATGAGCGGACAACCGTCCTAAGGGCGATGTTGTAGGGGCGCTTCACGTATATAACTGGGCAACGTTCATTTTCACAGTTGTACTTGCTACTTGTGGCCTCTTTCACCAAAGGTTCTCCACATTCTGGACAGTTAACCATGCTCTCACCGTGAACATGTTGGAAAGCAGAAAGTAAAAGAATTATGAACCCAAGATTCTGAAGCAAAATCCATACACAAAAAAGAGGGGTTTTTGCGGGGGACATCTCCACGAGCCTAGAGTGCTGAATTACTAATTCACTTTTTTCTGGTTTTCAGCGACTGCACCTTCTTCTTTTCCGCCAGTATCTTAAACTCCTCCCAAGTCAGCTTCTCTCCCTGTTTCAACTTCTCAGACGCTTTTTCCATCAAATCTTTGCGAAGCTCACGTTGACGCTTAACTTGCTTTTTTTCTTCCATCTGACGTAGTTCCTCTCTAAGAGACTTAATTTGACGCAACAATTCCGTTTGTTCTTGATGAGCAGTTTGGGCTTGCTGTTTTATTTCAACATATTTTTGATGTTTAGCATCCGCCTCAACTCGAAGAGCGTCGATTTTGCTTAAGATTTCAGGTATCTTCTCATGGAAACTTTGACTTTGTTCAGCGAGTTCTGAGAGCTTTTCGTGATGAAGGTTAGCTCTTGTTTCCAGCGCTTTCTCTTCTGTTTGTAGCTCAAAGAGAGCATTGTCTAATTCTTGTATCTGTTTGTGTAATGATAGCTGAGTTTCAAGAACCCTCACTTGATCAATTAACGTTTTTTCCTCATTAACTGGAAGAGAAGTGGTTTGAATTTTCCACTCTAGTTTTTCAATTTCACTTTCTATATTATGCATGTTTCGATGAGATTTCGTTTTTTTGAGGCGCTTCATTTTTTCTTTAAGTTTCAAAATTTGAGCGTGTTTTTCTTTACTTTCAGCTCTCGCTTGTTCACGTGAGTTTTTGAGTTCTTTAACTCTTTCATTTAATGTGTCACGTTTTTCCTTAAGATCAGCAACTTCTGTTCGCAGAGCTTTGATTTGTTCATGTAGAGAATTTCTTTTTTCAGCCCATCCTCGAGCTTCAAGGTTCAGTTTGTCACGTTTTTCTTTTAGGGAAGCAAGTTTACGGTTTAGTTCTTCAATTTTCTGTTTAAGCGATTCAGACATTTTCTCTTTCCTCTTCACATGGTTTAGTTGGAGTTTTCATTCCAGTATGATTCTTGCATCTACGGTTTTTGCTCCTTTCTCGTAGACTATAATGGGATTTAGGTCAAGCTCTTTGATTTCTGGGTGATCCATAACCAGCTTTGAAGTGTTTAGCAAAATCTCTACAATGGCGTTGACATCAGCAGGAGGCTGACCGCGATATCCTCTGAGAATCGGATACGCCTTCACTTCAGTGATCATCTCCTGAGCCTCTAATTTGGTTATTGGAGCGATTCTAAAGGCTACATCTTTTAGAACTTCTACGAAGATGCCTCCGAGTCCAAACATTAGGGCTGGTCCGAACTGTGGGTCTTTGGTGGCTCCGACTATGACTTCGGTTGAGGGAGGCGCCATTTCCTGCACCAAAACGCCTACAATCTTGGCGTCTGGCTTGTACTTCTTAACGTTGGCAAGTATTCTATTGTAGGCGTCTTTGACTTGCTTAGAACTTTTGAGGTTGAGAATTACTCCGCCCACATCAAATTTGTGGATAACGTCTGGAGAAACTATTTTGAGAACCACTGGATAACCCGTTTCTTCGGCAAACTGTGCTGCCTCTTCGACGTTTTTTGTCACGCTAAACTTTGTTACTGGTATTCCATACTTAGAGCATATTGTTTTAGCTTCAGGCTCCAGCAGATAGTTTCTTTTCTCTTTACGGGCTTTCTCAAATATTTGAGAAATCTTTCTCATTTCAGCACCTCTAAAAGAATTAACGATCTTTCAATTAGTAAGAGACGTAAGCGCGCCTTCCTTTCTAACTTTTTTGCTTTCTAAACTTCTGTCAATGTTCTTTATTGCTCACGCACTTAAGTGAGCAGGCTACGCTTAACGAAAAAAATAAGTGATGTTTCTAAAAAGAGCTGGGTTGGTTTTACGTGGGTGGTAGAGGCGGCCACGTTGCGTAACTTTCGTAAGCGAAGGCGATGGTATCTCCTCGATGGAGTATGTATTTTGAGGCTGAATATTCTGGAAGTTCCCACTTTGAATTTTCGGCATCCCAGCCCCAGTAAAGCCATCCGTGCGTGGAATTGCTGACCACACCGTTTATAGACGTGACCAGTATTCCTAAATCCTCTCCGTAATCGGTATATTTTATATCAGCTATCGCAAGTATCGCCTTGAACGCTGTTGAGCCGACAGGAAGAGCTGTGTTGTTGTACCAGACCTTTGTTCCGTTGTCGTAACTTGTAAGGATGTTGACCAATAAGATTGATTCCATTTCGCTGGCGAGGTTTTCATATTCATTTTGGTAGGTGTTGTATTGAGCAAGGTAGTAACCAGCAACAGCAGTGCCAGAAATCGCCCAGACCAGTAGACCCAAAGCTATGTAAGTAAAGGTTCTTTTTTCCAAGTTTTTTCACCTCCCAGAAGCTTTTGCAGAGCATTTGTAAGTGGAAAGAAGGCCACCCCAAAAACGGCAGCGTTGGAAACAACATGTATCCCCGAGAAAATAGCCCCCGAAATAATTGCACTGATGAAAGCAGGTAGGATAGGAATTCCAAGCAACATGTACGATACTGCAATTCCAAAATTGGTGATTATATCATAAACAAGTGTAAGAAAGGCCCCCAAGACTGCGGTTTCAATGCATGACCCTGTGTCATACAATCCACCTCTTGTCCGTCTATATAATCCACCTCCAATTCCAACTATCACCATTCCAGTTACTTGAAATGGCAACATTAACCCCGCAAATCCCCAAGGCGAAAGAAAACCGTTGATGAACATTACTAAAATGCCGAGGGTAGCACCGAAAGAAATTCCAAAAATAGCGCCAACGAGGAAGACAACTAAGGATGTGAACTCAACATTTGGGGGGCGCGGAGTCAACTGGATGCCTATGCATAGGGCAGATAGAACGATGAGTAGTACGAGTTGGCGAGTTGGGAGCGACCGCATAGACTGTGGTTGGATAATCCATCCTATAAGCCTTTCGATGTTTCGCTTGTATCTACTTGACGCTTCTTTCTTTGCTCTTTTTTAAGGCGTAGCTCTACAAGTTTTTTCACGGCTTCTACGAACTTTTCGTCTTTCTCTAAGCTTAGAAATTCTGTTTTAAGTTCGTCGAGGCTCTCAGGAAGCTCCACTGTGATTGTTATTTCTGGTCTTCCTATGATCTTTTCGAACTCTTTTTTTGTTTCATCATACCTTGCTGCTGGCTCTTTCGCTTTGGCTTCAAGCCATTTCTTCAATTTTGACACTGCTCTTAACCTCCTATATTCCAAATCTTACAATTATGTAAACAGTTGCGAAGGCAAGCTGGATGAAGGTTGTAATGAAACCAACCTTTGTAAACTCGCCAAAATTCAAGCTAATTCCTTCTTTTTTCATTGCACCAAGAGCCATGATAACGACAGAGCCACTGAACGGTGTAGCCGCTCCTCCAAGGTTCGTACCTAACGCAAGAGCAGACCATATGGGAATTTTGTTAAGTCCAATAAATCCTTGAACTATCGGAGTGAAGGTTAGAGCAACTGCCATGTTGCTAGCAATCGTGCTTGCAAGCCCGCTCGACCAAAGAACCAGCAAAGTTGCATTGAATGAGCTTCCGCTTGTCAATTGAAAGAGTTGCGTTGACAAAGTTTGCAGAAGCCCAGTTTTTTCTAAACCTCCAACTACAAAAAGAAAACCAGTTAGAAAGAAAACTGTCTCCCAATCCATACGCTTAAAGATCTCGGCTGGGTCAATTTCGCTTATTGCAAGTGCAAGGATGGCGCAGCCTAACGCAACAGCCTCTGGCCCAACGCCCAAACTGTCAGAAAGAACAAAGAGAAATATGAGAAGGAATAGTACTATCGTGGATCTCCAGAATAGTTTCTTGTTTTGGATGCTCTCCCAGGGATTGTATGTTGGAGGCATTCTTCTTTTTCTGAGTCTTGATCTAAAAATATAGTATAAAACTAGAATAGTCAGTGTCCACAAAATAATCTCGGCTACTGCCAAGTAGCCGATAAAATCGTTGAAGCTCAGTCCTGCCTGCACGCCAATTATCATATTGCTCACCGAACCGATTAGAGTGCTGGTTCCGCCTAAATTTACCATGATGGTTGCTGAAAGAAAGAAGGGAACCGGGTCATAATCTAAGAGTTTGGTTATTGTTATCGCTGCAGCGGCAATGAGCAATATAGCTGTGGGGTCGCTTAGAAACATAGAAACTGCCGCGGCCATGATACATAACGTAATGAAAAGTACACGTGGATTTCCTTTCGACATTTTTATGGCGTATAACGCTCCTAATCGAAACAATCCACCCCTGTCTGCCACTTCAACGACTATCATGATACCTATGAGTAGACTGATGAGCCTTATGTCAATGAAGTCAATTGCGTCAACATATGTAAACACACCATATTGAAGGCCAAACCACCCTGTCAATAATGCTCCTACAAGTGCTGCGACAGACATTGGCACCAATTTAGTGGCAGACAAAAGAACTACAAGCACGTAAATAAGAATAAAGACCAGTATCGTCTCGGGCGTCATCTCGCTTACCCTTTTTTCTTCCTGTTTCGCGTCGCCAGTTTGACAAGTCGATCCGATAATGTTTCTGCTTTCGCTTCTACTGTCCTGTAGAGAATGCGTCCGACATCATATATGAGTACGATAATTAGACCGAGGGCTATTAAGCTTGCCGCACCTGCAAGCATATTTCCGATTTCAGCCACAGCAGATAAAAAAGGAATAAAAGCTGAGGCTAAAAGGATGGTTAGGATAATATAGATTGCGTCTCTACCTACCCTTTTTAAAGAACGGTCTTCTTTTGCGCCAAGTCGCCTCAAGAAAATGTCTGTTAGAACATCTGCAAGAGCTAAAGAATCTGAAAGTGCACGTATCGCAAAAATAAGCGTGACTAAAATAAAGCATACCCAAAGAAGGAAGCTACCACTAACGTTAATGCCGGGTACAGTCATGCCTTCAACTAAAGGAGGTACCACTATGCTTATGACCCCAAAAATGGCTGCCATTGTTATACTCATAATTAGACGCGGAAACTTTTGCATTTCTTCACGGATTTTTTTCTTACTCGTTTGTTTCACGTCTCCAATAGAGGTGATTCTTAGTTTATTTTGTTAAGAGTTTAATTTAAAGAGTACTGCGTAAGATTGTCAGTTTTGCATATTTATTTTCAATTATGATTAAAACACTGTAAACAGAACAATACTATGAGAGTTTCTAAAAGCCAAAAAAGTGGTCGGGCGGGCAGGATTTGAACGTGCGACACTCCGGTTTCTGTACGCTTGATAGGCTGGGTAACATCCACCTCTGGTAGACGTCTACAGCATCTCCGTCAACTATGCTGTGCTAGCTGACTCGGAAGCTCTACCAAGCTGAGCTACCGCCCGACTAGAATTTCCAGAACAAACTTTTAGATATATGTGTTTCGTTTATCCCTCAAAGTCTGATACTATCCCCTATTTGCTCGATTCCTAAGAAGAAGTGCATGCGCAATTGCATACATCAGAAGATATAAGCTGTTCTAACAATTAAATGCTATTTTCCCTGATGGTTACACATTTTGTTTTCTTTAATCCACTCTATGTATCTTTTTCTTGACGCAAACCTCAGCCCAATCTGTTCTATATATGGCTCAACACCTTCAACTGTTCTTAATCCACACTTAATATCCAATTGAGGCTGTCCCACTCCCGCAAGTCCAGACCGCGGTGGAATAAGTGAAGTCACCACATTTGCCCCTGCCATCAGTCGCAACTGAAGACCTTTGACCCCATCAACATCATAAGATGCTGGAATTAGTTTGTCTGGCTGTGTTATCCTCATTATGGCAATGAACTTCATTTCGTCAAGTATTGGTGGAGAGGAGCAATTTTCCATAGGAGTGTTTGGCTGAGGCTGGAACCCCATTTCGCGCACTTGGTGAGCCCCTATTTCTTTCATGGCAAGTATCGAATCAACACGGTCTTGATAAGTCTCGCCGACGCCTATAAGAACACCTTCTTCAATCAGCAAGCCTTCCCTTTTCGCTTGTAACTTTGCATTTATTCTGGCGTCAAAACTCTGTTTAACCCGCAAACGATTAAACAACTCTCTGTTATGTGTTTCTTGATATAAAGCATACCAATCCGCACCGACCTGCGCTAAGTCTTGTAGTGTCTTCCTTGGAATGACGCCAGGCGAAACCATAACAGGTAATCCTACATCGTCCACAATCCTCTTAACGAGACTTACCAGATACTCATAATGTTTTTCATTATGAATCAATGGATCTTCACCCATGGTTAAATCAATCAAGTGGACTCCAGATTTTTTAAGCCGACCAGCGTATTCCAGAATTTCCTCAGGAGTCTTTCGATACCTTAGACACTTGTCATTGGATTCTCTATAATAGCAGAAGACGCAATAGTTTCTACAATAGGTTGATGAGTAAATGAAACCATAAGGAAAAACGGTGTTCCCAAATTTCTTTTCACGGATACACTGCGCAACAGAAAAGATAGAGTAGAGATCAACTATATCGCTGGTTTTCATTAAATGTGAAATTTCCGTTTTGGCGAGCTCTTTTTCGCGTAGAGCCTCATCTAATATTCTCGAAATTGCGGGGTCCCTAGCTTCCACATGCGTAAGATTTGATTGGATAGCCAATTCAAGTCACCAGTCATTGGGGAGCTATATACATAAACTTTGTTCCTTACTGCACGTCCAAGCTAGCTCCATCTAGATAGGTTAGACTACGCGCAACGTGTCTGATTCTTTTGGTGTCCATTTTAACCATGGCTATTCGCTCGATGCCAAACCCAACTCCTGCCCAAGTTTCGAAGATTCCCCAATTTTTGTCCAATGGATGAGGTCCGACGACAGCAGATGCTATTTCGTTTTCATCAACTATTACGTCCATTGTTTTTCCGTATACTTCTGATTTCACGTTTTTCATTCGGTAATGAGGTAATTCAACTGTCTTGGTTACGATGTTAATAATTTCCTTCAACCTTTCAAGGGGTTCATTATCAGGTGCCAATTCGACCACGTTGAGCATAGTAAACTCTTCGATGTTTTCTCGTCCCTTGCTTTCTTTTCTGAAGCAGGTACCTACCTCAAAAATACTGACGGGTTTTGTAAATTTTCTTAGGGATCTCATAATGTGGTATAGGTTGGGAGCAAGCATTGGTCTCAAGCATCTACCGTCTCCAAGCCAAAAAATTTGCTTCCAAAGCTTGTGTGTTTCACTTATTTCCATGCGTTCAACGAACTCTCTCGAAATGATAAGCGGCGTGCTCACCTCAACGAATCCAGCAGAAGTCAGCGCTTCAATTAACTTAGATTCAAGCTGTCTTATAAGAGGCTTTTTTGTGATCCTCAGTAGATTTAGTAGGGCTTCTTTATGTTTCCGCTCCCATGTCCTAGCTAGATTATCAAAAGCGTTGTCGCGTTCTTTCTCATTTTTGAATATAAGATTAACGTAACCATCTGCTCCTAATTCTTTTAATCTTCTTTTCTGTGACAGAGTGAATCGAAAATCTTTCATGGACCCCTTCTTTCCCTTGAGAATCTTTTAATTTTCCATTCTGGAATGCGACAGTCTTTGCAAACTGCTGTCACCCATCTGTTTCTTAACCAACGCGCCGCTCTGCTTCTTCTCGAATCTTTCACTAAGATAACTGTTCTACAATATGTTGTCACCCGGATAAACCGTCCTAAACTGTCAACTTTCTCAACGCCGTGAAGAATACCATTTTGGGAAGGCCATAACTTAATTTTGTTAACAAGAGAAAACAAATATGGGCGTCTGCTCATTGTCATCCCTTCATTCTAGCGGGGGCCCCGGGAGTTGAACCCGGCTGCGAGGGCTTAGTACCCTCGCGACCGCCTCGGCCAAACCCCTTATAGCCCATAAATGGAGACACGCTTATATCTTTTCATTCATCTCCATGGATTATCAACAAGTGGCTCTTCTGTACATGTGATAACAATCGAGAACGTAAATATATGTGTCATCTACTTTTCATGAATTTTTCAAAACATAGAATTTGACACAAAAATATTTTTGCTCAGGTTAGGAAGGGCTTTCAACCCCCATAGGCCGGGCTTCCCAGCTTTTTGGGCGTTTCATTAAGCCGTGTTGTTCCTTTTTCTGAGGGGCACCAGCTTTTTAGCTGGATGTTATGTGAGTTTTTTGTCGGCTTCTTTCACGATTTCGCGAATGTCTTTCGCGATGTCCTTGTCTAATGGTTCAGGTTTGTGGTGCGCCAAGATGTCGTCAACCTTCTCACAGGCCATTTTGAAGAGGTTTTTCCAGCCCTTCTTTTCCCAGTCGGTTCTGTAGTCTCTTGTGAAGAGTTCAGGTATCCACACAGCAGTCCTAATCTTTTTTCGGGTGCTTTCTTGACTCATGAAGTGGCCGCCAGGCCCAACTTTCATGATAGTGTCCAAGTCAATCGTTTCATCAGTCACTTCTATACCTTTTATGGCATGTCTTACAGCGGCGACGATCTCATTGTCAATCACATACTGCTCCAAGCTCATTGACATGCCTGAATCCAGCATTCCCATCCCGTACATTCTTTTTCCCTTCGTCACCATTGCAGGTATCACCGTCGTGATCGTTTTTTCATGGGCGGCTTGAGGGTCAACTATCTTGGCGTCTGCCTAGCAACCAGCAACCAAACACGGTAGATCATAGTAGTAAGACATTTCCATACAGCCAGCATTTACCAAAGCCATCTCAGGGTTTCCAACAGGATAGTATCCTCTACGCGGATCCGCAGCCGACCCGGAGCATTGAACCTCAAACGGAACTCCAGGAGCTATCATCTGCGACAACACCAAACTACTCAGTACTTCAGCGTTCCAAACCACCACTGTCCCCGCCAAAGTTGCAGGAGCTGTAGTAATAGCCGTGGCCATGCTTCCACAGGCCGTAGGGAACCCTTCCTTAGCAGCCATGATTTGGGAGTCGAGAATTTCATTTGCATGCGTCAGAGGGCTAGTAGCCCATCCGCCACCAACCAAGACGGGCGTCTTCCTGTGCTCTTCCATTCCTCCCAACAGCACCGCACCCATTCTCATTGCGTACCTCATTTGATCTTCATTCTCTGCCCATAAAACGATACCTTTGTTAGGGCTGTTGTTTATTTCTACCTCTAATGAATGAATCATTTGTACATTCGGATGCAAATCCGTTGGCATACTCCCCACCCACGCCTCGTCAACATTTTCCAGTGCATCACCGACAATCATTATCTTCTCAATGTCTTTCAGCGTAGATGGACGCTGAGTCCCATCTCGCTCCGTAAAATATGTGCCATCACCAAAAGTCACGATGTAGAAATCGTCTTTCGCTATTGGAATTCTCTTACCATTCCGATTAAATTTGGGGAATTCGTTTGGTGCCTTTTTTCTGAATTCATCGAACACTGCCTCAGGTATCTTCGCTATCTTCGTTTTCCGATCCACTAAGGCCCCGTTCTTTTCAAGGATGTTCAAGGCCTCATCGTGGATGAATTTGACGCCTGTCTTCTCCAGCACTTTCACTGTGGCGCGGTGAATTTTATCCATGTCTTCTTTGGAAAGAAGCTTCAGCAGACTTTTCCTCAGGTTTTTTCACCTCCATTTAACTTTTTTGTGTCTTTTCAGGTCTTCTTATTACGTCTCATTCATATATTATAATGTTCTTATATAGCGCAAAGCGCGAATTACCAAAAAAAGCAAAAGTTATATACAATGAGAAGAATTCACATAGTCAATGCTAGAAGATAGGGGTAGTTGTGAATGGTAGAGTTCGATTATGATGAAATGATCAAAAAAGTTGTGGACGCTGATGAACAGGGTTTGATGAACACAGTAAAGAATGCTCTAAATCTTGGATTGAGTCCAAGTGACATCATTATGAAAGGAGTAGGAGCGGGTTTGAAGATCGTAGGTGACAAGTATGAACGCGGTGAGTTTTGGTTGACAAACCTGGTGTCTAGTGCGGATATAGCTCAAAAGGCCTTGAAAGGATTGCTTGAGCCAGAAATAATTAAGCGCAAGGAAGTACGAAAGAGCCTAGGTAAGATAGTTATAGGGACAGTGGAAGGAGACGTCCATGACATAGGTAAAAGCATAGTTATTGCTATGCTAATAGCAGAGGGCTTTGAGATTTTCGATATTGGGACGGACGTTACAACGAAAACCTTCATTGACAAAATTAAGGAGGTCAATGCTGACGTAGTGGGCGCTTCAGCGATGTTAACCACTACAGCGTTAAAACAAAAAGAATTGGCGAATGCCTTGAAGAATGAAGGCCTTATTGGCAAAGTCCAGTATATAATTGGCGGCGTGGCGGCATCAAAAGAATGGGCAGAAGAAATTGGCGCGTCATACGCCATAGACAGCGTAGAAACAACTAAAGTCATTAAGAAAATTCTTGGGATGCAACTTTCCTAGATCTTCACACATTTCAAGTATGACCCTTTACATTTCTCTATACATGTGTGAATGCATCAACACCGTTCCATAGAGGATGGAATATGCCATTTCCAGATTTTTTTATCTTTTATTTTTTTGTAATTATTCTTGAGTCAAAGTTTGAATGTGACAGGCGATCATTGTGCGTATAGGTGTACTGGGAGGTCGTCTACAAGGGATAGAGGCTACGTATCTTTGCCGAAAGGCTGGATACGAGAGTGTTTTAATAGACAAAGACGCACAAGCACCCGCTTTAACCTTAGCCAATGAAACTTACATCTTAGACGTCACAAAAGAAGTCAACTATGCGAAGAAGGTCTTGAAAAAAGTCGATGCTGTGTTGCCCGCTAATGAAAATAAAAAAGCATTGACACGTTCTGAAAAGCTTTGTATGGAGTTAAGTATCCCTTTTATGCAGGATAACGGCGCTTTTTGGACTACCTCGGACAAGTTAAAGTCAGAGAAATTTCTATTAGACTTGAATATCCCAACGCCAAAACCTTGGCCAGATTGCGAGTTTCCAGTTATCGTCAAACCGTCCAACAAAAGTGGAAGCGAAACCGTCTTTCGGGCAAACACAACTTGGCAGCTACAGAAAGCCCTTAAGAGAATACGCGGAGTAGACGAGAAAATCATCATCCAAGAATTCATAGACGGCTCTGCTCTATCTCTTGAGGTAATAGCAAAAAAAGGTGAAGTAAAACCCCTTCAAATAACCGGACTTGAGTTCGACGATACATATGGTTGCAAAAAAGTTTACGCTCCAATTCAGATATCAGCTGACCTTCAAAAGAAGTTTAATGAAATCGGTGTGAAGATCGCCAAAGGATTGAGACTGAACGGCTTAACAGACGTTCAAGCGATCTGCAGAGAAGGTATACCCATAGTTAATGAAATAAATGCTAGGCTTCCAAGTCAAACTCCAACCGTAGTTTATCATTCTTCAGGTGTCAATATGATCTCTCTACTCACAGAACTGTTTCTCGAAAACGAGTTGCCCAACATCCGAATCCAGCCTAAACATGCTGTGATCTATCAACACATCAAAGTTATCGATGGAGAACTAAGAGTCCAAGGGGAACATATTATGGAAGAAGCCGAAGGTTTACAGATCACAAAAGATTTTTGCGGTGCTAGTGAAGCTATAACAAACATGACTGCCGACAAAAAAACGCGTAACCTTGTAGCAACCTTAATCGTCAAAGCCAAAAACCTCGATGAGGCTAAAAAGAAAATGGAAAATGTTATACAGAGAATAATGGATGAATACGAGCTTGAAACGTACAATAACCTTGCCCCGAACAAGGAAGGAAACTGACATTGAAGGCATACGAGGATATCACCTGCGCAAAACGCTAAATCTTTAAGCTTTTAATTCTATTCGACTACGGGGAAAACAAATGGCAAAAAGAAAAATTCAGCCGCCCAAAGGGAAAATATCTGAAACTGAACTAAAAAGTCTCTATACGGATGAAGCTTCTTTTCTTTTACACTCTTGGACACCCCGATTGCCACCGTACGAGGAACCTCTTATTATTGGTGGCGATGGAGCATACTACTGGGATGCTAGAGGTAATCGATACTTGGACTTCATGTCCCAATTATATAACGTCAACATTGGCATGAATAATAGGAAGGTAATTGAGGCCATTAAGAAACAGTTGGATGAACTGGTGTACATATCGCCATACGTACCAAGTGTTCCCAAGATCAGGTTAGCCAGACGATTAGCTGAAATAACGAATGAAAAAATTTGCAAAACCTTCTTCTCGAGTAGTGGCGCCGAAGCGGTTGAAGTAGCTGTCAAGCTAGCTAAGATCTACACGGGACATTTCAAAATAATTGGACTATGGAGAGGATATCATGGCTCTACATACGGTTCGACGAGTGCAGGTGGATATACAGATGTTCGTGAACAACTCGAACCTCTTGTTCCCGGTTTTGTTCACATACCTCCACCTTACTGTTACCGATGCTACTTTGGTCTCGAATATCCAGGTTGCAATATTCGATGTGCAACGTTTCTTGAAGACACGATAAAATGGGAGGGCCCAGATACAATAGCTGGCTTCATTGGTGAGACGATAGTTGGTGGTGGCGGAGTTCTGATTCCTCCAAAGGAATACTGGCCTACAATACGAAAGATCTGCAATAAGTACAACATAGTTCAGATCAATGACGAGGTCATGACAGGCTTCGGTCGAACTGGAAAAATGTTCGGATACGAAAACTGGGACATAATACCCGATATTATAACGCTTGCAAAAGGAATCACTTCTGGATACATGCCTCTAGGAGCTACTATGATATGCAAGGAAATAGCAAACTTCTTCACTTATCCTCCTTACTTCATGCACAGCTATACCTACAGCGGCCATGCTTTGGCGTGCGCAGCAGCACTCGCAACAATAGAGGTCTACTACGAGAAGAAACTACCCGAAAATGCAGCCAAAGTAGGAAAGCACTTGATGGAAGAACTCAAAGGTATGCAGGACAGACACGACTCAGTTGGAGATGTGAGAGGAATAGGCTTATTTTTTGCTCTCGAATTTGTGAAAGACAAAGTTACTAAGGAACCTCTTATGCCTGCAGACCCGAAAG
>Ga0209636_10004287_pt1 | contig 14538 bp, 8 predicted proteins | sample DeeMarSWOR152_54_FD_187464 | JGI IMG/M metagenome (GOLD analysis project Ga0209636, IMG submission 187464) | Marine sediment microbial communities from White Oak River estuary, North Carolina - WOR-1-52-54 (SPAdes) (version 2) | ecosystem: Environmental > Aquatic > Marine > Intertidal zone >...
TAACCAACTATCTTGCACGCCTCTATCCACCCAAATGTCATATTCTCCCTCCGGGAATGTGCCAAGAGCTACTGGACCCAAATGGCCTGAAGAGTCAGCTTGAGCTGCTTCCCCACACAGACTATGTATAGAAACATATGGACCGCCATGCCGAGTCACATACACCGTCACGAACTCCTCTGGCTCATAGTCGTCGCCACAAGCATAAACGATTTCAGCAGGATCGAACCCATCTTTCACGAATCCCATGCTATCACAACTATAAACTGTCGGAGGCAGTGATACAGCCGCAACTTGAAATATGTTCATCGACAGAAGCAGAACAACAAAAAAGAAAATTGGAGCCAAATTCCTGAATAAATTGATCCTAACCACCCTCCCCTCTAGTTAATTAGCTTGGCGCAAGAATATAAGTTTTTCAAAGAGACCAATCGCGCGTGCACGATCAAAGGTTATTTGCAAAAGATTTCTATGGACAAGGCTCCAGTCAGACTGTCTTTCCAAATTCCGTCGCCGCAATAGAAATATCTAATATGTTTATGATTAGATCATTGTTCAAATCTGCCATTTCATTCCAGTCAAGGTCTTCTGGGGTACAACCAAAAGCCACAGCTACTATGCTGAAGTCTAGGACGTTCACTATTCCATCATAGTTAAGGTCTGCTGGCAAGAATGCTTGTGCTGTGATGTTGCCAAAGACAAATAAATTGTTTGTAAGATTGACTTCTCCTGGAACTTGACTAGCCTCCGCCCATAATGTATAAGTTCCCACTAAGGTCGGCGCCCAATGAAATGTTAATACTGTTGATAGCCCTGCATCAAGAATTACTTCCTGAGTGCCTATCTGGGTTAAATTACAGTGAAGAATCACGTTGAAGGCTACGCCTACATTACCTTGATTCTCGACTGTTACGTTAATCGAAGTGGAAGTGTTGTTTGGCATTACGACTCTTTGCGGTCTGACATCTGACACTGCTACATCATTCACTGCTGGAAATTCCTGCAGAAGTTTGATTACTTCCGACCGGAGAACGAACTTGTCGACGAAACCTACGCGCTCGTATCGTATTACTCCTTCTCGGTCAATCAGTATTATAGTCGGATGATACGGAAATGGTAAATCATAGCTTTCAGTATATCCAATATCGTCTCTAGAAACAATCCAATCAATATTGTTTTCCTGCTTGAATTCTCTTAGAGTCTCAACGGAATCAGAGTCACTGATTGACATGATAGTTAAATCTTCACCAAACTCCTCATACAGAGACCTTAGATGTGGGATCTCGGCAACACAAAAACGGCATGGGCATGAGATGAAGTTCAGGAGAACTATTCCATTTCTATAGTCACTGAGTGAAAATTCAACTCCATCAATGTCAGTCAAGGTGAAGTCTGGAGCTATATCCTGAGCGACAGCGAACCCCACCCCAAGAAATGCCACAATCATGCATGTTAACAAAGCAAATGCCCTCTCCATTCTAGCAGTTCCCCCAAGTAATACTATTTCGAATTGACTCTTATAGGTTATGGAAGAAAATTCCATTGCTAAGATAAATTTTAAGTGTTACATTGTATTCCCGAATTCCATAGCCACTGTGGTTATATCAAGTATGTTAATTGTATAATCATTGTTTAGGTCCGCATCTGGATTCCATTTTTCACTTCCAACGCTTTGCCCAAAAGAGTAAGCAACAATAGAAATGTCAATAATGTTAACAGTTCCGTCCAGACTTAGATCTCCGAGAAACGTGACGGTGAATATTACTTCTGATGAAACTTCGTTACCTAAAGCGTCATTGCCGTACACTGTTATGTTGTGCACTCCAATCGACAGATTGATTAACATCAAATCTTCAACAACCGTGATGTTTGGTTGACCGTCTAAACTATAACTTATCCAAGTTGGCTTGTTTAGGGTGAAAACTAGGGGAAGAGTGCTTAACCTGTACACTCCGTTTGAAGGAGAAATAATGTTCACTTCTGGAGCCATTAGCCATTGATCTTCGTTCAGGAAAGGATAGCTGTCTTCTTCAGCTGGATCATCTGACACAATGTAAGGAAAGTCAACTATTCCGTCACTTCCTGTCGTGTTTTGATAGAGCCCCCAAGACACGTCGATACCGTTATAGTCACTCCAATAGTTTCCGCCGACATAATAGCCGCCATCCCAACTATTGTTGAAAGAGTCATGAATGGAACCCTGTTTCGAGTTGTTAACGAAATTGTTGTTATAGATTATATTGCCGTTTGACCCAAATATGTCCAAGCCAATGTTGTTGTGAGCAACAAGATTCTGGGAGATCTCGTTTCCTGCAAGATCCTCGTCTGTTCCAAAATGTCCAACTCTTATCCCGCATGAGTTATTCAGGGCAAGATTGTTTTCAATTCTGTTATACTTGGAAAGACCACTTGGACGGATTGGATCCTCATCCGAGTAAATGTAAATGCCATTATCATTGCCGGAAACAAAGTTACCCGTTATGGTGTTGTTGCTAGAATAGCGGAAGCGCACACCATCCATTTCATTCAAAGAAATGCAATTGTTATCCAGAATTAAAGGTTCAGATGCATACATAAATATTCCATGCCAACTATTAGATGATATGTTATTGTTTGCTATAGTATTACGCCCACAGCGATCTCCATAAATTCCAAAAGTAGTACTGAAAAGTATCTTGTTCCAAGATATCATGTTTCCTTCGCAGGCGGTGTCCAGAAGAACTCCTACTCCATTGTTCAAAAAAACATTATCTGTTATGTTATTCTCGTTTGCTGGTACGAGTATTCCCTCATCACCAGTCTGAATTGTGAACTCCTTTATGGTTACCTTACTTGCAGCTATTACAACTACACTTCCATACCCGTTACCATCTATTATCGTATTATCCTGGTCTTCCCCGATGATTGATAGAGTTTTATCTACAACGAGATGTTCGTAGTACGTGCCCGAAAGAACCAGAATGGTGTCTCCGCTATTTGCATTTTCTATGGCTTGTTGTATTATGCGATAGTCCGCTGAGCCATCGTCGTCAACCGTCCACGTTCTACTTGAAGCCACATTTTCTATAAACAATAGATTGGAGCATGACAACGACAACATAAAGATTAAAGCCATTAATCCATTGATTTTCTGTTTATGGGTAGTGCTCACAGCTTTTTCCCCTTTTTCATAGGCAAATAGCTACTATTATTTATCAAAAACGAATGTTTAAATGTTCTTTCTGTTTAGAAAGAAAATCCTGAACTTCTTTGCCCATGACATTTCTGTTTTACAGCGCGCGCGACTTCAAAAGTTGGGATCAAAATGCTGACTTGGACAATAACGGAATCATCAATGTAGTTCACGCCGCCACAGTCACCTAAGACTACGGGAAAATCTACTTCTAACATGCAGAAGTTTTCAGACACGGGACAGATGTCGCCACCAAGAATTTATGTCAGCCCACTTTTCTTCGTTAAGATCACTCTTTTCTGTTGCTTTCTTCTGAAGCGGAACGGGTGGGCAGGCATCTTCTATGGTTTTCCTCATAATTTTTAGCGTGTTAGAAGAGGGCGTTGGAAGAATGTCGAGGAAAGACCTGACGGGTGCTCGTCGGCGTTGCGTTAGATTTGGCCATCGACTAGAATGAGGATAAATGTTTTCATCAGGTCGTTTCCATGACAGGCGAGGCTGTAATGGTGAAGAGACAGGTTTTCCTCTTGAAGACAGATGCTTGATTTTAGCGTGTGCATCGGTGATTGGAGATTGGGAGCCTCCTAACATTTTCCTTAAGAGGATTTCATTGACCGTGTTTTGGGTTTGTACAAGCTGTTCGAATGCGCCGATCTCTTTTCCCAAGTTCTATTCCAACCTCTAATCCTGCAAACCCTTCAACATTCCTTTTATGCTGACGAGATCCATGTGAGCGCGTGCCCCCTGTCCTGATGCGTTCATTCTCTTCCAAGAGTTTCCGATTCTTCGCACGCTCTATGAGATAAAAGTAAACGGCCTCGTCTTCGTTTCGGGAAGCCTTCGCAAGAGCAAGAACAGCCAAATCGACCAGTTGCTCCAATGAATGACACCTGCGAGCGTATGCATCAGCAGTTTGCATAGCATACAAGGCGAGGAACAGTTCAGATAGGATGGAATCTTTACTATTTTGTCGGTTCTGGTTCACCTCTAGAAATCCAAGTCTAGGTGAATAGATGTTTTTATTTGTGATTTGCATTGCAGATTTGCAATCATTCAGACTTGAATCAGTCTTCTGAGAAGCTTTGTATAATAACCATTTCGCTCCTTCTTCAGTTAACTGATAAACGTATCCGTGAGCCCTTCCACGCTTATAAGGTTGCCGAGACGTAAATCCCCTGCGACGACTTCTCAAGAGCACCATAGATGCGTGCTTCGCCTTAAGGTTCAAACTTTCAGCAACCTCTCCACTTTCAGCAGACCCCGACTCAGCAAGATACGCCAAAACAAACATCATCGAACGATGATCCATATGCAACACAATACCTAACCTACTTCTCCGCACTTAATAGAGCTGACGGGTAACAACTAGCTGTTACCCACCGCTCAATACCAACCATCTCCCTTTAGAAACTAAAGGAACGCTAACGCATGTTGACAAAGACGCTTGAGCATAGCAACTTGAACCATAGATGAGGTATAACTGATTGGATCCAACCTACACGATCATGGCTAAGGGTCTTAATCGGTAAAGGAGCCAAGGTCTTCATAGGATTGACTTGTATCCTCATCTCATACAGACCACGCTGAAGAAGTCGCGCGCTTATATCTGATCCTAGAAATATGAGATTCAGTTCTTGTTCAAGTAAGGAAGTGATTCTTCATTGTATTCAACTGTACTGAGGCTTCTTTTGGTCTTTGATTTTGCAGATAGGCTTCTCATTTCAATTGGATAAAAAAGAGGGAAGTTTAGTTCTGTTTTTTCTTTCTGCGTTTGACGTAGATGACTGATGCTGTTGCTACTGTTATCAATGAAGCTAAGGTTATCCATGGAGCCAACAGTTCAAACTTATTTATTGGAACCCAAAAGCCACCAACTGCGGGTGGTTTGGATGCTGCTAAAGCTTGAGCTGCTTCTGAATTTATCTCTGGACATTCATCTGAGCCGCTCCATCCACCGTTTGTGTTCTGTTCAGATATCAACCATTCCGCGCCTTTTTGGGCTGCAGATGCCTCGGCACTCCCAACGTAGGTCATCAAAGCCATTACCGCATATGCTGTGGTCTGAACGGTAGTGAGGTAGTCTGTTGGATCTGTTGGTTCCTTCCACTCTCCTGTGACCTCTTGGTAGCTCAATAGTGTATCCTTTAAACTTTTCGCTGAAATAGAACCAGAGGTATATTTTCCAGTTTTCACAGATGCCTCTATTCCTCCCACAAGTCCTAAAATGTAGGCATTTAGCGTATCATCGGTTGGGTCGAAATAGCCTGGGAAACCTGTCATGTCATCGTATATCACGTCAGCCATATCCTCTGCATCCTGGTCATAGCCCTGCCCTGGATAATATTGATGCAAAGCTAACGCGGCTTCAACAAAGAGGTGGATATCCCAAGGTATCAAACCGTACCACCCTTGGCTATTCCGGACGTCCCTAATCTTCTCTGCCAAGTCTTTTGCATCTATCTGGCTATCCCCGTTATAATCTAAATAGCTTGCAACCTTTGTATCATATCTTGTCTTTGCAAGAGATGCGTAAACTGAATTTCCAGTGATCTTTGAAAGCTCGACTAGGAACGGCATATCAGGCCCTGAGTCGACTCCGGGTTTTGCGTTGGCTCCTGTGTAAGTGTCTACCATTGCTGTCATGTAGCTTACTTTCGGATCAATCTTGTAAGCCTCCAAAATACATAAGGCCGTAACGCCGTAGAGGTTCTCTGAGCTAGGTCCAGCGCCAACATACCCTGTTGCTGTGTCAGCAATAATCCAATTCCATCCACCATCAGCTGGATCGCCATCTGGATCACCATTACCTGCGTTGTCTTCAGTGATGTCTGCTTGCAATTCAACTAACCTGTCCGCTGTCTTAATTATTGCATTATCGTAGTCTACCCAGGTGTAGGCAGCAACACTTTGCGTGAATAGCATCCCCACAATCATGATCACATTAACGGCTAAGAGTAATTGCTTCCGTCTCATTCTCCCTTCTCCTTTCTGCTGATCAAACTCGTTGATACACTACTTATTAAATTGAATATAAGAGTTGTGGAATCTTGTTCTATTGCATCTTTCTAAGACTCGTTACATTTCATATGATTCAAAGCTGGAACGGACATCAACACGCAAAGCTTAAGCAGTATCCGCCCTATGAAACAATTACAATCGTTCCGTTTCACATGATACTTATGAGAACTCTTTTGTCGTGTGACCTAAGGCTCGCAAGCTTTTTGGAAACTCATGGCGGAACACACTGGCAACGAGAAAATAACAAAAAAGATATGTTTACTTTACATAGACACAATCCATGACAACACATTCTCTTGTCTAGTTACTCTAAAAAAGGCTAGAGAAATTTGCCAAAGTCTGCAGCTACTACTGCAATGTCCAAGACATTTATGATGCCATTCTGATCCAAGTCTGCTCTTGAATTGTAATCGGGCTCTCCGTTAGATTTTCCATACGCCCTTGCCACCATAGCTACGTCGATTATGTCAACTTTTCCATCACCATCTAGATCAGAACCAGGATCAGCAAGCCCATTTGCAGGGGGATCAGCTGGAGGATCAGCAGGCGGATCATCATTCGTTGCTACTGCAACGTATCCATCTAAGGCGGTGTGAGAAATTGGCTCAGGTCCACAAGTGACGAGTTTGATCTGATCTGACTTGTAGGGGTTGACAGAGAACAGGTCTAACTCTCCTTCTCCCGGTGCTATTGCGTCAAAGGTGATCTTGGCTAGTGTGCCGCTGCCATCAGCGAAGTCGTCTTCAATGATTACAACAGCCAACCAAACACGTCCACGATACATCTGGTAATCCTCTTCATTTTCCAATTTAGCCACAAAGGTGGATCCAAAGCTTGCCAAGAAAGGACCCGCCTCTATTCTTGACACGTTAAGAATTGTCGTGGGATATTTTAAACAGAAATCAAAACCTTGGAGGCCAGAGACATTCTCAACAGTTACATTTATGGTGAAAGCTTGGCCGACCTTTACAAAATTTTGTTGCGGACACACACTCACGGTCGTGGAATGAGAAGCGAAGCCTCGGGGCACAATCATAAATGAAAACACAATCACAAGTGCAAACAGTAAAATATGGATTTTCTCCCCTGATTCCGTAGTAAATCCCCTCCTCGACTGCATGATAATATTGACGTAGGAGAAATATTTAACGCTTCTTTTTTTCTGGAGAACTGATTAACCAATTGGTTAATCTTTCGATAATTAAGACAAGAGAAATTTTGACGCTTTAATGATTCAGTTCTGTGGACGACGTTTATTGCGGTCACGACTCATCTTTCGACTGATCGAAAGTCGATGTACAACAGTTACAGTTAGTGTAGAGAAACCTTGTTTGTAAAAGACAGAAATCACCGTTGCCTTCCCCGTTAACAACTCATGTTCTTGTAGCACTCACACGGGTTACATGGTAGCTCTGGGTAACAACCGGAAAAGAAAGAGTTAAGCCTGCAACTAAGATTATGGTTTTTCCAGCTATAAGCTATCTCTCTAGCTAGGTGATACAGCTTTTCCCAAAGCTTTTAGCCGCGAAACTGACGTCCAGAATGTTTATAGTGCCATCTCTGTTCAAGTCGCAGATTATCCAATACTTTGAATCTCCAACATCTGATCCGTAAGCAATGGCGATTGCGGCAATGTCCAGAATGTTGATTCTTCCGTCCCCGTTGACGTCGCCAACCATCTTGATTTTAACGATGTCAATAACGCGGAAATTGTCTTCGAAGTTTATCTCTCCAGGCACGATGTCGGCTTCACATCTGACAACGTAGCTGTGGCATGGGGTTAAGCCAGTGGTATTCCAACTGAAGGTCAAGGTGACGCTTTTTCCAATGAGAAGGTCGAAAACAGAAAACGCTTCTATCAGATCGTCGTCGCGATACACTGTTACATTAAAGCCTTCAACATAGTCGCCAACGTTCTCCACCGTCATACTAACGTTAACTGTCCATCCTACGTATAGTTCGTCAGGGCTTGCGGTAGCGCTTACGATGGCGATATCGTGAAGGCGAATCTGCTTCATTTTAGGATACCGGTCTACGTTGTTCGAACCAATTACGACGGGAGTGTCGCCTATGCCGTCGCTGCCTATCAAGTTCTGGTATTGTCCTGAATACTGATCTTCCCCTGAGTAGTCGTCCCAGAAGTTTCCTCCTGTGGGATAACCATGGTCCCAAGAGTTGTGTGAGCTTAAGAAAACATTGGCATGATACGTATGGTTCAGGAAGTTGTTGTTGAAGATCTTGTTATCGGAGCATCTGTACAGGCGGACTCCGTAATCTAGGTTTCCGGAAACTTTGTTTCCAGTCAAGGTGTTGTTGTCAGAGGTTGTGAGGTAAATCCCTGTTCCCTCGTTTCCGAACACTTCATTGTCTAGAACCTGACAGTTTGTGGAAGTGAGCAAGTAGATTCCGTTCTCATCATTCCAGCCCACTTCGTTATCAGTCAGAGTGTTATTTTGGGAAGTGTCTATCCATAATCCATCGTGGAGGTTTCCAAATGCTCTATTATCGTCTAAGATATTGTTGTCGGAATTAAACATGTAAACGCCTTCGCGACCATTTTCTTCTAATTTGTTCTGACTCAAAATATTGCAGCTTGAACCCAACATTTGAACACCGCGTTCGAAGTTATCGGTTACATTATTCCTGAACACTATGCTATCAGTGAGATCATAGAAGAGCATGCCTACTCCGTTTTCAGCGACAACATTGTCACTAAAATCACATTTTTGGGACTCGTACAAGGAGACTCCCTCAGCTGAGTTTCCGGTGACATTGTTACCCCTGACGGTAGCATGATTTGAACTGTACAGGTAGATGCCTCTGAGATTGTTTACCAAGTAGCAGTTTTCTATTGTCAACCTTTGGCTGTAGGCGCCAAGAAGACCTTCGCCGTTGTCGGTTAAGTTCAAGTCTTTTATGAGAATATCTTTCGAATTCACAACAGCAAGGTATCCAACTTGCGAATTGGAGTTCACAGTAAGATTTTCTTTGTTTACCAAATAGTGAATCTGTCTTCCATTAACCGTGTTTGACGTGTCTACGTCGTTTACAAAACTTGAGAGAACAACGGCTTCCACTCCGAAGTTGTAATTGTTAGATTCGATGTTGTTGCTTCTAAGTTTGTTGTTGCCGGAGTACGTTAATCTAATTCCATAACCGTTGTGAGATATGGAATTGCCACTCACCTCATTTCCACTGGAATAATAAAATTTGACACCCTCCTCGCTATTATCAGTAACATTGTTGTCAACTATCATGTTGTCACTGGAATAGTGAAGTCGAATGCCAACTCCATTTTCAGCGACAAGGTTCTCTCTTACGATGTTTTCGGAAGAATGATTCAGGTAGAAGCCTTGGTTGATGTTTCCGACCAAGAAGTTTGAACTTGCAACCATGGTGCTCGAATAGGCCACATGAACACCTGCGTCTTGGTTAATTGTCACATTGTTATTCTTCAAGGTGTTTCCGTCACAGGACTCGAAACGGATTCCTATATAGTTGTTTGAAATGGTGTTGCTACCTATATAGCTGCCCTTTACATTCAAAAGATAAATGCCGACGAAGCCATCAATCACTGTATTTCCAGTTAAATTACAGTTGTCAACATTTGAAACTTGTACAATGGGGGAACCGCTGTTCCTTACTGTGAAGCCGCTCACAGAAACGTTATCCGAGGTTACGTGTATCGCGAAGCCATTTCCACCGCCATCAATAATTGTAGTGTCTCTATCCTCGCCAACAAGCACTACTGTTTTGTTCACAACAACATTTTCAAAATAGGTTCCATTACAGACAAAAACTGTATCTCCATCACTTGCATTGTTTATTGCTGCTTGAACAGTTGAGAAATCCGTTGGAACAACAATCGTTTCCGAACAAAATGCAAAATCAAATCTTGCCAATGAGAACAAAGATAACAGATAAACCGCTGAAAAAGCAAGAGAAATTGTTATCCTGTGCATGCCAGATCTATTATAAAATGGGATATCACTTCCTTTTATCAATTTCTGGAAGTATATTCTACATGTACTATTGCAGCATAGATTAGCCACGTTTGGAACTTAGTGCACAGGAAGACCGGGTCCAGCGTTTCTTTCTGCTTTTGAATAATACTCAAATGTGGAACCAGTAACTCAAATCTGTTTATCTTGTTTTTCTTCACAAATCGGCTGCAAAAGTTAAAAGTTAAATAACTCGGGATTCAAATCGTAAATATGAATCGCCGCTACCTTTTGTTGATACTGTTGGCATCCTCACCTCAGGTTACTCAACACTACATGAAAAATTCGGGGATGATTAAATTTGACGATGTAACACCTTGGGGGGATTGGCAGCATTACCATAATTATACGGAAATTGTTAACACTCTTCGGTACCTGAACGATACGTATCCGAGCATCGTGGATGTCTTTTCCATCGGCAAAAGTTGGCAGGACCGAGAAATCTATTGCATTAGGTTAACAGATGAGCACGTGACGCATTCAAAGCCAGAGGTGTTCTTTGTAGGATATCACCATGCCCGTGAGCTCATCAGCATGGAACTGCCATTGTATTTTGCCGTCGAAGCAGCAACCAGTTACGGGACTGATGTGGCCATGACCCGCATGATAGATAACAGCCAAATCTACATTGTTGTAGCATTAAATGTGGATGGATTTGAGGGTGTTGAGTCAAATGAGTGGCAACGCAAGAACCTTCACCCGTTCGACGAGGATGAAGATGGTTTAGTTGACGAGGACTCGCCTGACGATGAAGATGGAGACGGTTATGTAGAGGCACTTCGGCAACGAACCGGCACTGAATGGAGCCTGATCAGATGGGAGGGAGTAGACGACGACGGAGATGGCCTACTGAATGAGGACTGGATTGGAGGCGTCGATCTTAATAGGAACTACCCCTGTGCCTGGGACGCGGCAACACAGAGTGGAAGCACTGATCCGGGCAGTGAAACCTATAAAGGTCCAGAACCCTTCTCAGAACCAGAAACCCAAGCAATTAGGGACTTAGCATTAAAGCATGATTTCAAATATGCAATAAGCTTCCATTCCGGTATCGAGATAGTCATATATCCCTGGTCCTACACAGATAGCCCTACACCTGATGACTCTACGTTCAGAGAAACCGCAGCAGCGCTTTCAAGCCTCGTTGGGGTGCCTTACGCCCAAAGTGGAGGCGGAATGTACACTTCCTCTGGGGTCTGGGGTGACTGGATTTATGAGAACCGAAGCACATTTGCTTTCACGTGTGAAATCTATGGAAATGATGACGCGTGGCAATATGATCCCGGACCATATCGCGACTCATGGTGGGAGAAAGGAGTCTTCGAATTCTTTAATCCAGAGCCAGAGAACATTGAAGGAGTTGTTTTAACGTGGCTACCTTCCTTCACCTACATAACGAACAAAGCCATAGCTGAATCAGCTTTCGAGCCTTCAAAAGCCGACCTAAACGGTGATGGCATAGTGAACGTAATTGACCTCTCAATAGTTGCTCATTCTTATGGAAGTCGCCCTGGAGATGAAAGATGGAATGAAGCTAACGACTTAAACAATGATCAAGTAATTAACATCCTTGATCTGGCCTTCGTAGCGTCGGAATATGGAGAGAAAGCTTCGTAATCTAATACAGCGGTTCACTCAAAGATTTGTAAGGTTCGTCTCTGTCCTTCTGCTTAGGAAGAAAAAACTTTCGAGAGGTGTGATATCGACAGGATGTATTGGAAGCATAACATAAGTTGAATGACTGATAGATATGTAAAAAAGATGGAAGGTTAAGTTTGTTCTTTCTATGTTTAACATAGACAACTGATGCTGTAACAATTGTTATCAATGAAACCAAAGTTATCCATGTAGCCAACAGTTCAAAATTGTTTTTTGGCAGCCAAACTCCACCGACTGGAAGTGCGGGTGGGGACAATCAATAGATGCATCATGGGGAGAACACATATGTTTCAAATGATTCAAATAACGGTTTCTCGTCTTTAGGCTCAGATCAAAAAGCCATGCCACCATACTAATGTCTAGTATGTTCACTGTTCCATCTTTCTAGAATGTTGATATGCCAATAGTGTTTACGAAACCAAAATATCGGCTTTTCAAAAAGCTTGCAATTCGAACAATCAGAACAGATTCTGTGCACAAAGCAACTTACTTTCTCAGGAATATTCTGTCCCCGAAACTAGTGAAAAATACTCCGCAACGTTAAAGTGGTATCAGATACTAAGAAGTTGGTAGAAATGAAGAGCTACATGCTTGCACTCTTAACTATTACCTTGATTCTGCTTCCAAATGAAATACTAAATGTAGTTGCTCAAGACCCAGAGACAACAGAAGAGCCAAGCCTAAAGCAATGGTTAATCGAAAACGGTTACAATGTTAATGTGACAACAGACAAAACCGGGATAGAGACGTTTCCTCCTGGGAACTATAGGGTAACGATTTTATCTGAGATTGCTGACTATGCTCTCAACAACACCTTCGGCTGGTATCCGTTAACTACAGGGATAAATAATGAACTCTTCTCGGGTCAGGAAATTACAGAGGCCATCGCCGAATTCTCTTCAGCGGACGACTTCGGACTATACTTAGGATCCCCAGACGGAATCTTCCACACAGAGACGAATCTAAACACGGACGATTTCGATCACGTTTGGATCTTCATAGATCCGAAAACACAGGACGGCATGATTATAGCGTGGGAAGACTTGTGGGAAGGAGGAGACGAGGACTTTCAAGACATGATTATCGCAATGCAGTTGTTGCCTCCGCCACCACCCACTAGCGAGTTCGCTGTAAAGATAGAAGACGAATGGACATTGCCTGAAGACGAATACGGGTTTAACGCTCCAACTTTTTGCAAGACATTCAAGGCTGAAGTTCAAATCGTCAACGTGCTAAATCTGTTCGGATATGAGTATTGGTTGGAATTTGATCCAACCTTGATTAAGCTTTCGGAATATGAGATCGAACACATTCACGAAGAAGACTTGATTACCTTGGAGGAAGTTAATAATTCAGTCGGATTATACAAACAGGCTGTAACAGCGAAGGCACCATCGGAAACTTACAATGGCAGTGCTCCCGTGACAATCTTGTGGTTTCACACAATTAAGGATCCTTGCTACCCATACAACTACACAGGCGTGTTGAAGCTTAAAAACACCAAAATGAGCGACCCACATGAAAACCCAATCGTCCACGGGCTTAGAGACGGATACTTCAGAATCCAGTCAGCAAAGCCGAAGATGAGCATCCAACATGAAGGTGAAACGGATACGATGGGCTGGATTGTCAACGAAACCTTTACGTTGGAGGTAGTAATCACTAACATTCTCAAGATGAGGGGGTTCTTCATGAGGCTTGGATGGTGTGAAAGCTTAGAAACAGATCATCAGAACGTGAACGTAACCACCTTTCTTCCTCCACCCTACCAGCTTCAAACAACAGAAGTGAATGCTACAGTGTTAACTGTCTATGTTGAGACCTTCGTCGAGAAGCCAGCAATTAACGGGACAGGAACGATTCTAAGAGTTACCTTCAAGGTTAGGAACCCTTGGGGTCATGTGCCACCTTATAGAATTGTGGAAGGCAGATATTTACCTGAAAGCTACACGTGCAGAATATGGATTCTTGACGGATGGATCGATGTTTACTGTCCAGAGCACAGGAGAATGTACCTTTACAATTCCAGCTACGGCGTCAGTGTTGAAAACGACTTCAACTACACATTCACACCGATACCGGGAGACTTGAACTTGGATGGTCAAGTAAATATTGTAGACTTAGGAACCATTTCAAGATGGATGGACTGCGAATCTGGAGATCCTGAGTGGGCTGAATGTTTTTGCCTAGACCTTAACAGCGACCTTGTGATAGACATCTTTGACATCGTTATAGTTGCAACGAACATCGGCAGAACACATCCCTAAGAGAATAACTAGAACTTGGCGGAGGCGAGAGTTTTCCCGCTATGCTTCGTCTCTTAGAATACTACGCGTCTGTTTACGCGCTGTATTACACGGCTTCATGGAATTAGGATTTCAAATGTCGCAGACACTTCAGGGCAGTAAGGGATTCCTCCGAAGAAAGGCCAATCTGTAAACGCGTTTGCGTAAACGTTTGCAGATCCGCTTGATATTGTTGATGGTATTGGTAAGCCGAGGATGAAGTTTGATATGCCTGGCATTATCATGCCTTTGAACGAGACAACTCCGAGGGTGATGTTAGAAGGGTCGTACACGTTCACTGTAACCAGCACGGTTTCCGATTCGAAGGATGTATTATTGACCGTTACTTTGAAATATGCTATGGATCCTGCTTCAAAGCTTGGTTTAGAATAGCCTGACTCGT
>Ga0209636_10004288_pt1 | contig 14538 bp, 12 predicted proteins | sample DeeMarSWOR152_54_FD_187464 | JGI IMG/M metagenome (GOLD analysis project Ga0209636, IMG submission 187464) | Marine sediment microbial communities from White Oak River estuary, North Carolina - WOR-1-52-54 (SPAdes) (version 2) | ecosystem: Environmental > Aquatic > Marine > Intertidal zone >...
AGAGGGATGACTTGCTGAATCATAAACAAATGCAGAAGTCATTATATTTAAAGCTGTAATCATCTCAATGATATCATCTCTTGTGAGGTTTGTTCCTTCTAATAACTCGTTAATTACATCAATATTATAAATAATATTATTAAATAAATCTGCAAGTTTATATCGGAAAGGTCGATCGGATCTGTTTGTATTTCTCTCTATAAAATCCTCTATACGTCCTTTTAACTTATTTAAGCGCTGTTCTGACCAATTTCTTAATCTAGGCCATTCTCTACTACCAATTATGTTTTCACCTGGGATGATTTCAACTGATAGCAATATGCTCTTCCCGGGTTCAAGGGTAAGATTAACATTCTCTAAGGTTATTTGTTGCCGTTTGATTGTAACCCTAGGTTTTATTTCAACTGTCGTATTTTTAATATGTTTTGGGAGAGGCAGTAAGGATTCCGCATCCAACGAATAGAGACTAACTTTTACTTGATCTCTAAACTTAGGGAGAATTCTTAAGTGTGAATCAAAATAAAGAGAAAACGAAATATCGTCACTAATTTCTATAGTTTCTTCCCCTTCATAGGTATATCCTCCAACCACTCGATAGGGATGCGGAAAAAGAAGTTCGAGATCGTATCCTTCTAGATCCATGCCACCGAATTCCTCAAATAACTCACTTAAGTTGAATTCAGGGTAAAGATAAAATAACCATGCAGTTCCCATATATAGAAAAAATTCATCTGCATTTTTCCATGCTCTTGGCGGATATCGGGAATCATTTTCCTTGGTTGGCGGACTCTCTGATAGAGGTGGAATAGGAAATAATCCGAAAAATGCATCAAATTGTTCACTTTCATTGAAATCTTCATAGCTTAACATATTTTTAAAATAGAGAACTGTTTCGCCTCCAGTTGATTGACCAGCAACATTAGGAACTGTAGCGAATGAAACAAGAATCAGAATAGTAACTATGAAAGATACTCTCAGTGCTCCAGTTGAAGGCATTTATTCACGACCTCGCCTACTAATATCAAGCTTGTTAATATATAAATGTTTGTTTACAATAGTTACCATTTTTCAAAAAATATAATATATTTAATATTTAATAAATATTGTGGGAACAGATTTTGCGAATGAAAAACTAAAGATTAGATTAAGGATTTTTTTCTCAACCACTCAAGGTCACTAATATATAAGCTACGGATATCGTTCAAACCAAACTTGAGCATAGCGAGTCTTTCTAAACCAAGACCCCATGCAAGTACAGGATTTTTGACTCCAACTGGTTCTGTTACTTCTGGTCTGAAGATACCACTTCCACCTAATTCCATCCATTCTCCATTCCAAAAAACTTCAACTTCCATGCTAGGCTCTGTATATGGGAAGTACCCTGGCCTAAAACGGATCTTTTCAAAGCCTATTCTCTTATAAAACTCTTTTAAAACGCCAATTAGTTGTCTGAAATTTGTATCTTTTTCATGAACAATACCTTCTATCTGATAAAACTCTGGCAAATGGGTAGCATCGATGCTTTCTTTTCGAAAAACACGCCCTATTGAAAAAACCTTGGACGGTGGTTCGGGATTATGATAAAGATAACGTATTGTGTTGACTGTTGTATGCGTCCTTAGTAGCGCTCGTTCACCTTCGGCTTTTGAGAATTTATATCCCCACCCACTCGAACCAGTGCCTCCGCCATTCTCATGTACCTTTGAGATTTCATCTAGTAATTTATTATCATCTATTCTTATCTTTGAAGGTGTTTTACAGTATAATGTATCCTGCATTTCTCTTGCAGGATGATCTTGAGGAATAAAGAGCACATCCATATTCCAAAAACATGATTCAACAAAATCGCCATGAATCTCTTGAAAGCCCATTTCTAAAAATATCTGTCTAATTTTAGTTATTAGATCAACCAATGGATGAGGTTTTCCACCATATTTCGCTGGTGCAAATGCATGAATGTCATATGGTCTGATAATCTTATTTTTCCATTTACCATCTCTTATAACAGTTGAAGTTACCTGAGTGATTTCATCTTTGATATCAAAACCTCTATCAAGTACCTTTTTACCATTATCTGTCAAAACGACTGTGCTAGTAATTATATCTTTTTCTTTGATGACATTCTTCCTTGATAAAAGTGATTTTATTTTGTCCTTATCAACCTCTATGTTATCCTTGTCTTTAAGAAGTTGAAGTACTTTTTCGTCATTATTTATACCAGAAATTGCTTTTTGCCCTTTTTTAGTAATTTCTAAAACTGTTTCTTTATCTTTTTTGATATTTACCCATCCATTTCTTTTTAACCATCCTATTGCAATAGGAATTTCGTTTTTATCAAGGGATTTTGAGAGATCTTTTAGATTGATGCTTCCTTTTTTTTCAGAAATCGCCTTTAAAGCTCGTCTTTCAGGCAATCCTTTTTCTAAAAAACGCTTTCCTTCTTTTCCTAGCGAATATACTTTTTTAATATGTTCTTCTGTGGTCACGAGTTTCTTCGATTGCAGCCATGAAGATGCATTCATAACCTCTACTTCTTGGTTGAAATCACCTTGTTTGAGGATATCTTCGGGTGAGCCTTTTCCATTTAATTTTTTTAATGTTAAGAGTACCTTTTTCTCGTTGTGAGACAGCTCCTTGATTGTTTTCTCGATATCCATTTGAATCCGAAATAAAATGATTACGTATTAAGATGTCGATTAGGAAAGTATAATAAAAAGAAAAATATTCAGCCAATCTAAGAGGAAATACCATGATAGGAAAGTTACCAGAAAATGTCCTAGAGGCTTTATTAGAAACGATTCCTATTGAGTTCTCAGTGTTGGATAAGAATGATAAAGTATTGGCATGGAATAAACATAAAACAAGGATTTTTAAAAGACCTGAAGGCGTAGTTGGTAGAGATGTTCGTAATTGCCATCCGAAGAAGAGTCTTGATAAGGTGGAACAGATATTGCAAGAAATGAAAAATGGAACACGAGATAAAGCTAGGTTTTGGATAGATCTCCCTATTGGTCCAGATGAAACAAAACAGAAAATTCTCATTGAGTACTATGCACTAAGAGACCCAAAAGGGAATTACTTGGGCTGTATGGAAGCATCACAAAATATTAGCATTTTACAATCAATAACAGGCGAAAAACGATTGCTTGATTAAATTTAGTAATATCTTCTCTATTGTATACTTTTTTATATCGAAAGTATATTTACACCCGCAGCAGGGCTCGTAGCTTAGGTTGGTTGGAGCACCCGGCTGATAACCGGGAGGTCGAGAGTTCAAATCTCTCCGAGCCCATGATATTAATTAACATGCATAATTTTTAATAGGAATCATCGATTTTCTACTTTCATAGGAAAAAAACGAGCAGAATACTTTATATTATGAGATATCTACATGAACAAAGATAATAAAACCATAATTTTCAAGGTAGATTATTTAGGCCATTGCGGATGCGGCTTTAAGAGAAACGTTACCCAAAAAATAGAGGTGAAGGAAACACAAACATTAGATACTCTGCATGATGCAATCATCTACAAATCATTCAAATGGGATGATCCACACATGTATTCCTTCTTTTTAGATAACAAAGCCTATTCAAAAAATAGAAAAATGGAGTATACATGTGACTTTGAACCGGATTTTTTTGGCGAACAACCAAATTCATCGAGTACAAAATTAGAAGATTTAAACTTCAAGCAAAATCAAAAATTCCTTTTTGTGTTTGATTTTGGAGATGATCATCATTTTAGTATAAATGTCGAAGGTTTTGGGGAGATTCAAAAAGGCAAAAGATATCCGCTGGTTATAGAGGAAAAAGGAAAAGCTCCTGAACAATATCCATTTTATGTCTTTAAATAGTTTCACCGAACGGTGAAATAAGTTTGTTTAGTGAAATTGAAATCATAAAAATCATCTCGTCAAAGATAGAATCATTACTTTTTCCACTAAGAATTGTTGACAACTGATGGAAACACCTAAAAAGATCAGAGAGATAGAGAGCATGATGGAAACGAAAACTATCGAGGATTTGACAATTGACGATATCCAAGACTTATTTGACAGTGTTATATTCTTAAGAGGGGAAGAATATTACGATGAAGGTTATATATCACTGATAGAACCTCTTGACTCCCAGACGATAAAAGGTATCGTGCAGGGAACTCGAAAATATCATGTTTCTATCTCGGTTGATGCTGAAGGGGAGATTACCTGCGAATGCTCTTGTCCTTGTGATTTCAACTGTAAACATGCTGCTGCGATCTTGTTAAAATGGCTATCGATAAAGAAAAAATACAGAAATAAGTTGCAACAGGTCAAACCACCATTAAAGGAGTCGATTGATCAGCTCCTCATAAAAAAGAGTAAAGAAGAATTAGTCGAATTAACCAAAACCATGATTGAGAAACATCCTGAGTTCACATTGCTTGTAAAAATAGAACGAAAAGAGATAGTATCAAAGATAAAGAGATTGTTTTCCCAGCATTGGGAATGGGATGAAGTACGGGATCTTATAGATCAGTTAGAAGCTATTCTTGAAGGGATCAGACGGAATAAATCGCTATGGAACAAAACCTTGTTTGATGAGATGAGCATGTGTTCCACGATGATGATCGAGAATGTAGACGCTGTTCATGACGAAGGTGATCTTGGCATCTTCCTTGAGGATTGGTTTGAAATTTATGGAGAGCTTTTCTCAACCACCAAACCAACCATCAACGAAAAGAAGGAATTCGTTCTAACTATTGTTAAATGGATGGATAAAGATGATTATGGATACGACAGCAGCTATGAAAAAGCATTGTCTGGAATGTGTACAACTGAAGAGGATATCATGCTTATTAAAACGTGTCTTGAATCAACAGAGTCTCAATATCCTGAGGATGAAGAATATTACAAACAGTTTTATCTTGAATTGTATGATAAAATCGGGATGGATGAAAAATACGTGGAGATTGCTAAACAATCAGGATTAACTTCTGTTCTGATCGATAAATTGATTAAACTCAACAGACTCGACGAAGCATTGAAGATATGCAACGAAAACAGCCAGGACGACTTTTCAATATATATGGAGAGTAAGAGAATCGAAATCTTCAAAAAATTAGGGAAAAAACCTGAACTTGCCAAAAGTCTCTACAATCTTTTAGAAAAAACCGGAGAGTTCACCTACTATCTTAAATTGAAGCAGGGGGCTCCAAAAGAGGAATGGAAAAACTATCTCGAACATATTATCACCGATGCAAAAAGCAAGAAACGATACAACCTTCTTTCGAGAATTTATTACACAGAAAAGGATTTTAAAAAAGCATATGAATATACCCAAGACATACATGATTTTGATTATTTGGAATTACTTGCTAAAAAACTTACAACCGCTGACCCGGGATTAGCATGTGAATTGTTCAAAAAACTCTGCTTTGGTTGGATTACCAAGGGTGCAGGATGGCCATATAAAAAATCAGGGAAAATGCTTGAAGCTATCAAACGAATAGATAAACAAGGAGCGTTTTTCAGGCAAACAAAAGAAGAACTCATAGGAGTACATAAGAAAAAATATTCCTTAATGGAAGTAATAGAAGGAATCTGAGGAATATAGGGGAGGAAAACACGCAATGAAGAAAGAAATGTTCACCTGCAAACGATGTGGAATACCGATAGGAGAACATAACCAATACCTACATGATGGGATGTGCGATGAATGTTTCTTTGACATGTATTTTCCTGAAGACGCTCAGATTTTTGAAACAGATGTTCGGAGATTTCCTCAGATATGCAGGAGCGATAGAAAAGAGAATATGTGTTTTAGAGACTTCTTGAAATCTGGCGAGTTGAATCAAAAAAGATTCGATACTATTGTCAAAGAGGTAACAGAAAAGATAGATTGTACCACCTGTGGCAATTGTTGCAAGATATTAAAACCGAATCTAAACAAAAAGGATATTGAACGAATAGCAAAGCACCTTCACATGACCACTGATTCGTTCATTGGGAATTACGTAACGAAAAATTCTGAAGGAGAATACGAATTCAAACATGCGCCCTGTAGTTTTTTACAGGATAACAATACGTGTCGAATCTACGAGGTACGACCTGATGAATGCAAAGGATATCCTCATTTAGATAAGGATGTTACAACACGATGCATCCAATTTTTTGCCAATACAGAAGTATGCCCTATTGTCTTTAACGTCCTCGAAAATGCAAAACAGGAATTTTTAGAAGACATCTATGATTTTGTGATGCCAGATGAGGAAGATTGAACAGAATCGGAAATACTTAGCTGAAAAAAAGAAGAAAAATGGTTTTAGTGAGATAGATATAATTTGCCTGAAAATTCAACAGCCTAAAATCAAGGTTCTATAGAGCCAGCTCTTTCCAAGCCCATTTTCCCCGTACTGAACCAGTTTTAACTTCACATAATAAATGTTTACAATCTGAAAGTTGTTTTTCCGTCAATTTCTTATACTTGCTCTGACATTAATTTAAATATGCTCACATCTGAAAACATCATGAAAACTCTTAATCAACATCGTAAAGAAATTCAAAAATATGGAGTGAGACAAATCGGATTGTTCGGTTCATTTAGTACAAACAACCAACACCGAAAAAGCGATATCGATATTCTTGTTGAATTCAAAAGAGGAAAGAAAACATTTGATAACTACATGGAACTAAAGTTTTTTTTAGAAAAACAACTCGGCCGTTCTGTGGATCTTGTGATAAAAGAAGCAGTAAAACTTGAACTGAAATCTAATATTTTGAAGAGTGTTCGTTATGCTGCGGAATTTTAAAGTCATTCTCAAAGACATCCTTCAATCCATTGAAAGAATTGAAACTTACACTAAGAATTTCTCGTTTGAAGATTTCTGCGAAAACCAGTTAGTCCAAGATGGTGTTGTACGGAATCTTGAAATCATTGGTGAAGCAGTCAAACATTTGCCGAAAGATGTACAAAAGAAATATCCTGATGTGGAGTGGAAAAAGATTGCAGGATTGCGAGATATTTTAATTCATGGATATTTTGGAATAGACCATGAGATAGTGTGGGATATTATCACGAATAAGGTCTCTGGATTGAAAGAACATATCTCCAGGATTCTGAAAAAAAGATAAGAAGGATTTTAGTGAGATAACTATAACTGCCCAAAGAACGACAGGCCCAAAATTGGAGTTCTATCAAAACAACTCTCTCCTGTTGGCATTGCAGATTTCTCCGAGCCCACTTTTACTTAAATAATACTTTTCTGATAGAGCAGAATTATATTTTAATATCTTGATACAATATCATAAATCAAATGAAAGAAATTATTCGTTGGCTAAATGAAAGTGCATATATCAATAGTTTGTCTTCAGCTTGTAAGATGTGTGCACAAGGTTCGAAAATGGTTGTGCTTGCAACAGGCATATGTCCAACCTCTTGTTATTACTGTCCCTTAAGTTTTAAAAAAGGCGGAAAAGATCGAATATTTGCAAATGAGTGGGAGTTGAATAACGAAGAAGATACACGGAAGTTGATTTCTGAGGGAGAATTTATCGATGCTACTGGTGCTGGAATAACCGGAGGAGATCCATTACTTGTCTGGCAACGAGTAAAAAAATATATTTTACTTTTAAAAGATTATTTTGGATCTGATTTCCACATCCATTTGTATACTTCTGGGTTGAAAAATGCAGATCATCTTACAGATCTAGTCGCCGCTGGTCTTGATGAAGTTAGATTCCATCCTCAACCAGAATATTGGAATAATATGAACAAAAGTCCAATACAAGAAGCAATAAAGCATATGTTAAATACTTCAACTGATGTAGTCATTGAGATTCCTTCGATTCCCTCTAAAGAAAAGGAGATATTGTCTCTAGTAGAATGGGCTAACAACTTTAAACTATCGTGGATAAATCTAAATGAACTTGAATACTCTGAAAGAAACTGCGAATTATTGTATAAGAAGGGCTATGTGACCAAGAATGAAATTTCAGCAGCTGTTAAAGGAAGCCAAGAAACAGCTCTTAAAGTCCTAAAAATAGTACAAGAGAAGAATCTTGATATTGGAGTTCACTACTGTTCTGTCTCATTTAAGGACGGTGTGCAACTTAAAAACCGCCTTTTAAGAAGAGCAAATAATATTGCTAAAGAATATGAGATAATAACTGAGGAAGGTACACTTCTTAAGGGAGCGATCTACACCAATTCATCTTTAGAACAATTAGTTACAAAGTTAAGAAAAGAATATGAAATTCCACAAAACTTAGTTTTTCTTGATGAAGAAAAGAACAGGGTTGAAATTGCGGCATGGATCCTTGAAAAAATTGCAGAAGATCTTAATAATCAGGGTCATGAATGCTGTCTCGTTGAGGAATATCCTACAGCTGATAGATTGGAAGTTGAAAGAATCCCATTGCCCTTATCTTCCTGAAAAAGGTTTTTATATAGGTCCTCCATTCCAACGTTTACGTTCCTCAAGGAATGAAATCGATGAAAGCTTGTAAAGGAGGCTAAAATATGGCAATATATGTGAGATTCCAAACATCAAAAGAAATGCAAGATTTAGCCTATGAAGCAGTAGAAAAAGCTCGAGATAATGGAAAGATAGGAAAAGGCGCAAACGAAGCAACAAAACATGTGGAGAGGGGACAAGCAAAACTTGTTGTTATGGCTGAGGATGTCACTCCAGAGGAAATCCTTGCTCACATGCCCATACTCTGTGAGGAAAAGAAAATACCTTATACTTACGTTCCAAGCAAAGAAGAACTGGGTACTGCAGCAGGTTTAGGTGTTCCTACGAGTGCAATTGCTATTATTAATCCTGGAAAAGAAAAGGATGCTCTTGAAAACGTTGTAAAAAAGATACAAACAGTGAAGAAATAAGGTTAGAAATATGATTGAAGGAACCCCTTGTGAAGTAGTAGAAATTATTGATAGAACCGGAATGGCAGGTGAGGCATCTCAAGTAAAAGTACGTGTTTTGGATGGAAGGGACAAAGGGAAGATTATCACACGTAATGTAATGGGGCCAGTTAGATTGGGCGATATTTTAATGTTAAGTGAAACTCAAAGAGAGGCTAAGAAACTCGGTGGACCACGTTAGAGGTATTGTTAATGGTTGAGAGAAGAAATTGTTCGTTTTGCGGTAGCGAAATCGAACCAGGAACTGGAAAATTATTTGTCAGAAAAGACGGTACAGTTTTCTATTTTTGTAAGAATAAATGTCAGAAAAATATGTTACAATTAAATCGTATTCCCAGAAGAGTTCGGTGGAGTAAAAAGTACTTAAAATAAGTTCTAAATTTAAATTAGAGCAAACGTAAATGTTATAAATTAAATGTTTTTGTTTACTGTGTTTCAATAAAATATATGAATGATATTTTATAGACTATTGCAGTAATAAATAGAAAGATTTATTAAGACTATATATTTATAAATAATCCTTGATACTATAGTTTATTACCATTATTAATGGGGGAAATCTATGAAAAAAATCATAAAAATCTCGATAGTAATAACTGTCGCTTTAGCTTTAACACTTCCAGGTGCAGCAGTTTTTATTGATGTTGGTAAGTTAATAAAAATAAATGATGGTGGAAATGAGCCTATAGATGGTCCACCATTTGATCCTAGTAACCCAGATCCTGAACAAGGTGCTACCGATGTGAGCATTTTAACCCAATTAGAGTGGGATGGCGGCGATCCTGATCCTGGTGACTTGATACATTACGACATATTTTTTGGAACTGAAAATCCTCCTCAATACTTTGATACGTTGGGTCCTTATCCAGGAAATCAAATAGAGATAGTCTGTGATTTAGAACAATTGGGTATGCAACTAGAGCATGATACACATTACTATTGGCAGATTGTTGCATATGACCAGAATGCATGGTATACCCCTGGTCTAATATGGGATTTCATAACAGAAGGTGAATCCCTTGGCCAACCTTTTAAACCTAGCAATCCAGATCCACCGGATGGTGCAATAGATGTAAATATTGACACGAATCTGAGTTGGGATGGCGGCGACCCTGATGAGGGAGATAAAGTCTATTATTCAATATTTTTTGGAACTGATACAGACCCACTTTTTGTCGAAACTATAGGCCCCTATGATGGGCATGTGATAAGAATAAGTTGGGATCCCGGAATTCTTAATTATAGCACTACATATTACTGGAAAATTACCGCTTATGACGGCGGCGGCTCAACGACTCCTGGTCCAATCTGGCATTTTACCACAGAGGGACAACCAAACAATCCTCCATATATGCCAAGTAATCCTGATCCACCTGATGGTGCAACAGATATAAGTATTCTCACAAATCTCAGCTGGGATGGTGGCGACCCTGATCCTGGTGACGAAGTAACTTACTATATATTCTTTGGCACAGTTCTAGATCCACCATATATAGAGAACATTGGTCCTTACCCATGGGATCAAATTCGTATAAGTTGGGATCCTGGATTCCTGAATTATAATACTAAGTATTATTGGAAGATCCTCGCCCATGATGGTGAAAGTTATTTAATTAGCCCAATATGGAATTTTACCACTGAAGAAGCAAATAACCCGCCATATACGCCTAGCAATCCTAATCCAGCAAATGGGTCATCTGGTATAGATATTAATTCAGATTTAAGTTGGGACGGTGGCGACCCTGACTCTGGTGATAATGTATATTATGACATTTATTTTGGAACAGACCCGGCTCCTCCTTTTATGGAGACAATAGGCCCATATCCAGCAGAGCAAATTGAAATAAGTTGGGACCCTGGAACTTTAGAATATAGTACTCAATATTATTGGTGGATCATACCATATGATGATCACATATGTGGAATGCCAAGTCCAGTGTGGGAGTTTACAACTGAAGAACTGCCAAATGATCCACCATTTATCCCTAGTAATCCCGATCCTGCCAACGATTCAACTGGTGTCAGCATTAATTTAGATTTAAGTTGGGATGGTGGAGATCCTGATTTAGGTGATTTTGTATATTACGATATTTATTTCGGAATTGATACAATTCCACCATTTATAAAGACAATAGGTCCTTATTCTTCAAACCAAATACAAATAACTTGGGATCCAGGAACACTTGAGTATAGTACTCATTATTATTGGCAGATTGTAGCTCATGATACTTTTGAGCATTTCTCTGATGGTCCAATATGGAACTTTATAACAGAAGAAGAACCAAATAGCCCTCCATTCCCGCCGAGTAACCCTGACCCCGATAATGGTTCAACTGATGTAAATATCAATAAGATTTTGGGTTGGACTGGCGGAGATCCAGATGGTGATCAAGTTACCTATGATGTTTACTTTGGGACAGTAACACCACCACCAAAGTTAGTTAGTAATCAAACTGGCACAACGTACAATCCTGGTACAATGAGCTACAATACGATGTATTACTGGCAAATTGTTGCATGGGATATACATGAAGCCTCTACACAAGGACCGATTTGGGAGTTCACGACTGAGGAAGAACCGAATAATCCACCATATCCACCAAGCGACCCCAATCCAGAACATGGAGCTATAGATGTTTCTGTTGATGAGGATCTCAGTTGGATAGGTGGCGATCCAGATTCTGGAGATACAGTTACTTATGATATATACTTTGGAACAATAACACCACCTCCAAAAGTTGTAGATAATCAATCGGAAACAGTGTATCATCCAGGAACAATGAGCTATAGTACAAAATATTACTGGCAGATCGTTGCTTGGGACATCCATAACGCTTCAACAGAGGGACCCATTTGGAATTTCACTACAGAAGAGCCAGGGAACAATCCACCAGGCATTCCGATTATATCTGGACCAGCTGCTTCTGCACCAGAAATGATTCTTCAATTTTCGGCTGTATCCTATGATCCCGAAGAAAATCAGGTGCTCTATAACTTTTCATGGGGAGATGGAAACTACAGTGGCTGGCTAGGCCCAATTAATTCAGGCGAAAACATTACAGCTAACTATAGCTGGTTTTCCAATGGAATATATGGAATTCAAGTAAAAGCCAAAGATATTCATGAAGCGGAAAGCGATTGGTCAGAGCCACATAATATCACAATTTCAAAGCAAATGGAAATCAGTAATATCGAATCGGGCTATGTTTACTTCAGATATGGTATCCTTGAAGGATCGTATGCTTACATTCATCTACTTGACAACTTTGGATTTTCAGTCGTCCTTGGCAACGTTCTCACTGTAGAGGCAACTACCAGTGATGTAGTGCATTCTGTCAAATTTAAGATAGTCAATCTCTTCTGGGGCGATAATGACACGTATGAAGATGATGACGGTACTGATGGTTTTTCAGCCAATTTTTCAATACCAACTGGACTATGGTCAGTTATTACATATGCTTATGATGAAGAGGAAAACCTGATTGACATGGATGATGTACAATACTTGTTGTTTTATGTAAGAGGATCTAGTGAACAAGGAATGAGACGTATCAATAATTTAAGAAATATACTCAGAGATCGAATAATTAATCGTTAATTTAAATAAATGAAAGGGAGAATGAATAAATGAAAAATAAAATGAAAATAAAACTTTTAGGAATGATATTCAGTATATTGTTAATAGCTACTTCTATACCAGTGACAGGAGATCAGAATAGTGATACTTCTGATGTAGGGTTATTAGGAGCAGGTAATTGGCCAATGTATTGTCACGATCTCGAACATAGTGCATTTTCAACTACTCCAGCACCAGAAACTAACGATACTCTCTGGGTAAAGGATATTGGCAGCTCTCTAAGATCTTCGCCAGCCATTTCTGAAGGGATGGTCTACATTGGAGGATCGTATGATAATAAAATGTATTGTTTGGATGCTAACACTGGTGATGAACAATGGAATTACTCGGCCTTAAACTACGTTTGGGCATCTCCTGCAGTGGTTGATGGTAAGGTTTACTTTGGCTCCTTTGACAATAAGGTATACTGTTTAGATGCCAATACGGGCGATGAACAATGGAACTACTCAACTGGCGATTTCGTAATTTCTTCACCTGCAGTGGTTGATGGGAAGGTATACATTGGATCGAGCGATCAGAAACTTTATTGTTTAGACGCATCAAATGGAAATGAGCTATGGAATTATTCAATTGGATCCGAAACTTATTCTTCTCCAGCTGTTGCATATGGATTTATTTACTTTACAGCCTTGGATGGAAAGCTATACTGTATTCAAGATACGGACGGAACTCATCAGTGGAACTTTTCCATTGGAAGTACATTTATCTCTTCTCCATCTGTGTTCGAAAACAAAGTCTACGTAGGTTCAAATCAAGGGATAATTTATTGCCTTGATGCTTCTGACGGTTTGGAGCAGTGGAATCATTCAAATGGAGGCACTGCTATTTCACCCTCTCTTGCAATTGCATATGGAAAAATATATGCTCACACTCAAGTTAGTAACTTTGGACAAGATCTATACTGTTTAGATGCCTATAGTGGAGATTTTCTATGGAACCAATCTACTGGAGGATCTAACTTTTCATCTCCCTCTGTGGCAGATGGAAAAGTCTATGTTGGTTCATCTCTTAATAATTGCGTATACTGCATTGACGCTATGGATGGATCCTACATTTGGAGTTATTCCACAGATTCAGCGGTTACTATTTCACCAGCTATTGCACATGGACGGGTATATATTGGTTCAGATGACGGAAATGTCATAGTCTTTGGCGAATTAAATCAGCCACCTGAACAACCCACTATCTTGGGGCCGACTGCTGGAGGGGCGGGCATAGATCTCAACTTCTCTGCGGTTTCTACAGATCCTGATGACGATCAAATATTCTACAAGTGGGATTGGGGCGATGGTAACTTCAGCGACTGGCTTGGACCATATGACTCAGGTGAAATCGCAGAAACAAACTATACCTGGTATTATAACAGAGATTATGAGGTAAAAGTAAAAGCCAAAGACATTCATGAAGCAGAAAGCATTTGGTCAGATTCACATCCTTTATCAATTTCTGATCAGATAATTTTCGAGAACATTAAGCTAGGATTTGTATACCTGCGTTTATTCACCTTTAACAAGTCTTTTCTATATATTACCATCCTTGAGGAGATGGGAGCTGCAGGGATGGTTACTAATGAAGATCTTTACGTAGAAGCAAATGCGACAGAAGCTGTGAAATCTGTAGAATTTACTGCAATTCATCTTCTATGGGGTATAAACTTCACTTATGAGGATGATGACAGTACTGACGGTTTTTCAGCTATATTAAATCTATCTAGAGGAGTCTATTTGCTTACTATATCAGCTTTTGATGAAAATAAAAACTTAATAGACACTGAGATCATAGATTTCTTTGTCTTTCTTAGGGTAGGCTTAAGCCAATCCGAGATAGGACAGGTTGGAACTAGACTTAGAACTCGATTATCAAATACTTAAGATCTTCATCTTCCTTTTTAAACCAAATCGAGAAAAGCCCAATTTTTATTATAATTTAAATACTGTTTTTTTATTATCCATTAACTAGTAAAAGGGGGAGAAACCTTGAAAGATTTGGAAATCAAAT
>Ga0209636_10004289_pt1 | contig 14536 bp, 13 predicted proteins | sample DeeMarSWOR152_54_FD_187464 | JGI IMG/M metagenome (GOLD analysis project Ga0209636, IMG submission 187464) | Marine sediment microbial communities from White Oak River estuary, North Carolina - WOR-1-52-54 (SPAdes) (version 2) | ecosystem: Environmental > Aquatic > Marine > Intertidal zone >...
CATCTTCACGAAACATCAACGGAGGACCCTTTTTCTGAGGGACCTCCACTGGCGTCAGTTCTTCTCCAATCGTAAACTTTCCAGCCTTTTTTGCCTCCTGGTATCTCATCTGGCTTCGGTAGGCCCAGTCATCCTGCTCTTCACGGCCGATCCCATATTGCACAGCAACGTCCCCTGCATTCTTTGCCTCCGGTGGAAACCCTGGATGGCCCAGAGGGGAAAGAGAGTCGCGAAAGACAAGGGGGCCAAGCCTCTGTCCCCAACGAATCTCTGGTGGAGGGATCTGAGGAGTTCGGCTCATATTTTCCGCACCTACTGCCATGATGACATCCCCTTCTTTGGACCGGATAGTCCGAAAAGCCAAGATGGTACTGGCCATCGATGAGCAACAGGCCCTGTCGATGGTCAAAGACACTTGCTCCGTCGGAAGCCCAGCAATGAGAGCCGCCTGGCGAGCACATACATTGTTATACAGTGCCGCCTCTGCCATCTGGGTCATCCCATAGAAGATTTCGTCCACCTGATCTTCCTTAAGTCCCGATCGGTTTATCGTCTCTTTGATCACACAAGCTCCAAGCTCAATACTCGGAACATCCCTCAGCGGCCCACCAAATGGGCTAAAAGGCGTCCTCACCCCCTCAACAATAGCAACGTCTTCGGTCATTCGCTCAACCCCCCTTTCAAAAATACCCTATACGCTTCTATCTCACGGCACTTTCTCCACCTTACTTAGGGAAATCGGGCAACGGGGAATGGATGAGATGCTTCAACCCATCCTCAAATTCTCGTTGTGCTTTTGCCGCCGCCTTCTCCCCGTAATCCTCCGTTGCCATCCCTATAAAGGGAGTGTGGCACACCAGTTTCACTATCTACTCCAATAAGGCCTCCCAGTGCGTCGGCGCCACCTTACACGGGCCATTTTGCTCGTTCAGTGAAAGCTTTTCTGCTAGTGGATTTACACGTATTGTAACGATAACGGCCAGGCTGCAATTCTCCAGCAAAACGGTATGCTACTTCCCTTGAAAAAGTGGTTTTCTCTTTTCCAGGAACGCTTTTATTCCCTCCCTGAAATCATCAGTTTTGAAGCACGTGCTCTGACCAAGCTGCTCTAATTGAATTTGGGTGACCATCTCTGAGTCCAGGCCCTGATATAATGCTTTCTTGGCTAGTTGAAGTGGTATGGGAGCCGCTTGCGCTATTTCCGTGGCCATTTTATAGGTGGCTGTCTCTAAATCGTCCTTAGCCACAACTTCGTTTACTAACCCTATTTCTCTCGCCTCGTTCGCCCCAATCATCCTACCAGTGAAGACCAGCTCACAGGCTTTGGCCACTCCGATTAATCGTGGTAAGTTGTAGGTCGAGCCAAGCTCGGGAATAAGACCGACGCGGACAAAGGGAGCACTCATCCGGGCTTCCTCTGACGCAATTCTGATATCACAGGCCAGGGCAATGGTGAAGCCAGCACCTACAGCGGGGCCGTTTATTGACGCTATTATGGGCTTCTTCATGTTTCTCATAATGTGTGGAATCCACGCCACGCTGTCCTGTATAGGCACAACCTGTAATTCAGATTCGCTTGGCCCTTTGGTTGCCTCTTCAAGGTCTAGACCCGCGGAGAAGGCACGGCCGGAACCGGTAATGATAACTACCCTTATTTCATTATCTTGATCTACTTCATGGAGTGCTGCAATAAACTCCTGGAAAGTAAGGGTATTCAGTGCGTTTAATTTGTCGGGTCGATTGAAGGTAATGGAGCCGATCTTGTCTTTTTTCTCGACTAACACAGTTGAATAATGCATTTCTATCCCCTCATTGGTCACACATAATGCATTTGCCAGAGGTAATTGATTGTACCCCTGGCAAATATCCTCTGACTAATTTGTTCGTGAAGCTAGGTCTTTAAGATCGTAACACAGGAATGCCCAAGAGCCCCTCTTACATGGCAAAGTCCTACCTTGGCATTTTTAACCTGCCGTGGTCCAGCCATGCCCTTGAGCTGCAGTACGACTTCATATACCTGGCCCAGAGCTGAGGCGCCAACAGGCTCTCCCTTAGATATGATGCCTCCATCTGTACTGATAGGAAGCTTTCCTCCCAGCTCGGTTATTCCATCACTTACCAGACGCCCACCTTCACCTTCCTTACATAGGAGTAACTCCTCTGAAAAAATGATCTCTGCTGAGGCATCAGTGTCTTGTAACTCTACCAGTGACAAATTTTCGGGGCCGATTCCCGCCTTTTCATAGGCATCAAGAGCAGCCAGAGTAGTTACCGGCTTATTGCCTGTTTTATAGCCAAAATAGTTGCCAACATCAAGTTCGGGATAAGGATTTAAGCGGTGGGCACAGGAGGCCAGTATTACCGGTTTATTGGTAAATCTCTTGGCTGCTTTCTGATTACACAGAATAACCGCTGCCGCCCCGTCATTGGGTGCACAGAACATATAGAGGGTGAGAGGATCGCAAACTACGCGAGACGACAAAACTTCCTCTAATGTCATTGCCTTTTGATACATGGCATTCGGATTCAGGACTCCATTCTTATGATTCTTAACCGACACCATTCCTATTTGTTCAATGGTAGTTCCATAATCCACCATATGTTTCCGTGCTTTCATCGCCCAGTACATGGGATTTTCATCCAAACCGGCGAGGGCCTGCCACATCTCATAGCCAGAAACAGCGGGAGCTAAAAACCCACGTGGTTGCTTCTCAACTCCAAGCGCCAATACCGTGTCATATTCCCCTTGGGCTATAGCCATTTGTGCCATTCGCAAACAAGCGCCACCGCCGGAACAGGCAGCCTCTACATCGACAATTGGTATTGTCGTCCTTCCAAACAGGTAGGCTACCTTAGGTCCTAAACCAGGGTAAATAGTTCCGCTACTCGATAGAAACATGGCCTGGATATCTTTAAATCCCATGTTTGCGTCTTTCAATGCCATGATTACAGCATCTTGTCCCAACTCTTCTGCGGATTTTTGTTCAAACCTACCGAACTTGTGAATTCCTATTCCGACTATGATTGCCTCTTTTCCCACGTTATTCTCCTTTCCTGATTGGCCTGAATTTGTACATAATAACCTCGTTACCCTCTTGGTCCTCCCAGCCCTTTCCCAGAACTAATTCAACTGCCATACCTATCTTAACCTCATCAAGGGCACAATCCGTCAATTCTGATAGGAGAAAGAGCCCTTCGTCGAGTTCAACCCAGGCGACCGGGAAGGGTTTAAATGTCTCCTGTGGATACGGTGGAGGAGGTGGGTGAAGTATCGTAGTGTGGGAATATACCTTACCCGTTTTGCCCAAGACAATAGCTTCCAGATTATCACTCGTACAGTTGATACAGTATTGTCTCTCTCCAAGAGCAATCGCCCCGCAGGACTTGCACTTTATGCCTTTTAGCCGTACGTTCTCCAACGGAGTCAGGGGTGTAGTCAACATGCCCACCTTAAAAGGAACCTGTTTCGCCATAGTTATCACTCCTTTCCTAATCGTAATTCTTTCATTTCCGGAATAGTTAGCGCCCTTTCCATGCTGGTTTCCGCCGCTCTTTTACTGCTTTCATTCCTTCCGGGAAATCCTCGCTCTTTATGACCCGTGCGTTTACATCCTCGTAGATAGCAAATGCACTCCGGTAATTTAAATCTTTGCTTCTGCTCAGCATTTCTTTTATTCCTCGAAGGGCTAAAGGGGAATTCTCGCATAGCTTCTCGGCAATGTTCGAACTTTCTGTCATTAACTCTTCATGTGGGACCACTTTATTAAACAAGCCAATTTCGTAGGCTCTACGGGCATTAATGCTATCACCGGTAAAAAGGAGTTCTCTTGCAATTGCGGGTTGGATATTTTTCTCCAGGATATCCACACCTCCAGGTATAACGCCGAATTTCGCCTCAGGGATACTGAAATGTGCGTTCTCAGACGCGATCCTCAGATCACAGGACAGTGCTAGTGAAGTGCCACGACCTATGACGTGGCCATTTATGGCAGCGATAATTGGCTTCCATATCATATAATTATTAGGATCTTCGCGCAGGATATTAAATCCTATCTGAATTCCCGGCTCTCCAATACTTTCAAAATCGGCTCCAACGCAAAATGCCCTTCCCGCTCCGGTCAAGACAGCCACCCAGAGGTCATCGTCATCTCTGAAGTCTACCCAAGTCTTTGCTAATTCATCAATAAGCTCGCTATTGAGGGCATTCATTTTCTCGGGACGGTTTAAGGTAATATATGCAATCCTGCCTTTCTTCTCGTATATAAGCACTGACATGGAAGTCCTCCTTTTTATTCGGCCTGCACTGAATAAAACTCGCTCTGAACTACTCAAAAACTCCTTCAGTCAATAACCCTATGAACTCCTGGTCAGATATGCCGAGAATCTGGGTACATACATACTCGGTATGTTCGCCTAAACAGGGCGCGGGCATGCGAAGTTCTGCTGGAGTCTCGGAAAGCTTGAAGGGCGGGCCATCGTACGCACAGAGTCCCATCTCGGGGTGGTTGAGGTACCAGAAATGATGACGATGCTTAAGCTGAGGGTCTTCAATGAGGTCCTTTCCACTCTGAACAACGCCGGCGGCGACGCCAGCAGCTTGCATCTTATTCATCACTTCTTCCGGCGGAAAGTTGACTGTCCAATCCTCCACCAGCCGGTCAAGTTCTTCTTCGTTTTCTTTCCTGGCGAGCAATGTTGCAAACTTAGGGGCCCCAGTCCATGTCGGTTTACCAATGACTTTACAGAACGCCTCCCACTCATCGTCAGTAAAGACAGCAATAGTACACCATCTATCGTCCCCTTGGCAGCGGTATGCCCCATGTGGTGCCGCGTAGGGGTGATGGTTGCCTATCCTACCACCTTCCCGTCCATTGACAGTATAATCCAATAGGGCTGGTGCGAGGTGCTGAACAGCGACTTCGTGTTGCGAGAGATCAATATATTGACCCTTACCTGTTCTCCGGCGATACTCCAAAGCTGCCATGATAGCAATCACCGCTATCGGAGGGGTGACCGTATCAGTGTAAGGGTAACCTCCTATCCCTACTGCCTCTTGGTCAGGCCAGCCTACAAATTGCGTGAAGCCGCCTCGACTTACGAGTTCAAGTCCAAATCCCGCTTGTTGCGCTTCTGGCCCTGTCTGTCCCAGTGGGCTTGTGCTTACCATAATACTATCAGCCTTTATCTTCTTTATCCCCTCGTATCCCAGCCCCCACTTTCTTTGCATGGTTCCTGGGGTAAAATTTTCAACTACAATGTCCGCCCAGGCTACAATTCTTTTAGCTACCTCTACCCCCTTGGGGTGATTTAGATTAAGTGCTATTCCATACTTGTTACTGTTGTAGTTGGCAAAACAGCCACTGCGATTTATGCCGGCTATTCCGTCTTTAAATGGTTCAATACCCCTAATCTCATCCGGTCTGGTTAAAGATTCTATCCGAATAACCTCCGCTCCATGATGAGCAAGCCACATGGGGATACTCGGTCCAGCTATGTACCAAGAAAAATCGCCAACTTTTAATCCCTCTAATGCTTGGTTTCCCAGATTCACTTCACACCCACACCAGTGAAAGCCTCTTTCAACGGTGATCAGATAACTCCTCCATGCTTTAAGATGGATAACTCCTCCTTAGAAAAACCTAATTCTCCCTCATAGATCTCATTGTTATGCTCACCAATTAAAGGAGCTCGGCCAATTTCCCAGGAGAACTCCGATGATTTATAGAGAGCTCCGGGGTAAATAACGGTAGAGTTTAATTCCGGATGCTCTACTTCTATCCAGTAATTTCGTGCTTTAAGCTGAGGATCCTCCAGCAAGTCTTTGGGCGTGCTCGCTGGAAAAAGCACAATGCCTCTCGCTAATGCTTCCCTACAGAGTTCTGCTTTGGAATGAGCCTTAAAGAACGTTCCAAAAATACCCTGCCAGCGATCAAATTCATCCGGCGTGACGGTTAATAAATCCATTTCCTCCCAGTTTATTTCAGTTAATTCGCCTGCTTGTCCTTCACTATCCATCCATTCCACTAATGCCCGCGTTTTCACTCCTAACCCACCCCCAAAGAGCCTCCAGGCTATATAGCCATCCTTGCACGGCCAGAGGTGTCGTACTTGTTTCCCTGATCGTGGGAGGAAGGCTCCCGCTCTTGGCCAAATGAACCCTTGTAGATCCCATGCCTGTGGTATAGTCAATGCTGAAGGAACTACACTTTCCTGCACCGAGGTGTCAACGTGCTGCCCCTTGCCGGTGGCCTCGCGGTAATAATGAGCAATCATTGTTCCCATGGCAGCCTGGGCACCAGCAATTATCCATGCTTGATCCACACTAACCCTGGTTGGGGGACGATCAGGGCTACCCGTTATATGGGATAATCCACCCATAGCTACCAACACGATATCGGAAGCCTTCCAATCCTTATAAGGACCGGTCTGCCCAAAGGGAGTTATGGAAGCCATAATTATGCGGGGATTAATTTCCCTGAGAGTTGAGTAATCCAAACCGAGCTTACCCATATATCCCGGGGGAAAAGACTCAAACACAAAGTCCGCTGTTTTAACGACTTTCTTAAAGATTCCTTGTCCGTCTCGAGTCTCTAAATTCAGTGTTATGCTTCTTTTATTTGTATTGTGAGCAAAAAAGGACAGGCTCTTATTTTTGTCAGGTATATCCTGGTAAAAAGGGCCAATAGTTCGACCTGGATCGCCCCCTGGCGGTTCTACTTTAATAACATCCATCCCCAAGTCAGCCAGGATTTTGCCACAGAAAGATCCCTTCTCGTTGGTCAAGTCCAAGGCTCGGTAAGGGCTGAGCGGTAAATCATATGTTTTCTTGTCCATAGCACGGCTAAAACTTTAAATTCCTATTCGCTATACCGAGCCACCTATCTTAAAAGATAAAGCCTCAAGATGGTCCGGATTCCATGCCACATAGCTTCATGCCAATGAGCTGCAAGAACATGAGTGCTATCATTGAGCGGGAGATGTAAACCAAAACGCCTCTCCAAGGCTTAACATTTGGCTAGAAACCTGCACCAGAACTTCATGCACGTTCAGGGTAATTGAGGATATCTCCGTCCCTCGTTATCAGTAAGGCTTTCACCCCATCCAACCCCCCAAGGAACTCTATGCCCTTTTCTGCTCCTAATATGAACACACACGTTGATAACATATCGGCATCAATTGCTTCCTCGGTAATTATGGTTGAGCTGAGCAATCCTTGAGCAGGTTTTCCTATCCTCGGATTTATTATATCGCTAAAAAATCTTTGGTACGTTCCACTTGTTGCTATCGCTTGCTCACGGAGTTCAATGTCAGTGACGATCCGGGTTTTATTTCTTGGGTCCCTTATGGCAATCCTCCAAGGTATAGTCTCGGTTTTTCCTCCGATGACCCGTATGTCACCCCCCGCATTCACCAGAGCATGTCTAATATTGCCCCGCTTTAACGCCTCGATTGCCTTATCAACGGCATATCCCTTGGCGACTCCCGCCATAGTGATACCCATACCCGCTTTCCTGAATTTTATACAGCTGTTTTCCACTGAAATATTCTTATAATTAACGAGTTCTAACGTTCTCCTGATTTCCTCATCTGTAGGAACCTTGCCTGTGTATGCACTTTGTTCCCACAACCGTAAGATAGGCAAAATCGTGACGTCAAAAGCTCCATCGCTCAATTCAGAGAGGTAATGTGCTCTTTCAATAACCCGTTTCGTGTCGGTACTGATGCCTCTATGAAAGCCATTTCGGTTAAGGAGGTTCACGTCGCTATTTTCCTCGTGGATACTCATCAAATCGTTAATTCTCTCTATCTCATCAAAAGCAGCATACAATGCTCTTTTGGCTTCGTCGGGATTTGAATGCACTACAATTTCCGCCACGAATGTTCCCATCACCGTACGCACACCCCTTACAATGTAAGACATCCCTTTCCCTGTTAAGCCTGAGAAATCGGCTCTTCTACGGTGTAGCCATTGTCTTTTTCATTATTTCTTTTACTCTTTCCCGTATAGCATCAGTAACCCAGGTTGAGGAGAGGGTAGAGTCGGTAATTGCGTCAATCTTACCGTCAGGGGCCAGATCAATCTCTTCTACCGTTAAACCCATATATTGTCCCTCAAATTCAGGCTCTGTAATTTCCGTAGCCCAAGGCTCTTCTGGTCCCTCAGGGTGTATGGATATATCGAGGGCAATTATCTTGAATTCCCTTGGATCCACGATACCGATAATGCGATATTTGTCCATTTCCTCGGTTTCTCCAACATCAGCAACTGCCTCGGGTACATCAGCAGCAAACGCATACCCGAGCAATGCCCCTCCCTTATCATATGCCTCCCAGCAGATGGTCTCTCCGTCACTGTCGACAGGCTTAATGTGTGCTATGCCAGGTAAAAGCCGTGCAAATCTTTCCATTCTCCATTCCTACCAGGATTTTTCTGCGCTTGCGTTCTTACCAGCGATACGTCCAAAGGTCATGGCTGCCGTTACCATGGTGCAGGGTAAATATGTGCCGTGGGCACCCCACAAGCCGCCCGTCACTTCTCCCGCAGCATAGAGACCGGGTATAACCTCGTCATATTGGTTTACGACCTGACAGCTCGTATTAATCTTGAGGCCTCCCTTAAAGGAAGAGGTTGAGCCTTTGCACTTAACCGCATAGAATGGAGGTGTATCTATCGTTACGGGGGTTCCTTCACATCCTTCCAGGGTTCGCCTATCAAACACCATGTCATAGCCTACGGTCTTGATATCGCTGTTATATTTGTCTATAGTCTCTTTGAGTACCTTGGGGTCAATTCCTGCATTACTAGCCAGCTCTTCGATGGTATCAGCTTGATACGGCTTAGCCTTTCCTAACTTCCCGGGTCGTACCTTATTCTTTGCCTTATCGTCGAAGACCACGTAGAAGAATCCGCCTGGTTGCTCCATTCCCTTCTCGGTGAGTAAGCCGTAGAAGCTGGTTCGGGTGGCTTCGTCCCAGAATCTTTGCCCGTTGACATTGACGAATATTCCTCCAGCATATCCTACGAAGTCCATAACACCGGTCTTGGAGACAACATCTATAGAAAAGGACCCAACGACAGCATGACCAAGATCTTTGGTTCCTGCTCCGACAGCTAATGCCATTTTCAGCCCGTCTCCCAGGTGCCCCGGGGGCATGGTGGGAACCCAGTCAATAAATTTCGGGCCGTACTCCTCCACCATCTCACTATTGCGCCCAAAACCACCTGTAGTCAGAATCACTGCCCTGTTAGCCTTGAAGTTCCGTTCTGCTTTGTCCTTGGCTTTAACTTTTAGCCCTAAAACCCTACCGGTATGGGGGTCGGTAATCAGCCTCGTTGCTCTATGGAGAAATAGTACCTCTACCCCCTTCTCTTTGGCAGTCTTCTCCAGGACACGAAGCATGTGAGTTCCCTTAAGGAAAAACCCCCTCTTTCTGGTATGTGCCGGGGGTGCGAAGAGCTCCCCAAACGTCACCCCTATTTTCTTACACCAGTAGTATGTATCAAGCTGATTATCGGTAAATGTTCGCCACATTTCCGGCACACCCTTGGCAAGTTCTATCCCATCCTTATAGTAATGCTCCGGTGAGTCCTCAACTCCCTGCTCCTTCTGGATATCGGTGCCAGCAAAGGCAGGACCCACATTCACTAATGCCAGGCTAGAGGCACAGTAAGACATTAATTCCAGAACAACTACCTTAGCCCCTGCCTCAGCAGCTACTGTTGCTGCTGGCAGCCCAGCTGTCCCTGCTCCTACGATAATAACATCTGCCTCATAATCCCATTTCTCCGGTATTGATACTATTACCATTTTTACCCTCCTTATAGTATTGTTTCCCCTTTCTTCACCTCCAGCGCTTCCATAAAGAGATTTGGACTTTGCTCCGACCCCATATCCCGGCAGAACAATTATTTCCTTTTACCCCTTTTCCTGTCACAGATATAGGTGTTATGGTACCGGCCATAGGAATACCGTGTCTATGGAAACGTCAGGGTCCTGTTTTTCCAGGATCAGCGGTTTGTCAAGATCGTGGTGACTTGGTTGCGTCCAAAAATTGGTTACTGTGCAGCCGACCCCACAGAGGTTCCCACACTCCCCCTCGCCTTGTCAAGCATAGTGCGAGGCCTTATTCCTGTCTATTTCATTGCATTAGGCAGGAACAAGGCGATCTGCGGAAAAGCGACTATGATAGCTACACATATCCCCATGGCAAGCACAAAGGGCCATGCACCCTGGAATATGGCATACATGGGGACATCCCTAGCTATACCCTTAATGACAAATACATTCATGCCTATTGGTGGAGTTATCATCCCCATCTCCATCATGATAACGACGAGCACGCCAAACCATATCGGGTCGAAACCTAAGCTCAAAATGACGGGGAACAAGATAGGCATGGTAATCAGCACCATCGCAAAGGCATCCATAAGAGAGCCCAGGATAACGTAGAGGAGGAGGATAGCTATCAAAATGCCAAGCGGTGAAACGGGGAGGCTGGATACAAAGTCCGCCAGCGCCGTGCTGACGCCGCTTGCCGCCATGAAATAGCCAAAGAGTACGGCGCCAATAATGATGATAAAAACAAAACCGGTGACCATGAGCGTGTTCATGAACGAGGTAATGAGATTGTGTATAGTCACCCGCCTTCTCAATAAGGCGATGAGGAAGGCACTGAAGGCACCTGCAGCCGCAGCCTCAGTAGGAGTCAGAATCCCTCCATAAATACCTCCCATCACCACTAAAAATAGTATCAACACCCCCCAGATATCCTTAATTGAAGTGAGCTTCTCGCGCCAGCTTGTCTTGTGTCCAGCAGGGCCCATCAAGGGGTTGCGCTTTGCTAAGACATATATGGTAATCATAAATAGAGAGGCGAGCAGAATTCCCGGGAAGAAACCGGCCAGAAAAAGCTTACCTATGGACTGCTCGGTAAGGAGCCCATAAACGACAAAGGCCAGACTGGGTGGAATCAGGATACCCAGTGTACCCCCCGCAGCGATAGAGCCTATAGCCAACCGGGGATCGTAGTTATGCTGACGCATCTCGGGCAGGGCGAAGGAGCCCATAGTGAGAGCGGTAGCTTCACTCGAACCGCAGACAGCGGCGAAACCAGCACATCCCCCGATAGTTGCCATTGCCAGGCCTCCTGGCAGACGACCAAGCCACTTATACGTAGCGGAGTAAGCCTCCCGGGTTAATCCCGAAACGTATGCCAACTCACCCATAAACACAAAAAGAGGGATAACGACGGTAATATAGTTGGCTGTCATGGTAAAGGCGGTTTGTCCTAACCTGCTAAATGCCGCCTCAACGTTTGTGACCAAGGCAAGACCAGCGACAGCCACAGCACCCATGGCAACGCCGATAGGTAATCCTAAAGCTATGAAGAAAAAGAGGGCAATGCCTCCCAGAATACCGATTTCCAGGGGACTCAATTACTTAACCCTCCTTTCCCTCCCCATCTGGCAGAGGACGGAAAACGTGTACTAGCGTCTCCAGGGCCAACACCAAACTCCCGAAGGCTATCACAAACATAAAGGGGGCAAACGGGATGGAGAGGACATAGGTATCCCTAATTACGGGGAACAGGTAAGAAAACGCCAGCACTCCGCCCCGCCACCCCATAGCAGCGAAAAACGCTGCAGCGAGAAGATACATGATACTCGCCAATATTGCCTGCGTGCGTCTCGGGAGCTGGGAAACCACCAGTTCTACATAAATGTGGCCTCTCCTGGCCTCAGTATAAGCCACTGAAAAGAATACGATGACGATTGCCACCAGCTCGATAATCTCTATGCTGCCTGGCAGAGGCTTCTTAAACAAAAAGCGTGTCAGAACATTAATGACAACAAAGACAATCATCATGCCAAGGGCACCACTTGCAATCCAGGTAAGCACCCTTATTAAGGCATGTAAACCCCGTGCAGTGGCCTCGAACCGTTTACCGAGCTTCATGGCAATCTCTACCCAGGCATGCTCCAGCTTGGAGCAGTCTCTCAGGAGGACCAAGGCACTCCCATGCACTACATCGAACCGAAAGAGCCTATCCTTATACCGTAATCACTTGGCCAGCATCTGCTCTACCATGTCGTACAGCTCTCTCGCCGGTAGCCCCTTGGCTTCCACCCCTCTTACCCATTCTTCCTCCACAGGCTTTGCGGCTTTGATCCAACGCGCCCGTTCCTCCGGTGAGAGTTCGATGAATTCAATACCACTTTTCTTACATGTTGATATGGTATATCCGGTGCTCCCTTCCCAGGCCTTACCCTGTAAGTCGGCCGCCCAGATGCTCAGCTCATCAATTATCTTCTGATCAGCCGGCGACAATTTATTCCACGTTTCAAGCCTCATTCCCATAAAATTGGTCCCGCTCCCAAGGTTGAGCAACGTTACATACTTTGTAACCTCGATGAGTTTAAATCCCAGTTGAGTCTCAAGCGGGATAATTTGGCCATCTATCATCCCTCTTTCCAAGGCGGTGTACATATCAACCACCGTAACCTGTTCAGGGGAGGCTCCCACCGCGGTTATAAGTTTCGGCTGTATTCTCCCCCCCGGGAAACCTACTACCAAACCTTTCATATCCTCCATAGATCTTACGGGTTTTTTAGCCAAGTGGAGCACGTTCGGTTCAAAACGACCAGTCCAGAGTACCTTAACATCCTTATAGTGGTATGGGATGAGAAACTTCTCATAGACTGCATCGCGGATACGTTTGCCGGTTGGATTGGCAGCACCAGGCGGGACAAGGAAGGGGAGATGGAAAGCCTCTTCCAGAGGATGGCGTCCTGGGAAATACGTAGAAATGAGCCACCCCACATCACAGGTGCCTTTGAGAACCATGTCATACATTTCATTTACCCTGCCTAAGAGTTGAGCAGGATAGAGCTTTGCCGTAACCCTCCCCTCGGTGCGCTTTGCCAGCTCCTTTGACCAAGGCTCAATTACGCCTCTGTGTTGGACATGCACGGGGGGAACGTGATAGGCAACTTTCAGCTCGATGGGTTCAGCCTGGGCTGGCGCCGGCTTAACAAATCCGGTTACAATGATACCGATTACCAACATAAGCATGAAGAAACCTAACAGTACCTTCTTCATCACTAACACCTCCTTAAGATTTTTAGTTTCTCTCGTCCACATGATTACATTCCCTAAATTCCATCACCCCCTTTCTTTAGACCCTAGACCTTATAGCACAATATTTGACAGCTTGTCAAAGAGCTGATATTTCCTGGTAGCGTATCTTAATTTGTGTCAGGGAAGAAAATGGGGTACCACCTTAATGGCCACAGCAAGAAAAGAGAGGAGGTACCCCATGAAAAAGAAGTTGATGATTACCAGTTTGCCACAGGCGTTTGAAATGGTCAAGCAGATGAATCTTTCAGGGGGTGAGTGGGAGTCAGACTATCGGGTAGCTGGCAGGCGGGCCTTGCAGGGGATTCTGGAAGGGCAGATGCGATATCGGATTGATCGTTACCTGGAGGAGATGGCGCGTCGTGGGGAGGCGGATAGGCGGAATGGGAGTTTTTCGCGGCATCTATTGACCGAGTTGGGGGATATTGAGCTTCATGTGGCACGGAGTCGGCGCACCAGTGCGGTGGAGGTTGTTCGGGCCTATGCGCGGCGGGTTGATCGGGTAGATCGGATGATATTGGCCTGTTTTGTTCTGGGACTTTCTACACGAAAGGTGGCTAAGGCTCTTTTGCCGGTCTTAGGAGAGCCGCTCAGTGCGACCACCGTGAGTCGGGTGGCTAAAAGCTTGGATCAGGCAGTCGAGTCCTTTCACCGGCGTCCCATAAGGAGGTGGTATCGATTTCTGATACTGGATGGGGTGGTGCTCAAGCGCAGGACAGGGGCGGGGGCGGTCAAGCGGGTGGTGTTGGTAGCCCTTGGCATTACTGGTGAGGGGAAGAAGGAGGTCATCGATTTTTCGGTTGTTCCAGGGGAGTCTCAGTCTTCGTGGGAGGGATTTCTGTGCGATCTGTACCGGAGGGGATTGACGGGTGAGGGGCTGGAATTGATCGTAACGGACGGGGGTAAGGGGCTTTTGGCGGCTTTGCCATTGGTGTATCCGGGGCTTGGGGTTCAGCGGTGTTGGGCTCACAAGACCCGCAATGTCCTGGGCTCTGTTCGCAAGGCTGATTGGGATCTGGTCAAGGCCGATCTTCATAGAATCAGCCATGCTTCGGGCCTGTGGGAGGCACAGAGTGCCCTGGGTTCGTTCTGTGCGCGGTGGAAGGGGCTTTACCCCAAGGCGGTACGATCCCTGCTTGCCCATGAGGAAGAGCTTTTGTTGTTTCTTCAGATCAAGGATTCTACTTTATGGCCGCAGCTCAGGACCACCAACGCCATTGAGCGGCGATTCCGGGAAGTCAGAAGGCGGACACGTCCTATGGGAGTTTTCTCACATCGTACCAGCATGGAGAGAATTTTGTACTCGGTGTTCAGCTATGAAAACTTCCGGCAAGGGATCAGTACCCCTTTTCTTACCGTGACACAAAACTCTTGACGTTACCATGATTGATTTATCTCTT
>Ga0209636_10004290_pt1 | contig 14536 bp, 12 predicted proteins | sample DeeMarSWOR152_54_FD_187464 | JGI IMG/M metagenome (GOLD analysis project Ga0209636, IMG submission 187464) | Marine sediment microbial communities from White Oak River estuary, North Carolina - WOR-1-52-54 (SPAdes) (version 2) | ecosystem: Environmental > Aquatic > Marine > Intertidal zone >...
CCGAAAGTGAGGAGGTGTTTGCCTTCAGGATCGTATTTGAGGATTCTGTTACTGTCAAAATCAGCCACATAAAAATTTCCTTTATCATCGGTGTTAAAAGCAATGCTGTTGCCAAACATATAATTTTCATCTCCCTCGGCTTCTCCTATGGAAAGCTCTTCTGTAAAAACAATCCGCATCTTCGATTCTGGAGTCTTGGGATTGGAGATGACAACAACATCGTCAGATTGCTGAATCCGATTTACCCCATCGGCATGAGTTTTTTTGGCGAAGAAATTGACTGCAAGAAAAAGCACGATGATAAGGACGAAAAAAGAAAGGATTTTGTTTTTCACTTTCTTTCCCCTTAATTATTTTCTTTATAAATTAATTCATCCAGCATTTTTTCTTACTGGCCTGACTTTGATATAAACGTTCTATTGGGAGAATTTTTATCTCTGCGGTTCTAATTTTTAATAGCGAGATAATAACAAATTATACCATATTTACTTCCGTTTGATTCTCCTTTTATGTTTTGGGATTTTGTAATAAAGGCCCACAATCACTGGTTCTGGTTCTTCCTCATATTTAATCGAATATTTCTTGTAGAAAATCAAAACCTGAAAGATACGGATACCCAGTATGACAAGTAAAACTGATCCTAAAAATATCAAGAAGCCCGATTTTGAGGGCGCTTTCAAAAGCATCCATTCAATCCAGCTCATGAGGCTGATATAAGCCAAAAATCCGAATAAATATGCTATCCAGAACAGTTGAATCTTTTCCTTTCCGGGAAGATAAGAGCAGGCAAACGGGACTTTCGTAAACGTAAGAAAAAACACTTCCATCACAAAAACAGACACAGTAAGGCAATAAAGACAGTGATAAAATGCAGTCATTCCATCCCAAATAAAAGAATAAAAAATGAAGAGAAGAGTAAATAAAGGCAGCAGATTCAAGAAAAAGATTCCCTTTCTCAGTCCTGAAATATAGTGCTGGATATTCTCTTGTTCTGTTATCTGGAATATCCAGTTAGCCTCGAGCGAAATCGGGACATTCACTATTCCCCGTATGCCAAGGAGCAGAAAAAATGAGAAGATAAGAGGGACAGAAAGAGTGGTTTTGTTTACCTCTAGCAATGTGTTTGGGTCTCCCAGCTTGGGTGCTATAAGGATGAGAATCAATCCGACTCCAACGGCTACATATGATGCCAGACGCATCTTGTGGAACATGCTTGTTTTTAGAGTTTGACTGTAAAAATGAAAAACAGCTCTTTGTACTGAATTTCTCAGGAAGGTCCAATCAAAACCTCTCGCAATAATCGACCTCAATTTTTGTAGATGCACCCTATTTTTTTGAGAAGTTCCAAGCCTTTTAATGAAGTGCCTGTAACTTATGCCGGTCGCTAAAGAAAACACACCTATCATTGTAATGAGTCCTATCAACGCACGTTCCCATGTGCCGTGGAACGGAAGGTTTGTATTGCCGAGTAAGGTCTCGTACAGGTCTGTAAACCAAAGAGGGGGAAAATAATTTATGAGAGTCTGCATTATGGGAGTGTTTCCCTTGAGCTTTTCTGATGGGAGAAAATACCCAACTCCATATGCTAGAATTCTCAAATACAGGATGATTAAAAAGACATACCCGAGGAGGAGAAAAGACCGGATATATATCGAAATCCGATTGAACAATTTGTACCCCAGCAGTGTCATGAAAATTCCCATCAAAAACACATTGAAGAAAAAAGCAAAAGAAGTGGCAAGGAACAGGCTTAAGATGTGGACGAGGCCAAAAACAAATAGAAAGAGCAGGTTTGAAGACTGCCACTGAGGAAGATAAGCGACAAAGACTGGGGTTGAAAAGAAAATCATACTCAGGGCAAAAAGCCCCACCAATAAAATTAAGCTTGTGAACTTGGCTCCGAAAAGCGTTCTTGTCTTCAGTGGAAGAACGTAGAGATTTTTATAATCCCTGGCATCTGGAAATATAATATCCCACTCCAGTACAGCTACAAGTGCCATGACCAGCATACAGAATGTCATAAAGGCGCACTTTTCGACCCAGGAAGTTCCTGTATCTGGAACCCAGCCATAGTGATTCAAAAAACCATAGGATAAAAGGCCACAGAAGAAGCCGAGAAGGGCCAGAATACCGATGAGCCTCTCTAACATCTGGTCTTCGAAATCTACCATATCGTTCTGAAAGAGCCTGTGAAAGAAATGCCGTGTGAGAATGAGAAATTGTTTCCATTCCCCCCGGACAGAAAATGATAAGACTTTACTGCACATCTTTTTACGAATCTTCGAATTTGATGAGGTCGACGATATCCTGTGCGATGGCCTCTGTGTCTTCCTGAAAAACCAACTGGCCAAATATCTGCTCAAGCGAAGGGAGTTTCATAAGGTTTCTCAAATTATCGACAGAGTCATCGGCAACAATTTTTCCCTTATGGATGATGATAACCCTGGAACATATCTTTTCCACGACTTCGAGGATGTGAGAGCAATAAAAAATGATTTTGCCCTCTTTTCTCAGTTTCCCGACAAGCTCCTTTATGATCAAGGATGTCTCCACATCCAAACCAGATAGAGGCTCATCGAGAAAGTGGATATCAGGATTGTGAAGAAGGGAAGAGGAAAGAAGGACTTTTTGGATCATCCCCTTTGAATAAGACGAGATGGAAGAATGCATATCCAACGATAAGCTAAAAAGTTCCATGAATTGTTCGATCTTCTTCTTTAAAGCCTTCTCTGGTATTTGACGCAGCCTCCCGACCATCAGCAAATAGTCGTATGCGCTGAGGTGAGGATAGATTTCGGGTTCCTCGGGAACATAGCCGATCTTCTTTTTATATTCGTACAGATTATTCCTTATATTTTTACCCTCATAGAACATGCTGCCAGAAGTCGGTTCGAGAAGTCCTGTGAGCATCTTGATGGTTGTTGTTTTGCCTGCCCCGTTGGGACCCAGGTAGCCTAAGATCTCGCCAGGCTTGACAGTAAAACTGACATTATTAACAGCAGGAAGCGCATTGAATTTCTTGGTTACCCCTTTTAGCTCAAGCATGTTCCCTCTATCTGTTATTATACAAACGTACATATGAATTATTCCAGTTAGATTTAAGGTAAAGGGATCTTGTACTGGATGAGGAAGCGCCCTCATTTTGTTCACAGAGGCCAGCGGATAAGCTTAAAACTGAAGATTATGTTTGAATTTTTGGGGATGCTCTTATGAGAAAGACTTAATTTCTAAGGATTTAACTTTATGCTTCCTACTCCCACTTCATTCTATAAACCACTAATTCTTTATAGCCGTTTTCTTTTGTCCTGAGATGATAGAGTCGGTCTTTCTTCGCCACTACATAATTAAACACTCCCCACGCCTCTCCTCTAAGCAAGATGTCCAGGCTTTTTCTCCCAATAAATATACCTTCATGATTGAAAATATCGTACATGTATTCCCCTGAACTTTCGTCTTTCTCATACGTCATAACAAAAATTCTTCCAACTTCATCGATGAAAAATTCACAATATGGCGGCATATCACCTGAGAAAAATATTTTTTTTCGCAATGGCTCATTTTCTGGGAATAAAGATAAAAAATTTCTTTTGTATTCATCAGATACTTCAACTGATTTGTAGTTTTTTCTTATTTTTTTCACTAAAGTGCCATTTAGGTCATAGACCAAAATCTCATATCCTCTCTTCCTACTGCCAGTATATATTTTTCCATTCGAAAATTCCCAGTGAAACATCAGGGGAATACCGTCCATTTTATCGGCTGTCATGTAATCAGACGGTCTTTGTCGGTCCAGTTCCTTAATCTCTGTAAATTCAGAACTATAGAGGCATAGAAAGCTTTGAAGGGATGGTTCAAAACCTTTTCGGTCTATAGACTGCTTTAATCCAATATAATTCCCATTTTCCAACGGGAAAACAGCCCGAAGCCTGAGAGGCAGAGAAATTTCTTTTAAAAATTCGCCTTCTGTGCTAAATATAACAAATTTCATTTTTGCAAAGTCAGTAATTACGATTTCATCACTCTTACAAATACAAAAGAAAGTGGGGTTCGTGATTTCTCCAGGACCTTGTCCTCTTTTTCCGAAAGAAGCTACGTATTTTCCATATGAATCAAATTTAAAAATTATGCTGTCTGATGCCTTTCTTACCAGAAAATATATGTTTCCGTCGGAGTCTACCTCTAGGCTCTCCACATCACTGATGCCAAGTTCTGCTATTTCCTTTGGTTCTAGATCCAATCTGGAGTCTTCTATGATTTCAAAAGATTTCGACTCGCCCTCGATTTTGTACGGCTCTAAGTGATTGATAACAACTTCCACTCCATCTTCCCTGTATCTATCGATCTTCTCCTGTGTTGGGCTACAAGAAACGCAAATAACAGCTATTGAAAGAAATAGACTGATTGAAAAAATACGATTCTTGCTTATCAATCTATCCTAACCTCGATGTTATTTGCATTAGTAAAAAAAATCTGTTCTCGACCAGAGAGGTCTCTCTAAAATCATACAAAAGGATTACGATTTTATTCATCTGTTTTTCCTTGTCCACAATATAACACAAGTAACAACAGCTCTACTCACTCCCGATTTTCAAAACTGTATTTTTTTACTAATTTGCAGCCGTCTTCATTCGCGACACAGCAGGCGTTGGCGTTTCCAAACGTACACTTCGAATTCCATTCTTTAATTCAATTTTAGAATGGAGGAAAATGAGAGGCTTACTAAGATTAAAATAAAGGAAGACAGCAATATATTTTGTACTCTCACTTTTTCCTCAGCTTTTTCTTTCCCTTCCTTTTAAGTACAACTAAATTATACCATTGTTAGTTCCCTTCGTTCCTCCTTTTTGGAATATCTAATTGCCTGGGTTGTATATATAGTGGAAGGTCAAATCAGATAAAGCAAAGGAGATACCATGAACATCTTCAAAAGGTTTGTTGGAATAGTCATTTTAATGTCGTCAATCGCCCCAGTTGCTGCTCCATTAGAACACGATTTGGATGTTTACATACGGGTGTATAAAATCCCCAGGGTGCAGAATTGGGAATTGAAAATACCTGGTGGAAACGGAGATATCACCAGAGTCCGAGTTGAGGGTGATTTGACAGCGGTCTTCCCGAACGGGATTGTCTTTCTTCAAACGGATCTTTCCCCAATGGCCTCAGATTCTGCAGTAGCCCAGGCGATACGGGACCGAGTTTATTTCGGGAGAGACAACATCAAAGCCACCAGGATTTCTGTAGAGGATCTCAAAAAAGTCCATTTGCGATTCAACAGCTCACATTCGTCCGAAGAAATTCGATTTGATAAGGAGATTTCTTCTCACTCTAAAGAGAAATACGGGCTCAGGACAAGCGTAAAGTCTGTGGAAGAAGATGAAATCATCATGAATATCAGCTTCGATTCTGGTTGGAGCTCATTCGGCGTCCGGCTTGGAACAGGCTTTATTGGAACCATCTTTGAGCAGACCATCGCTTTGTCTGAAAACAAAATACTTCTGATCGGCTTTCCCTCCCATGATAAAGGTCCGCGGGGAACAGTCTTCTGGCTGGCAGTCAGTGTGATTAAGAATGAGCTGTAAAAATCTGCCTGGGCATGTCCTCTATGGTATCCAGCTGTGAATTAGATCAGAATTTCCAGGTGACTTTGTAGCGCTTGATGTATTGATATCCTTGATTTATTTTTTTAATCCTTCCCTTATCTCCTTCCAGTTTTTGATTTTATAACGTTTGACAAGTTCTTCTCCTGTTTTTTCGTTCTCACTACGGGTGTAGAGATATCCATCATGAATGACGTCAGGGAAGATAGGGATAATAATTCTGTATAAAAAATATCCTTCTTTGCTAAACATATCATACATATGATTTTCGTCTGAATCACGGGAGATCGGATTCTTGAGGACATAAATTCGGCCACGACTGTCTGTCAATATAGAAAAAAAATGGGGCTTTTGTTCGGGGAACTCAATGGATATATCGGGTTCAAAATATCCTCTCTTTGCTAGTTCTGAACTAATCCTATTTTTAACTCTTTCTTCCTCATTTTTCGTTATCTTTTCGGGAGCTTCATCTTTTCTTATTCTAAAAAGAGTTTTCCCACTCTCGTCAACCGTGATCAATTCATATTCCTTCGAATTGCCATAAATGAAGGTATGATGATCAATTTTGGAAATAAAAAGATCATATTCGTATCCGTGAGTGAAAAAATAACCTCCAATATTTGCAGTATAACCAGCTTTTGAATGAGAAAGCTTTATCCTGTTTGTATAGTATGGAATTCCAGCAATTGTCTTTTCGACTTCTCCGGAAGAGGTGACTTTCTTTATAGAGTGATTCTCATCCATTCCAGGCAAAATAAATTTTCCCCAAATACACCCATCAGAATCCACATAAAAATCTCTCAGCAACACAGCAAGATGAATGCTTTTATCGATATGTTGCCCCTCTTTATCAAATATTTGAACTGTCATTGATCTGTCAGTCAAAAGGATATTACCTGTCTCTTCGTTTAGACTCATGAATGAAGGTGTGTCAAATTCTCCAGGTCCCTGACCCTTTTTTCCTATTGTGCGGAGATAATTCCCGTTCTTATTAAAAACCTGTAATCTATGGTTTCCTGAGTCCAGAACATAGATATTTCCATCTGTGTCGACTTGGATGTCTCTTAGTCTATAAAAAAGATAATTCTCATCTTCCTCATTTCCGATGCTCAAATCTTCTTCTAATTCATATGTTATCTCCCCATACAGGGGTTCCTTGGGATTCTTGATGACTTTAATTCCGCCTTCAGTTTCGACTTTACCCTTCCATCGAGGCGCTTGCAGTCCGACAGCTCCAACAAAAATGAAGCACGTGGCAATAATAATGGTCAATATATGTTTAGCTGACATTTGCCTTTCCTTAAATTTATTACTCCCCTCTTTTCTAGGATAAAGTTGAATTAACCATAAGTCAAACCAACATCATATGTGTGGGAATGTTGCTTCATGTGCCACCGGAAGTTCCAGGGGTCTGAGAACATTCTTGACTTCAGGAAAATAATTCTTGACAAAGGCTCTATTTTCCTTTATTTTTTAGGAAAATAGTTTTAGATAGAGTCATGAAGCTCCTTACCAGACAGGAAGAATTGATTTTATTAGCCATTTTGCGTCTCGGCAGTAGAGCATACTGTGTGCCCATATTCGATCAGATTGAAGAGGTAACAGGCAGAAAATCGACGCTTGGAAGCATCTATATTACCCTTCATCGATTGGAAAAGAGAGGTTATATCGAATCCCAATTCGGTGCTCCGACACCGGAGCGTGGGGGCAAAAGCAAGCGATTTTATAAAGTTACAGATCCCGGAATCAAAGCCCTTCAGGCCATCAAAAAGGTAGAAAAGGCGATGTGGGACGGCCTCACCAGCCTGGTTATTGATTAGTCCAAAATGAAAGACAATCAAAGAAAACCACCCAGGATTGCCTGGCATATATTGAATCACCTCATGCCAAACTTTATCAGCGTCTCCGCGTTAGGTGATTTTGACGAGATTTATGGCAGGATCTTATCGCGCAGAGGGAGGTTCAGGGCAAACCTATGGTACTGGAGACAGATCCTAAAGGCTGTGCCCTATTCTCTTTATTGGTGTATCGTGATGCTGAGGAGCTATCTAAAAACTTCCTGGAGAAGCCTGCTCAGATACAAAATCTATTCCGCCATTAATCTTTTTGGTCTGGCTATTGGAATAGCCTGCAGTCTTTTAATATTCCTTTGGATTCAGGATGAATTGAGCTACGACAGGTTTCATGAAAACTCAGACTGGATTTACCGAGTCGTCAGTGAATCACAATCTGATGGGAATGTAAACCGGATTGCCATAACACCTGCCCCTTTAGCTTCCGCCCTGATCGATGATTTTCCAGGGATCGTTAAGGCCGTCACACTCGACAATAATGTATTCTTCATTAGATATAAGAATAGGCGCTTTAATGAGCGGGTCTTTTTTTCCGACCCGGAATTTTTTGATATTTTCACGCTCCCCCTGATCAAAGGCGACAGCAAAACAGCCTTAAAAGAGCCGTACACGATAGTTATATCAGAAAGTGCAAGCAATAAATATTTCGGTGAAGACGATCCATTGGGAAAGATACTCACATTCGACAAAGAATGGGCCTTTAAGATCATCGGGGTATTCAAAGACATTCCTGAAAATTCTCATTTGAGATTTGAATTTCTTGCTTCCATAATGAGTTATAAATCAAGATATATGGACCAGTGGGGGGTATCAAATTTTCATACCTATGTCTTAACCTCGGAAGAATTCTCACCCGAGAGATTCCAGGATTTAATCCCTGATTTTGTCGAAAAATACAGAGGAAGCGAGGTCAGGCATATCTATAAGCTGCAATATCTTCTCCAGCCTATAACCTCCATTCACCTTCACTCCCACTTGAAAGGTGAAGTCAGACCGAATGGAAACATGAACAATATTTTTATTTTTTCGGTGATTGCTTTGTTTATTCTGCTTATTGCCTGCTTCAACTACATCAATCTTTCAACAGCTCGATACACAACACGTGTAAAAGAAGTGGGAATAAGGAAGGTCGTGGGAGCTCATCGTCTTCATATAATAAAGCAATTCTTAGGGGAGTCCACTTATATCACATTTATAGCTCTTATCATTGCCGTAATTACCGCACACCTTTTATTACCTATATTCAACTCTCTGGCAGGTAAAGAACTAGGCATTAACTACATTGAAAATCATGAGCTTTGGATATTTATGATTCTAATCATTTTGGGGATCAGTGCTGCCTCCGGAAGTTATCCGGCTCTATTGTTCTCGGCTTTTCGGCCGGCAAATGTTCTGAAAGGAACAGAGTGTGTGCGAATGAAAGGCCATTTTTTGAGAAAAACGCTTATTGTTGTCCAATTTGCCATTTCTATCATTTTTATTGTCGGGACTCTTACGATTCATAATCAGTTGAATTATGTCAGGAACAAGAAGTTGGGTTTCAATAAAAAACATGTCGTAAACATCCCTCTTTATGATGAAGATGCCCTGAATAAGATAGAAATCATAAAAAACGAATTTCTGCAAAACTCTAACATTTTAAGTGTTTCTGCTTCAGGTTATGGCCCTGGAGGAGTTGTGTATAATCAGAGCTATTGGTATGAGGGAGCTAGCGAGGACAAGAATCTCATGATACAGTGGATAGCCGTTGACCACGATTTCCTGAACACATACGAGATCGAGCTTGTGACCGGACGTAATTTCTCCAAGCAGTTTCCTTCTGATATCGAACAGGCTTATATTCTCAATGAATCTGCAGTCAAAGAAATAGGGTGGGAATCGCCCCTGGGTAAACAATTCGAGATAAATAAAAAAGGGACAGTGATCGGCGTGATAAAAGATTTTCACTTCGAGTCCTTACATCAGAAATTAGAACCTATGGCACTCTGTGTGTATCCTGGAGCATTTGAATACTTGGCTGTCAGAATTCGTTCTGGGAATATTCCCAATGTATTGAATTTTATGCAAAATAAATGGCAAAATCTCGTCCCCAATCAAGTTTTTCAATTCTCCTTCCTTGATGAGGATTATGACAACTTATACAGGGCTGAAACGAGACTCAGTAAAATATTCAGCTATATAACATTTTTTACAATTGTCATTGCCTGCTTGGGTTTATTCGGTCTGACAGCTCTTATTACAGAATTGCGGACTAAAGAAATCGCGGTACGAAAAGTTTTAGGAGCATCGATCACGGGAATTGCTGCAATGCTTTCTAGAGAATTTCTGAAGTTAGTACTGGCAGCCAATATTATTGCTTGGCCTGTGGCATGGTATGCCGTGAATAAATGGTTGGGTAATTTTTCCTATCGTATAAATCTCGGGATTTGGATCTTCTTTTTGTCGGGAATTTTGGTGCTGGTTATTGCATTTGCTGCGGTCATCTACCAGTCAATAAAAGGTGCCGCCGCAAATCCAATTGACTTACTTCGATATGAGTAAAAACTATCATAGGAAAGAGCACTGTTCCGTTTCAACTAAATTCGGCCCCAAGATCTTCTTCATGTTTTGACGTTCCAAGCAGATAATAAAGGAAGTTCTTATTCACTTATTATTTTATCTGATCCCAATTTTTGATTTTGTATCGTCTTACAAATACTTCGCCTGTGTCTTCGTCTTCATGTATATCGTATAAATGGCCGTCTTTTATTAACTCAGGCAGAAAGCCCATTCTAATCCGGTGGATAAAATACCCATCTTTACTATACACATCAAAGACTTGTTCTTCGCTCTTGTCTAAAACCGACTTCACTTTCCACAGATACAACCTCTGCAAATCATCAGTTGTTATGCCCCGGAAAAAAGGTCGAGAGGATGGAAAGTCGCAGGCTTCTTCAAGCGCTCCTTTGGGCCATTTACTGCCTCTCCCTGAGAGATGTTCCTCAAGCTGCCCTATGATGTGATCTTTCTCAACTCGTGTAATCGAGTGAGGTTTCTCATCTGTTTGGATTTTTAATATCACGTTGCAGTTATTATCGATCACAATGATTTCATATCTTAAAGTATGCGCATAGCCAAATGTCTGTTCGTCTATAGCAGCCAGCAAAAGCTCGGGCGTGTAGGCATGAATTGCTCTGAAAGAGACGATGGCCTCTCCGCTCTTACTTTGTACAGATTTATGATCTGAAAATTCTGCACATGCTTTTATCAGCTTTCCCTCGGAATTCAGCTTCACGATTTTGGTTTTTCTCCCTTCTTCATCACGCAGAGAAGATACTGAAAAGATGAATCCATCAGTATCCAGGAAAAATTGGTAAATAGAATGCTCCAGAGCGAATCCCTTCAAATACTCACCTGAACTGCTAAATATTTGGATTCTTCTCCCCCCTAAAACATACAAATCATCTCTATCAACAACATAAATATGACCAGTTGTATCATCTATCTCTAACTCTGTTGGAAGCTCAAATTCCCCGGGTCCCTGCCCTTTCCTTCCGATGGTCAAAATATAGCTCCCGTTCTTATTGAATTTTTGAATGCGGCTGTTGCCTGCGTCCGTTACATAAATATTTTCCTCGTTGTCTACAGCCAAATCATAAGCTTGATAAAATTGATAATTCTCGTCATCTTCTCTTCCGATACATAAATCCTCTTCTGAATCCAAAATGAGTTCCCCATACATTGGCTCTTTCGGATTCTTCACAACCGTAACTCCATCTAATTCTTCAATCGTCCCTCGCCACTCTGTCTTTTGCTGTTTACATGAGATATGAACAACGGTCATAAAAAGGAATATCAATATCGATAAGCTGATAAAATTCTTTTTCATAAGCTGTGCCTTTCAAGATTAGTCTTTATGTCCCAAAATATACTGGCTAATGCTCCTTTGCGAGTGTGCAAAGGACGAGTTTTAAATAATCTTCCCCCTCAGCAAAATAAAATTTTCCCCCATTATCGATGGCTTTAAGACTGCATTCCACCTTGATAGATTTTACTAACTGCTCATCATGATAAATATCCAGCCAGTTCGATGTTTTACCATTGAAGAAGACGAATAATCGTTTTCCTCTCTTGTGAATCAGATTGTCTGACGCATAGCCTGCAAATCCCCCAGGAACTGCTTGTTTGATTTCAGGCCTTAAATAGTCAGGAGTGTTTTTTGATATCTTTTTATTAAATTTTGCATCTCGATAAATATGGATTTCATATCTGTAAGGATTGAAAACATAAATTTCATTCTCTATTGACCACAATCTCAAGGGCAGTTTAAATAATCTTGATCCTTTGAATTTGGAAAACTCTTCAGGAATTTCAAAACCTTCTCCGAACGAATAGAGATGATTTCCTTTTTTGTTATAGACATGGAATATTTTATTTTCACCGGGACCTAAAAGAATCAGGTTTCCTTCAGCATCGATTGCAATGTCTATTCCGTAGAGGCTGATAGGGAATTGGTGAATGAATCTTCCATTCTCATCAAATTCAAGAACTTTTCCCGAACTGAGCACATATATCATTCTCTCCGAATCTAAAACCATTGCTTCTGGAAATTCAAATTCTCCAGGACCCTGTCCTTTTTTTCCGAATTTATGGATGAACTTCCCCTTCTCATCGAATTTCGTTACTCTGGACATTTTTTGATCTAAGACATAAATATTGCTCCATTTATCCACTTCGACATCATTAATAGATCCAAAGATATAATTTTCGTCACCTTCTGATACTCCAATCTCAGAAATCCTTTCTAAAGCTAAAAATTTGTCAGTTGGTGATTCTTCCTGAATACAGAAATAGTGTGCCAATGAGAATAGAATCAAAGCAAAATATACAAATTTTCTCATTTACACTTCGTCTCTTATCATCTTCCAGTTCTTAATTTTGTAACGTTTGACTCTTATATAGCCTGATTCTTTACTTATTTCACAAGTGTATACGAATCCTTTCTTAATTCTTACGTTATAGTACCTTCCCCTTTTCATCTGACTTGGCCTAAATTCAGTTTAAAAATCCAAGACGCGGTTGTCAAATCGTTCACTTGTGTTTTTTAGACATCTCAGGTCTTTATTGTTAGAATTTATCCATCATTTCACTCGATAATCACGGAATATTTCTACTCCTGAATTGTTTTAATTAATGGATAGAAAAATATCCAAAAAAATGTCTGGTCAACATAAGGAGAGTCATTCTGAAATTTTTAAAGAGCTGATGAATTGTTCAGATACAGTGTTTCGAATTTGTCTTGGATTCTCCAGAAATCCATGGGAGGCAGAAGAGCTGATGCAGGAGGTTTATCTGAGGGCATTCGAAAAGTTCGATTCTACAATAAACGGCCGTTTCTCAAAAGAATGGCTTTTTAGAATCGCCAAAAACACCTGCATCAATCATATGAAAAAAAAGCGCTTGAGCCGTATTTTCCTGATGAGATCAGATGTCAATCCTGTTGAGCAGAATACGCCTGAACAACAGGTCATTCTGAAAGAACAGCATCTAATGCTGAAGAGGGCCATCGGAAAACTCCCCAGGAAGCTGCATGAGGTCTTTGTGTTAAAAGAATATGCCCATCTTTCCTGCCTGGAGATTGCCATGACTCTGGACATAAAACAGGGCACAGTGTTGTCAAGGTTAAACCGGGCCCGCCAGGCTATCATCGATAGATTTAAAGAGGTTTATAATGGAAAAAAATAAAAAAGAGGACGTAGCCTTTATTCAAAAACTTATCCAGGAAGAAGAAGATGCAGCCTTCTGCATCCTCACAAAAAAAGAATTGATCTCTCGTTTGGAGGAAAGGCTCAAAAGAGAGGCCGTCAAAAAAGTGACTATTTCCAACTGGATAAAGAGACCTTGGCCAGCCATTGTATCTCTTCTTCTGATTACGCTTGTTTTTATGCTCGCTCTTCTTTTTATTTTCTCTCCTTCTAGGCAGAAAAAGGGTATAGAAGCTTTAGAAACCTATCTTCAAACTGCTCCCGGCTTCCAGACTCTGACAGAGATGGAAGAGCGAATTGATCATAGCAAGACTGTTGACAGAACAGAAACCTTTTGGCTGGCAGAGAACATAGAGAATATGCTTGACTCGATTTACAGAAAAGAAGGTCCCAGGAAAGAAGATGATGTCCTTCTGAAACATAAAGAAAGTCCTCATACCTTCAATTTAGAGGAAAAGATAAGAATTCTTCTGATCGAAAAAAAGATTCATCGTTTTCTGAATGAGTATCTAGAAAAAAAAGAGGAGGATAAAAATGATGCGAAAAACATGTCTTCTCATTTTTCTTGCACTTTTCTGTCTGAACCTTTTTGGAGTTGATAAGCAGGCTGGATATTCCCTCTTGGATAAGGTCATCTCGACTTTTAAGGGAATGGCTGAGAAGGGAACAGGGGGAAGAGAAAAAGTCATCCCTGCACTTGAGGAGATGATGGCGGGTGCCAAAAAAGCCAGGGATCGGGAACAAATAGATCCTGTATTCTTCAACCGCTACAATCGGCTTTTGATGGTAATGAAGCTTTTTTTGGTGGAAGACAAGGAAGGGATTTTAAGACCAGTAATTGAGCGGGAAATCGGAGAATTTGTATGGGATGTAGAAGGAATAAAACTGGATAGTTCAGGAAAAAAAGTTATTGGTTTCGTTTCCCAGGCAATAGCTGACGAGCTTGTCAACCTGCATCTGTACCTGGACAACATCGAGAAAAAACAGGAACTTAGGAAAAAGCTTGAAGGGATGGGTTCGGGGGAGGAGAAAAAATAAGGACATTTTTACCTCGTCAAATGGAAAAAGCTTTTCTATTGAGCTTCGTTGTATGTTTTATCCAAAAAAAATGTCTGATCAACCGCCGGTTGGCTGAAACAGCCGGCATATATATTTATCAGCATCGATTTTGCAAGAATTTCAGAGATGTCTTTGAATGAGGAAAAGTTAAGGTTTATTGTCTTTGGCTTTATATTCTTTATTCCCACTTCATCTTATAAACCACCAATTCCTTGAATCCGCTGTCCTTCTCTTTTAGGCAGTAAAATCTGCCATCTTTCACTCTCGCATATACGCCGCTTTC
>Ga0209636_10004291_pt1 | contig 14536 bp, 15 predicted proteins | sample DeeMarSWOR152_54_FD_187464 | JGI IMG/M metagenome (GOLD analysis project Ga0209636, IMG submission 187464) | Marine sediment microbial communities from White Oak River estuary, North Carolina - WOR-1-52-54 (SPAdes) (version 2) | ecosystem: Environmental > Aquatic > Marine > Intertidal zone >...
TCTCATCGGGAAAGGTTAGACCTGCGGCTAATTACGCTTAATCCCCTCCTTTTTATTCTCTTTCCAAATAGAGTTAAGGAGCTTAAAATATTATTTCTTACCCCTGTTATGAAGATCTTACAAAAAGAGCATTTGCTTGACATGGTTGCTTCCTTTTCTTGCGATGTTAAAATCACGTCTTTTCATACAGAAGTCAATCACCCCTTTGGATGAAATAAAGGGTGAATTTTCTTTTATGCTTTCTCAACAGCCCTTTTGTGGGAAGCCTGTCCTATCGGTTTTAGTAAGATACGCAAACTGTTAGAAATCTTCAATCGTCACGATCCAAGACCTAAACTGAGACAGCTGGGACTTCAGGGAGCATGAGGAGAAATCCTCTGCTCCTTTTTTTATTAGAGGATAGAAAAATATGAATTGCAAGCATTGCAATAGAGAGATCAATGAAATAAAATTCGTTCATTTCTCTAATCAGATAGCTCAGCGATTGGGATATTGCTGGTATGGATGCATGCTTTCCAACCTAGGAAAAGAGAAAGCACTAAAAAGGCTGGAGGAACGACGAATCTTTCAGCTGAACAGGAGATATAGGAATGTCTGAGATGCCAGAATTAAAAGATATAAGAAGAGATATAAGGGAAATCGAGGAAGTTGCTAGCCAAATTAAAAATGCAGATGACGTATCTCCGTTTGAGAAGAAAAAACTCCTAACTGAGCTGAAAAAGGTAAGGAGAAAGCTAAAAATACAAGAACAGAGAGAGATGGCCATATTTACCGATGAACCTCATTATGGAAAAGCACCGACAAAATTTTTGAGAGATCCGAGAATACCACTTCAACCAAAGGCTATATTTAGCATTATGCATACTTATGCCAATCCGAAGGAGTTCATTTTGAACCCCAAGACTTTTGTTTCACTTAAAACATTGATGAAAGATACTGGGATGAAAAGAACACAGCTCATATACTGGATAAACTTTCTTGAGGCGCAAGGCTGGATAACAAAAAAACGCAGAGGGATGAATATGTCCAATAATATCACTCTTCATTGGAGAAAAAGATATAAAAAGGATAAAGAAGAAAATTAGCGTTTTTCAGGGAGGAGGTACGGTTTCCCGTACCTTAATTAGGGTACGGTCTACCGTACCTTAATAAAGAATAAAAGTAAAAATATAAGATGGTTAAAATTGACTCCAAAATTGACCCTCGCAAAGCTCGGGTCAATGCCTTCGGCTTCAGAATTTATTTTAAAAGGGGAATCTGAAGGAGAAAGATATGAGCAAAGGTTTAGGAAAAATTCAAAAGAGAATCCTTGAGGTATTGGATAGAATCGACAGCCGCTGGTGCAGCAGAAAGGATTTCGCCCAGCGCTGGGTGTCATTAAATATAATGATCCTTGCTGTTTATAATAAGCCTCTGAATCCCAGAGCTAGATTAGGAAAGGATTACAACAAAAATGAGCATCGGAGAATTTGGGAATCGGTAAGGATGCTAGAAAAAAGAGGATTGGTTCATACTCGGATAGAAAAGATAAAAGGTAGTGGCGTAGAGGCAAGAAAAGGAGGAATTCAGTTGTGGTTGGAAGTCAGAGTGGTTTGAATTTCTAATTTAAGCTTTTAATCTTGGTTCATCACAAAAATGAGTACCTGAGAGATTGACATAAGATTTTTTATACTATATCTTGGCAGATAAGAATTCAGTTTGGGGAGGGATTAATGAATCCCTTAGGTAAAAAATTCATATCATTGTTTCTTATCTTCTCTTTAATGGCACTTTCTGTGAATCTGTATGCTAAAGAAAGGCGAGGAGCTAGGCTCATAGTCACAAAAAAGGACGGACATCAGATAAAGGGTGAACTCATTACAGTTAAACCAAACTCGCTTCTCTTGTTGGATATTGAAGGAAAAGATGTGTCTGTTGGTATTGCGGATATTAAGGTTATTAGAATTGTGGAGAAAGTCGGAGTTGCGGTGGGTGCTCTTGGGGGATTATTAGGGGGTGTATTCGCTGGAGCGTTTTACGCAGGAATGTTGAGCTTTGTTCTTAAGGCAAGTTGGGGGGAATCGTCATCATTAATGGCAAAATGGGGGGCGATATGTGCGCCCTTCGGTGCAATAATTGGAGCAATACTTGGTGCACTTTTAAAAGTAAGCAAAAAAATCCAAATTGAAGGAATGTCTGACTCGGAAATCCAAGAGACTCTGGACAAGTTACGCAAGAAAGCTCGCATTCGTGACTATAAATAGGGGGGATATTATGAAGAAATTCACTGCATTGTTACTCATCTTCTCTTTAATGGCGATAAGTTGCACTACTATGACCACACAAAGGCAAAAGAGGCTTGCGTCTTCTAAAGAAAGGCGAGGAGCTAAGCTCATAATCACAGAAACGGATGGACAACAAATAGAAGGTGAACTCATCACAGTTAAAGAGAATTCACTTCTTTTATTGCATACTGAAGGAAGAGATATATCTGTTGTTATTGCGGATATTAAGCTCATTAAAATCGTGAAGAAATCACAGTTTTGGGTAGGAGCTTTTGCTGGATTTTTAATGGGAGGAGCTTTTGGGGCGTCTTTGGGAATTTCATATGCAGAGAAAGAAAAGTCAAAACCTGGTCTTCTGGCAGGATATATGGCTGATTGGGCTATTCTAGGATATGGATTAGGATTGGGTGCCATTGGCGCATTACTTGGAGGGTCAATTGGAGCATTTGCAGGAACAGATAAAACAATTCAAATTGAAGGAATGTCTGACTCGGAAATCCAAGAAACTCTGGATAAATTACGCAAGAAAGCTCGTATTCGTGACTATAAGTGATATATCAGAATGTAGCGAGAGCGGAATAGAATCTAAATTCTCAGATACCCCATTCTACTGAAAATCCACAATTCTCACCCTGTCAGGTACTCATTTCTGTGATGAACCTTAAGTTTAAAACCTGATTCAAGCTGAAATCATAATCCCAACATGTGCCATATCTTAATCACAAATCGCTTCTCTCATCACGGTGCACCTAGGCATCTCTGAGCACCATCCAACCATGCCATCCCATCCGAGAGAATGAAGCATGAAGCCAGCCAGCCATTGTGTTGCTATATGTCCCAGCATATTACTACTCTAAAAGACTGGCGTACGAGTCTTTTGCTCTCGAATAAAAGGTCAAAAACAGCAGGGTGGGGTGAAAATCCTACCTAAGACGAAAGTGCCTGCGCAACGTGCTCATTCTGAAATTTTACGCTCTCCAGACTATCGCTTCCACTCGGGGGAGACACTAAGGTTCTAAATCGGATAGCAAATGATTAGGTGCTAGGCATAGAGGCACAGAGGGGCATTTCAGCCAGAATGGCCTGTAGAAACCAACATTCCCCACAATCTGATAAAAGGTATTTACGCTTATGATAGGACACTCCCCACCAGCCGAGGCAAAGGAGAGGACGTCGACAGGAAGAAATAAGGTTGCCCTCAACAGCCAAAGGTGTTACTCTGGCAATAACACTTTCTCAGTAAGGGAGGGATGATATGCTCAGCAATCTTCTTACACTCATAGGGATAGTTTTTCTGTTTGCAGGAGCTATTTTTCTGGCTCTTCGTGCTTTTGAGAAAAAGGGAGAAGAGAAAAGAGGAGGAAAGGTAGAAAAATATATAATACTAGGAAAAAGGAAGGGCTTCAGGGCTATAGGGATAATTTGCCTTTCAGTGGGTTTCGTGCTTGAGGTCATTGGTCTGTTATTGAGGTGGGTTTTTTGACCGCCATTATGGAGGAAATAATGAACATAAGTTGGTTTGTATTCAGTGGTTTAACTCTCAACATTGTCGGAACTATTTTAGTGGCTTTCAGTTTAAAAATTGGACCTGATTCTGCTTTTCGTTCGCTTCTTATAAGTGTAGAAAAGGGGAGATTTTGGGCTGGGATTTCTTTACTTGCAGGCGGATTTGTACTTCAAATCTTAGGGTTATTTTTATAGTCAGCATTCAGACAGTCATATATATCTAATTTTAGCCAGAGTATAAGAGTCTACTTGGATTCAGTAAACTTTAAGGCGCCAAAAAACATTATTAATGATCAGTAAACATTCAGGAGAGATTAATATTAAGGTGCTATGGATATTAACTCTTTGCTTCGCAGGATAAAACTCAACCCATTTGCGGATTATTCCAATCTCCCATGGCGACAAGAGGAAGCACTTTCAGCAATCTCGCAGATAATTGCGAGTGGCGAAGCCTTGTCGGAAGGGACGATTAAACTCCGCATTTCAAAGACGACCGATGTTAAGAATGTCGTTTGGTCGCTTTGGAAACGTGGCGTTTTGATCACCTAATTGTCCCAATAAAATCCCACCTTTTTCTTCTCAGTTTGTGGTATGATAAGCCTAAAAAGGAGGTTAAGTGATGGTGAAAATCAAATGTTATCTCTGTGGAAACGAAAAAGCTGAAATGAAGTCAGACCCTAAAGGTGGAGGTGAGGACGAATTAGTCTGGTGTCAGACATGCGGGTCTTATCGGTTAACATCAAAGATAAAGAGATATTGTTTTGACTTAGGGTCTCTCACAGAAGAGGACAAAAAGAAATTGTCTTTGCGTGTTCAGAAAGATTATGATCCTGAAAAGTCAGATGGTCATGTTGAAATAACTAGAGAAATGATTAAAGAGGAAACTGGAAAGGAATGTTAGAGTTATAATAAATCCCAAAATAAAAGCTTGAAAAAAGCGACCATTTCTGCTACCATAGAGCAAAGCCAATAGAGCCACAGTTGTTATAGCCATCTTCCTTTGAGCGAGGAGGCCGAAGAAAGATGGAACGAGGCAAGTGGCTGACTTCCCAACCAATATAGTCCCCACCAGTTTATCAATCAAAGGGAAAATCTATTTATTTTAAGGAGATAAAATATGTCAAAGAAAGATAAACAAGAGATGATGGCTATCCCTTGGGTCACGGAAGAAACTATAAGGCATAAAAAGATGCCCGATGAATTGTGGGGTGAGTTGTTAAGGTTGGCTGGTAAATACGGCATAGGTGGATTATTGAGCGGAGTGTCAATACTTTTAGGTCGTGCTCGTAGTGTGTCAGGTGTACTACCTCTTTATAAAATGGGACAGGAGATACATTCGTTCGTGGTGGAAGTGAACGATGCATTTCAAAATGCTCAGCTTGATAAAGAAGGAGAAAGAAGTCCCTTAGTCCATGCCGTAAAGAGCAAGTTGATAAACTGAACAAAGCCAAAGCGAGAAAGGCTAAAATCCTCCAGCAAAAAGCAATAAACAGGACAATATAGGCTACGGGCTATTTGGGCTTTGGAACAGCCTCTCGATATGCATTACGATGATGAGGTCTATGAAATCCTTAAAATATTCCTGAAGAAGGACTATGAAAAGCGCATGGAGGAAGCCGATAGAAGTATCAAAGGTCTCAGGAATAAACTGGGCAAGGTGGAGAAAATTATTGATGGCCTTATGGACAAGATGGCTCTAACGAAGGATAAACGGCTGGAAGAAGATTACGAGAGGCGCTATAACAATCTCAAAAAGGAACAAGAAGAACTGAGAGACCAGATGAAATCCTATGAAGATGGAAAAGGCATTGATGCGGACAAGACCATTGATGCCATGAAACTGGCTTGCGATTTGGAGAAGCATTATCTAGGTTTACCTTTCGAAAAGCAGAGGGAACTTCTATCCATGTGTTTCAACCATATTGTTGCTTGTAAAGGAGAATGGAGAGTAAACGGAGGCAGAGGCAAAAGAGTAAAAGCTGAAAATTTATATCCAGTGCTCAATGAACCTTTCGTAACTCTTCAAAGTGTTAATCTTCTTGACGAGATTCTCCCACTTGAAGAAGCATATATCCACAATGCGGAGCTTACTAAAAAAATGCGGGAAATGCTGGTCGCACAGCGAGAGAAAAGAAAACAACAGGGTAACACTAAAAATAAAGACTCTGAAGCATCTCCGTTTCCGTGATAACTGATTGCTATATTCAGGACAAAGGTTTTGGGAAATAGTCGCAGCGACCATTGAAGAAAGGCTCAGGCTATATGGCTCTAAAACACGTTGCTTTTGCCCCAGCGAGACAAAAGCAACTCGGATCAAGGCTTCGCTCTTCTATACCTATTGTAGAGATTGCTTCGTCGCTACGCTCCTCGCAACGCCCGCTCAGCCTTTCTCACGGTTTTTTCACCATACAGCCTTCGCCCAGCTAGGGGAGTCCACGCAGTGGACCGGCGAGTATGTCTGAGCAGGGCGAGTTACGCAGCCGCCGAGAAGAGCGAATGGAGAATGGCGTTAAAAATCTGAAGGGAGCCAGGCTATTTCCCAAAATCTTCTCCAATCACGGATTTGGAGATGCTTACCTTTTTGTGCCTTTCTTGACAAGAAAAATAGCTGTATAATAGAATGACCGAGAATTGAAACAGTAGAGAAAAAAATGAACAAAAACGAGCGATTTGTAAAGAAAATAACGCTTAAAAGTGTTGATTTTTCAAGATGGTATGTTGAGATCATCCAAAAGGCAGAACTGGCCGATTATGCTCCAGTTAAAGGGATGATGGTTATCAGGCCCTACGGCTATGCTGTTTGGGAAAGTATACAGCGCCTGCTCGATGATAGGATAAAAAAATCGGGCCACTCGAATGCTTATTTTCCTCTTTTCATCCCTGAAAGTTTTCTTCAGAAAGAGACCGAACATTTAGAGGGATTTGCACCCGAAGTTGCTTGGGTAACACATGGGGGACAAGAAGAATTAGAGGAGAGACTGGCAGTGCGTCCCACTTCAGAAGCCATTATTGGCAACATGTACGCAAAATGGATCAAGTCATGGAGAGATTTACCGGTGCTGATTAACCAGTGGGCCAATATAGTCCGCTGGGAAAAGGTCACCAGGCCTTTTTTAAGGACCACGGAGTTTTTGTGGCAAGAGGGGCATACAGCCCATGAAAGCCTTGAGGAAGCTCAAGAAGAAACACTGATGATACTTTCTCTTTATAAAGAGTTTGTGGAGGATGAGCTAGCCATTCCGGTGATTTCAGGGAAGAAATCAGAAAGGGAGAAGTTTGCCGGAGCCTTAGAAACTTATGCTATTGAAGCAATGATGTCAGATGGAAAAGCTCTCCAGATGGGAACATCTCACAACCTGGGTCAACAGTTTTCCAAAGTTTTTAACATCAGGTTTGAGGATCGCGACCAGAAGCTTCAGTATGTTTGGCAGACTTCCTGGGGAGTGTCTACGCGCCTTATAGGAGCTTTGGTCATGGCCCATGGAGACGATTCTGGGCTTAAATTTCCGCCCAGCATTGCTCCTGTTCAAGTGGTTATTGTTCCTATTTCTGCGGGTAACTGGAAAGAAAATGTTCTCCCCCTGGCTCGGGATATCAAGAAAAAATTAGAAAAGGAAGGATTGAGAGTAAAGCTGGATGATAGAGAAGAATTCACTCCGGGTTGGAAATTCTCTGAGTGGGAGATGAGAGGAGTTCCTCTGAGGGTAGAGATCGGTCCTAAAGATATAGAGAAGAAACAGGTAGTTGTCGTGAGGCGAGATACAGGAAAAAAAGAAAACGTGGCTCAAGCCTCTATGAATAAAAAAGTGCCGGAAATTCTAAAAGAGGTTCAGAAGAATATGTTTGAGATGGCTTTAAGGTTTCAGCAAGAGAACACGCATGAGATGAGGGACTACAAAGAACTTAAAGCCATAATGAAATCTAAAAAGGGATTTATTAAGGCTTTTTGGTGTGGGGACCAAAATTGTGAAGAAAAGATCAAAGAGGAGACTATGGCTACTATCCGGGTCATCCTTATGGATAAAGACAAGAAAACAGCCGGAGGAAAGTGTGTTTTCTGTCAGAGACCGACTGAGACCATAGTCTATTTCGGCAAGGCATATTAATTAAATATATAGCGCTGAGAGGGATTTAGAAACAAAGGGAAAATAATGCAGAGGGCGAGATTCATCAAGGCCACACTCGTGATAAACTGTAGGGGCTTGATTTATCATACCCGCAATTTTGATAGAATGTAGGGGCTTGATTCACCGTGCCCGCAATTTTGATAGAATGTAGGGGCTTGATTCACCGTGCCCGCAATTTTGATAGATTGTAGGGGCTTGATTCACCGTGCCCGCAATTTTGATAGAATGTAGGGGCTTGATTCATCAAGCCCACATTTTTTTAGAAAAAAATGAAAAAAGATTATCAGAAAAAAAGAGAAAAAATGGTGAAGGACCAGATAGAAGCCAGGGGAGTTAAGGATAGCAAAATTCTTGAAGCAATGAGAAAAGTCCCCCGCCATCTGTTTGTTCCTTGGAATATGAGATCCTATGCCTATCATGACGAACCTCTTCCTATCGGAGAGGGACAGACTATCTCTCAACCTTATATTGTGGCCTATATGTCGGAAGTCCTTCATCTGAAGGGGAATGAGAGAATTTTGGAAATAGGAACAGGCTCAGGCTATCAGGCAGCTATCTTGGCAGAGGCTGCTAAAGAAGTTTTCACCATGGAGATAGTCAAGAGTCTTTCCTTAAGAGCTGAGAAAGTCTTGAAAAAACTGGAATACGAAAATATATATTTTAAAGTCGGAGACGGCACTTACGGTTGGAAAGAGCACGCTCCTTATGATGCTATTATGGTTACTGCGGCTCCGGTCGAAGTGCCAGAGGCTTTACGAGAACAATTGAAAGCAGCTGGAAGGATGATTGTTCCAGTAGGCTCTGCGTTTCAGGAGTTGGTACTTATTATAAGAGAAAAGAAAAAATTCAGGGAGAAGAAGCTCCTTCCTGTGCGTTTTGTCCCCTTAATCTCGACACACTAAATATTGCGAGAAAAGAGCAGTGAAACAAAACATACACTTTAAATTAAAAAATTTAAAAAAGATAAGGAATATCCTTTTTTCTTGCTTTGCATTCTTTATGGTTCTGTCTTCGCTAGAATGCGGAAAGAAAAAATTTGTCAAGATATTTCTCCCTGATGGTTTTGCTATTACAGCCGAGGTAGCTATTTCGGATGAAGAAAGACAACTAGGGCTGATGTTTCGGGAAGAACTGAATCCTGACCAGGGAATGCTTTTCGTTTTTAAAGATGAAGATTTTCACTCTTTCTGGATGAAAAACATGAAAATATCTATTGATATTCTCTGGCTGGATAAAGAGAAAAGGATTGTCCATATCGAAAGCAACGTTCCCCCTTGCAAAAAGCCGCCCTGTGCTTCCTATTCTTCCAAGATTCCAGCAATGTATGTCTTGGAAATACAAACTGGCCTGGCTGATAAGAAGAAACTGAAACTCTATGACAAGCTAGAATTCATCTTAGAATAAAAGCAAAAAGGGAATCCAAACAAAATTTGATTTTCAAACTGAGAGTCCTTATAATTTTTATCGAAAATCTTCTGATATTTAACGGAGATTTGGCATTAGTAAAAAATTTTTAGATTTGGTCAATAAGCAAGTCCTTCTCTGTGATGGTGGCATGGGGACCATGCTATATAACAAAGGAGTCTATCTCAATGCCTGTTTTGACGAGCTTAACCTAACTAATGCCGATACCGTGAAACGGGTTCATCAAGAGTATGTCCAGAGCGGAGTGGATATCATCGAGACAAATACTTTTGGTGCTAACAAGTATAAATTGAAAAAATTCGGCCTGGAGGGCAAAGTCCAAGATATAAACCACGCTGGCGCTCTTATTGCCAGACAAACAGCAGGAAAAGAGATTTTTGTGGCTGGATCCATCGGACCTCTGGGATTGAAGATCGAACCCTGGGGAAAAACCACTATTGAACAGGCGCAAGAGGCATTTATCGAGCAGGCGCAGGCACTTTTGGAAGGCGGCGTTGATCTTTTCATTCTTGAAACTTTTTCTGATATCAATGAGATACACCAGGCGATAAAAGCTGTCCAAAAGCTTGGTCAAGATCTAACAATTATCGCTCAAATGACTATTGAGGAAAGTGGAAACAGTCTGTACGGAACCACCCCTGAAGTGTTCACGAAAAAGCTTGAAGAATGGAAAACTCATGTCATAGGCCTGAACTGTAGCGTGGGGCCGGCCCATATGCTTCAATGTATTGAAAAGATGTCTAAAATCACCGAACATCCTCTCTCAGCTATGCCCAATGCTGGGATTCCAAGCGAAGTTGAAGGAAGGAACATTTATTTATGCTCACCCGAATACATGGCTGAATATGCCAAGCGTTTTATACTAAACGGAGTGAAAGTAGTGGGCGGATGTTGTGGTACAACTCCCTCCCATATAAAAGCTATGAGAGGAGCTATAAAGGCTCTTCAACCGCCCGAAAGAAAAAGAATTCAAGTGTTTTCGCCAACCGAAACAGAAGAAGTGGAGAAGATAATAAAGCTGAGGGATAAATCTAAGATGGCTCGAAAAGTAGAGGATAATGAATTTGTCGTAAGCGTCGAAATAGTGCCTCCAAGGGGCCACAATCCATCCAAGATAGTTGAGATAGCACGCAAGCTGGAGAAGGAGGGGATAGATTGTGTGAATATTCCTGACGGACCTCGGGCGAGCGCTCGAATGAGTTCAATGGCTTTGAGCAATATTCTTAGCTTGAAGACTAAAATAGAACCTATTCTTCATTATACATGCCGTGATAGAAATTTATTAGGTATGCAATCCGATCTTCTTGGGATGTATGCTCAAGGGATAAGGAATATTCTCATCATAACGGGAGATCCTCCTAAGCTGGGCGACTATCCTGATGCTACGGCAGTATTTGATGTCGATTCTATTGGCCTTACGAATGTGGTGAATTCTCTGAACAAAGGTATTGATATCGGAGGCAAGAGATTATCCGAACCTACAGGATTTCACATTGGAGTCGGGGCCAACCCGGGAGCTATCAACATCGACTATGAGATCTCCCGGTTTGAGTTGAAAGTAGAAGCTGGAGCAGAGTTTGCTATCACCCAGCCAGTTTTTGACATTAAGCTCCTTGAGAATTTTTTAAAGAGAATAGATAATTGCCGTATTCCCGTGCTTGGAGGGATTTGGCCGCTTTTTAGCTTGCGGAATGCAGAGTTCATGCACAACGAAGTCCCTGGATGTCAAGTCCCCAACGTAATAATGGATAGAATGAGAGATGCTCAAGAAATCGGGGCAGAGAGGGCAAGGCAGGAAGGAGTGGCCATTGCCCAAGAAATTCTTGGGTTAATAAAAGACATGGTGGAAGGTATCCAGATAAGCCCTCCTCTGGGTAAGTATGAATTAGCTCTTGAAGTTTTGAAAGCCCTGTAGATAAATAGCAATTATCAAGTTTCAGAAAAAATGAAAAAAGCAGACGGTAGCAAGGCGAAAAATCTAAAAAAATTGGCATCTCGTCCATTATGCTTTCTTTGGTGGAAAAAATATTAGGTGAATATAAAGTGAGGTTTCTATGAACAGAATCTTCAGCATATATTTAAAATTATTCCTAGTTTTCTTTTTCTTCTGTTCCTTTTTGCTCCTAATTACATTTCTTTCGCCAAAGGCTTTTTGTTCTGATTCTACAGAATTTGAAAGTAATGGTAATCCTCCCGCAGGAGCACAGGTTGATTATCCTCCCGAATGGATACAAGGTTGTACTTTGGTATTGCTGAGTAAGGATGATATTGATTCCGCAAATGATGCAAGAGATTATATCATAAGTAACGGCGGTGAAATTTTTGTTCTTTCACCTCCTCATGCCATGGTGGGGCGGATAGAGCCCGGAGTTGCAGATGAATTGCTGGGAAAATTTGGGATTGAATCAATTTTTTATCATCCTGTCAGTTTAGAAGAAATAAGATACAAGGATAAGCAGACCATTTCTCTTGTTAAATTTTTTAACTATGTTACCTCTGGTGAGCTTGAAAAAACCTTCCTTTTGTACAGAGAAAAAGGTGAACCACTGATAAATGATGCTTGGCAGCGTCCCTTGATAAATCACGGAGATTATTTAAGGAATCTTGGTGATAGAGGGATGGACATTGTGAAACTTAAGGAGGAAAGTGATCGGTTTCTGGGAGAGAAATACGGATTTCTAAGCCCGGGGAATAGTGATTCTATGATAGGAACAGTCGCCTGTTGTTTATTTTTCGTAGAAAGCGACGGGAGCATTAATTCTGACCAGTATACTTGGACTCAGGCAGCTTTCGATCTAACTTACAACCAGTGTCTGACAGGATTGAGCTGGTGGGCGAGTAACGCGCAGACCCGTGGCATTAGTTTATCATTTACTTTGTCTTACTACGAAAGTCCAGATACCGATCAAGGCTATGAGCCTATTGTCCATCCTTCATCTGATGATTATTTATGGATTAATGCTATCATGTCGAATTTGGGCTATACAACTGGTTCCAATTTTACTCGAGTTGAGGCTTTCAATACAGATCTAAAAAATCAGGCGGGAACTGATTGGGCATATTCTGCATTTATTGCCTATAACCCCACTGGCGAAGGAGCTCCTCAAAGATTTACAGATGAACTATTTGCTTATGCTTACTTAGGAGGACCTTATACTCAATTCTTGTATAAGAATGATGGATGGTCGGTAAATGATATATGGAGGACGTTAGCCCATGAATCAGCCCATATTTTCTGGGCTTGTGACGAGTATTATACAGCAGGATACGGAGGGTGCACGAGCTGTGCCCCGTGCAATTCCTACAGGCCAATCTTAAACGGAAACTGTGAGCATTCAAGCTGCAACCCAGATAACTCAGTACCCTGCATAATGAGACATAGTGAGGATGCAATATGCCACTACACCGCAGCTCAGATCGGGTGGGGATTGGATGAGCCACCCACCACATCCATCACCTCACCACTAACAGGGGAAGAAGTTAGCGGCATAGTTACCATAGAGATCAATGCTACAGATGACGATGGAATATCAAGAGTTGAGTTTTATGTAAACGCAGGATTGGAGGAGACTGACACCACTGCTCCTTATCAATTTAACTGGGATACAAGTTCTTTCTATAATGGCGATCACAACATAAGAGCCGTTGTTTATGACTCAATATTGCAAACTGGAGAAGATAGTATATCTTTGGTTATCCTTCCCCGTGCTCCCCTAAATTTTTCTTACGAAAAAGAGGAAAACAAATCTTTGTTATTGAGGGAATACATAAATATTCTAACTTGGGAAGCTCATCCATTAAATGGCGTTGTGAAATACAGAATTTATCAGGTCGAAGACTCAAGCCAAAGCTTATTGGGTGAGGTGAATGTTCCTTATATAGAATACTTGCATAGAAATGTAGATGAAGATAAAGAATATACATACGCTCTGGTGGCTGTTGATGCCCAAGGTCGGGAGGGAGAGGCGGCTTATACAGCAGGAGAGGGAGTTTATGGAAAAACACAGAATACTCAGGTAAACAGAACAGTTTCATCTAAGATCAAGCAGAGGCTAAGAGGAGGGGAGAGCGATACCTCAGGGAGAGATAGTCTGAATACTGTGGGCATGGATTTAAATAGCTCTATCCCAGCGAACTCGGCAAAAGTTCTTAAGCCTTTGAGCTTTACTGGTCAGCAGGTGTTAATTAGTTCCCTTTCTCAGACTGAACATACCAATGTTCTATCTTGGCAGGCCAATCCAAACGGTCAAGATACGGAGAAATACAGGATTTACCTGGTGGAAGGAAAAACCCAGAGTTTGTTGGCTGAGTTAAGCGCTGATTCTTTAGAATACATACATAGGGATGTAAAGAAAAACAGAAAGTATAAATATGCTTTGGTAGCTGTGGATAGTATGAACCGTGAAAGCGAACCAATTTACATTAATATTGAGTAAGGAAGGAAGGAAACCATGAGAGCAAAAAGAATACTAATATTTTGTTTAGCAATAATTATGTTTTCGGCTCTATCCCACTCAGAAGCATTTTTTATAGAAGCAAAGGGGAATTATTTTCAACCTAAAGATCAGAGCTTCAAGGAAATATACGGAAATGGGAAGAGTTTCGGAGGAGAGATAGGCATAACTTTGGGGAAAGGAATAGGCATCTGGGCTGGAGGCCATTATTTTTCCAAAAAAGGGAAGACGACTTTTACGGAAGAAGACACAGAGATACAAATTATTCCTCTTTATGCAGGCCTAAGATATCGACTGGCAAAGGCAAGCATAAGACCATATGTAGGATTTGCCGTTGGATATTTTCGATACAAAGAAGTAAATCAAATCGGGACAGCTAAAAAAGGAGATATCGGGTATATCGGGCAAGTTGGTATCATTTTTAAAGTAGGCGGAGCATTATTCCTTGATATCAAAGGCAGCTACAGTTACTGCAAAGTAAAGCCAGTGGATATTGAAGCAAATTTAGGTGGCCTTCAAGGAGAAATAGGCTTAGGATTAGAATTTTAATGTCGGGCCTTGATTCATCTTGTGTAGGGGTTTGATTCATCAAACCCACCTTTACTCATATTTTGGAGAGGGTTGATTAGTCTTATGTAGTGGCTTGATTCATCTTGTGTAGGGGTTTGATTCATCAAACCCACCTTTATTTTTATCTTTTGATGGCTTTTATTAACCAAAAAAAAGGCCGAAGATCTCATTGTCTTCGGCCTCTTGGTTT
>Ga0209636_10004293_pt1 | contig 14534 bp, 10 predicted proteins | sample DeeMarSWOR152_54_FD_187464 | JGI IMG/M metagenome (GOLD analysis project Ga0209636, IMG submission 187464) | Marine sediment microbial communities from White Oak River estuary, North Carolina - WOR-1-52-54 (SPAdes) (version 2) | ecosystem: Environmental > Aquatic > Marine > Intertidal zone >...
TCCAAGCTTTTAGAAAAGCAGAGACCAGCGGTAATCATCGGCGGTTTTCCCCACGACCACCTCTCAGAAACAACCACCAGATTAGCAGATGACGTCGTCTGTGTAGACCCGGATATGCTGGAAACATGGACCCTAACTTCGAGGGTGATCTATGAATTCGAACGCGCCCTCTCCCTGCCCAAGAAAAGGCTCAAGCAAAAATTATTATAAAGATTGGTGCGGCCGCCGGGATTCGAACCCGGGATTGCAGGCTTGGAAGGCTTACACCCTTGACTGTGTCCTAACCAGACTAGACCACGGCCGCGAGTCTCGCTTCAATCAACAGAGACTCATTAGTTGCAAATATTTATTATGAAACTTTCGTCTTTTAAGTCGAATTTCAGAATTTCGGCTGAGTCTTTCTTAGGGGCATCCTTATTTTTACTTATTAACAGATTTTTTCTTATGAACTGGAAGATGTCTTTTTTGTTATCTTATTGTTATTAGATTTGTAAACTTTGACTAAGCCTTCATCGGCGTTTACTTCGACGGAATCACCTGTCTCTATGACTTCCAAAGGATTCTTGTCCAACTCAGCAACCATTGGGATTCCAGATATCATCGCCCCAAGGACTATCTGTGTATCAAGCTTATTGTTTATGATAGCTTTTGGAGCGTTTCCAAGCATTGTTGCCACGTGAAGATCGCCGGCTGCGCCGCTGGCGCCTTTTCCGTAGGGAAAGACAAAAATTTTCCCCTTGTAACTCTCTCCCTCCAGCTCATGTCCCCGCTCAGTCACCACACCCGTCATAGGGTCTGTTCCGCCGTTGAAAGAGATTCCCTGCTTGGTGACCAGTGCCTTGCCCTCAGCGCGTCCACCTACGATCTTTCTCCCCCTCAAAATCATGGTCATAGTGCTTCACTTCCAAGTTCCAGTTAATGCAGCTTTTGTACATTTATTGAGGTTACCAAACAGAACTTCCATTTTAGTTTTTGCAGGAGCATAGTGCGCCTGCTTCGCGCTGTCTGTGGCCATAACTTGACCCTCCCTTGACATTAGCTTACCCATACAATTGGGACATGAGTCCGTTAGGACGGCTCCACCCGCACTCTCGATAATTTCGACATAACCAGCTCTTCTCGCCAATTCTTTCATTAGAGCCGACGTCCAGACCCAAAACGTCACGTCCTTATGTACCTTTTTTCCGTTTAAGAGTCCTGCTACTTCTCTCAATTGTGTGATAGTGCAATGTGGACATCCAACAGTCACAAGATCTACTTTCTCACTTTTTGCCCAAGAGAGTTTTTCATAGACGCTTTTAATCTCCTCTTTCCCTACTGATATCTTCTCTTCGGGTTTCTCACCCTTGAAAGCTTCTTTTTCTGTGACTGCTTCAGGCGTAACCCCAACTACATGATGAAGCGTGACGCCGCCAGAAGTGGCGAGAGCAGCACTTAGCCCCATCAAGTCTTCCAAAGTTGGCCTAGCTATTCCAGTGAAGACGGGAACATCGATGCCTACTGGACCTCCAACATAATAACCTAAAGCGGTATAGTCTGCTACTGTCTCTAATTTTGTTTGTACTTTAACTAAGATTTTGCCTTTTCGGTTCTCATCTAGATGATACCCCCATTCCGGGGTGAGGCCAGTAATTGCCGATGCGAGGGAACTTTGCGTTCCGTCTCTATTCGTTCGAGCGCCCATTACCGAATTCACAAATGCTATTGCTGCCGATTCCGTCCACGCCACATGTTCTCCCATCCTGGGCACATTACCGACAAGGTATGGTGTGCAAGTGTATGTGGGCAGCAATCCGATCTTTATAGCAAATTCATTAACCTTTTTCATGCTCTGAGCTGCGTCTTCGGGAATCCCGATGGTTTTCCATTCGTCGGCGATGATACAAATGTTCGTGGTAGTTGGAACCTTAGCCTTGGCGCCTGCGAACACATCATAAAATTTCCAAACGTCTTCCACATCTTTTGGGAGTTGGAAGAAAAGTAACGTATGTGAACTGCCAACCTCGATCAGTTTTTCTGCGCCTAAGGCGTCTCCATAATTGACCAAGATTTCCATAGATTTTTGGGTTGCAATTCCCCGTTCGCCTTTCAACATGAGCTCTTGCTCTGAAGTCAGATACATAGTGTCACCAACATGCGACTAGTTGGCTATTTATTAAAGTCTTTTGCTGGAAGAATCTTGAAACGTAAATTGAAACCTAAATAGTCCCAAGCACACACAATAAGTAGGCTAGGATGAAAAGAAGGTTCAGATGTAGCGTTTAGACCAATTAGTTATCTAATACTTTTCGGGATTCAACTCCACAGAGCTTTCGCCGCGTCTTTGAGATCTAATTCTAATAGTTTCTCCTTGATGGGTATTCCGTCGGGAGTCCAACCTCTATATTCGTAGTACTCATCTAGCATGCCGCTTAGAGGTAGTATGTTGTGGTTAGGATTGACTTTTTCAAATATCCTCGGCGGAAGCTGGTCATCTTTTCTGCTGATACCATTCCTAACGTTAAACGCCCGCTGAAGATTGAAGATCCTCTCTCCGATCTTTATGTACTCTTGAGGTGAAAGATCCCAACCAGTGACATAGTTGAGCAGGGCTAGCTGTTCTCCGAAACGAAGTCCCCATTTGTCCTTACCCCAAGTGGTTGGATTCAGACACTGGATCAACGAATTAAATATGCATGCCCAGTCCTGGTTATTTGCTACAAATGGACTTTGACCTCTCCAAGTTGATTTCGGTGGCAATCCCAGGTCCAGCTCGGGTATTGTCAAAGGTGGCACGCTCTCTGCTTGGGGATGTATGTAAACCTGATAATGGTCAAGCACGAACCCTCTCACATGACAGGCGCCTCTGCTACCTGTCGCATAGTTTAGACCTTGGGCGATAATCGCACGAGGATCATGAGCAGGGAAATCTAAACCTTTGACGTGTTGTACCATTTTGACTGCTTCTTTTCCTATCTTCTTCGCCGCCGCAATAGATCCCTCAGCTAGTTTGTCTCCAATACCATCTCTATTCGCGATTTTCTTCACTAATTCAATTACAACATCTGCGTTGCCCCATTTTAAATCGAGACCATCTATATCTTCCCTCGTGAGAATTCCTTTTTCATAGCATTCCATTATGACGCCTATTGTGGACCCGGTTGATATAGTGTCCATACCAAATCTATTGCACAAATCACCAATTTTGGCGACTGCTTTTGCATCACCTATCAACAAGTTCATGCCTAACAATCCTAGGGTTTCATATTCTGGTACCTGTCCCTCACAAGCATATTTTTCGGGCTTCTCTACCTTCATGTGCCCTCGGCAAGCTATCGGGCAGACTGGAGGACATGATCCCCGTTTTCTTGAGAGTACTTCCGATAATCTTGGGGCACTGAGACTTAGTACTCCCCTGGTCCAGTCTCCCATCGTCCAATTCTTAATGGGAACATTTCTATAGTCGTAACTTAAAGGCAAGAAGTAAGGTGTTCCATGCTTGCAGAGATTTTCACGCGCGCTGGCATTCGCGAGTCTTTTCACCACCTTGTTGTTAAGTTCCTTAAGCTTTTCCGGGTTAGCCACTTCTTGTTTCGAAGTTCCAAATACAGCCACAGCTTTAAGCTTTTTTGAGCCCATCACAGCGCCCATTCCTGATCTGCCAGCGAAACGGCTTTTATCATTAACAATATTGGCCGTTTTTACGAGATTCTCTCCAGCTTGTCCTATAGCTACAATACTGGCATTAGGTTCGGACAGTTTGCTCTCAATCTTGTCGTAGGTCTGATAAGAGTCAAGTCCCCAAAGCTGGGAGGCATCTTTTGTTTCTACTCTTTCATTGTGAACCCAAAGATACATGGGACTCTCAGCTTTCCCTTGGACGACGATTCCATCAAAGCCCGCCGCTCGAATCTGGATGCCAAAGCTTCCTGAACTACTTGCCTCGCCCCAGATTCCCGTGAGAGGTGATCTGGCCGAAACACTCCATCTTCCAGTTGATGTTATCGGTGTACCCTGGAAGGGCCCTATAGCAAAGACTAATCTATTTTCCGGATCTAAGGGGTCTACTTCTGGGGGCACTTCATTGAATAATATCTTCGCCCCCAGACCAACGCCACCCAAAAATCTCTTGTAAAACTCTTCCTCGAACCTCTGAACCTTCGTCTTACCATCAGTTAGATTTACTCTCAAGACTTTTCCAGTAACTCCGTACATAAGAATCTCCTCACGAAATTACACGTTTTTGCTTTAAGGTCTTTTTCTAAATTTAGGTGCGCAATCAGACGCAGTTTAGAGTTTTAGAGGTTGGGCTTCGGATCTCACCAGTCAGCAAAAGATCCATCTTCGTGACGCCAAACCGGGTTACTCCAATCATGACCTTCTTTTGCTACTTCTCTAATTACGCTTTCGTTTAATTCAATTCCGAGCCCAGGCTTGGTGAGGAGGTTTATGTGTCCTTTCTTCTGACGGAATACGTCTGGGTCAGCAAGATAGTCGAGAAGATCCATATCTACATTGTAGTGCATCTCTAGACTTTGTTCTTGGAGGTATAAGTTCGGGATACATGTGTCAACTTGGACACAAGCCGCAAGCGCTACTGGCCCAAGCGGACAATGGGGAGAGAGAAATATATCATTGGCTTCAGCCATTGCGGCTATCTTCTTCAGTTCGAGTATGCCTCCTGCATGGGAGATATCTGGGTTTAGAATATCTACAGCTCTTTTGTCAATTATAGCTCTGGCTTCCCACTTTGTGTAATTTCGTTCTCCTGCAGCTATAGGTATGGGTGAGCTCTTCGTTATCCAAGCGAGAGTGTCCACGTTACTGGTCAATATCGGTTCTTCCGCGAAAGCCGGATGATACGGCTCCAATTCCTTGATTACTCGCCTAGCCATCGCAGGGGAAACCCGTCCATGAAAATCGACGCCAACATCGACGGTGTCTCCGACCTCTTCTCGTACAGTCTTCATTCTTTTGATAATATCCTTCAACGTTTTCCGGTTGTCGATGTACATCATCTTTCCGGACGCATTCATTTTCAGTGCTGTATATCCTGACTTGACACGTTCAGCAGCCATCTGTTGAACATCTTTCGGCTCATCGCCACCTATCCAACTGTATACTCGAATCTTGTCTCTACACCTTCCTCCCAACAGTTCAAAAACTGGAGCATTGAAATATTTTCCTTTTATGTCCCACAACGCCTGATCAATTCCTGAGATCGCTGAAGCCATGACAGGGCCGCCTCGGTAGAAATCTCCCTTGTACATCGTCTGCCAGTGATCTTCAATCCTGAACGGGTCTTTACCAATTAGGTATCGTCTGATAAGATGCGTCACAGCTGTTTCTACTGTATCGACATTTCCTTCAAGAGTCGGTTCGCCCCATCCTTCAATCCCTCCGTCTGTTTCTATTTTCAAGAACAGCCATCTTGGTTTCACTCGGAATAGCTCAAAATTTTTAACCAACATTTAGATAACCTCTCGCTTACCATTGCATTCGAACTTCATAAATTTTTTGTTGCGGCGGAGTTTTTTGACCTACACGATCCCACAAGCAGCTGTTTTTGAAAAAATAAGATCTTGCTCGGACGTATTTAAGGAACTGAGAGAAGAATGAGCTATCCGAATCCGAAGGAAGGATATATGAGATTTATGTATATAATAAAGAAGGTTTCCAAAACCAATAATCTGCTATTCATGAATAAGACTATTGTTGATATCGTAAGGAGCCGAAGAAAAATATATCGAAGAAGTAGATTCCTTCATTTCACTCCCCTTTTATATCCAAGATAGTTACCAACTTGGTTGCATCGGGAGCCAATCAGGTCTACGTGGGTCAAAAGTGTGACGAGCTTCTCCCATTTCTTTCAGAAATTTGGTATATTTGTCAACTTTTTTTTCATCAAGCTCTACGCCCAACCCGGGCCCTCTTGGGACAGTCATACAGCCATCTTCATATTCAAACGGTTCTGTTATTATATCATCAACATAGTAATGATAATGGTGATCTGCGGCATATGTCAGATAGGGCACAGCTGCAGCGAAGTGCAAAGTTGCCGCTGTTGAGACTCCTAGCGTCGCGTTGTCATGACTGCCGAGCCCCAGTTGGAATGTTTCAGCTATTGCGGCTAGCTTCTTGCTGTTCAGAATTCCGCCCCACTGGAAAAGATCAGATAATATCACATCTATTGACCCAAGCTCAACAGCGGGTGGAATCTGATCGAAATAAATAACGCACATATTCGTCGCAAGCGGAACATTCACCTTTCTCCTGACTTCCGCCATTCCCCAGAGGCCTGGAACAGGATCCTCAATATATTCAAAATCATATTTACCCAATTCTCTGAGCGTTTTGATGGAAGTTCCAACGGACCAAATGGCATTTGGATCCGCTCTCAGTTTAATCTCCTCGCCTAGGGCTTCGCGAATCTCCTTAACAGCTTTTATCTCGACCCTTGGATTGAAAACGCCAAGCTTTAGCTTAAGAGTCTCAAAACCATACTTGTCTATTAGATTGGAGCAATACCTCACAACATCTTCTGAAGTAGATTCTCCCCCCACGCCCTCACTACTTTTATATCGATAATACACAAAACCTGCAGTGGGTATCTTTTCACGGGTCTTACCCCCGATAAGATTACAAACCGGGGTATTAAGCGCTTTACCCATTATATCCCAGCATGCGATCTCTAACGCGGAAAAGAATATCGGGTGACCAACTGGTAACATCCCCCGTGCACCAAACCCAAAAAACTTCGACACAATGCGTTCGACGTTAAACGGGTCCTCCCCGATCACCAAATGTTTCAAATTCTCGATTCCCAGAGCGGTGGGCCGACCCCCATACGTTTCTCCAAGTCCCACTATCCCCTCGTCCGTAAAGACCTTCACAATCGTCCTTGTGGTTCCCGTTCTAACGCCAAATGACCAGCGAACAGGAGCTTCAAAAGGGACTACGACTGGTGTCGCTTTGACATCGATTATCTTCATCTTCCCATCGAGACTCAAGATTATGAGGCTGTTCTTAAGTTTTTTGGCGATATGCGCACGTAGTTGAGAGAGAACTCAGCAATAGAAAAAGAGGCTGCACCCCAAACGTTAAAGCTGCAGAATCGAATTTTACACCCTTAGTTTTTCCAGCTGAGAGGTTACCGAAGAACCATAAGGCTACGATGCCCAACGGGACTTCCAAGAGGATGCCTTCAACCATGAGGATATTCAGCGAAGCGCTGTCGAGCGTCTCTCATTCATGCCTGTCTGGTTCAGCAGCTTCCTCAGGAACCATTTGCTCTCTTGCAAAGCCTTGAAGCTTTTCTCTTAGCTTGATTATATTCTCAGGATTTTTCTCTAAAGCATTGTAGACAGAGCCTCTCCTAGACCCCGTATCATTTGCGATGCCTTATATAGATTGACCTCGCCAACCCCTCTTCTGAACCTCTAAAGCTGGAACTGGCTGAAGGTTTCCACTTAACTCTCCATGGAGTTGTTGTCATAGATTTTCTAAGCTGCGCACGTAGGAGAGTACGTAGTATCGTCTCAGCTCCTTTAATAACTGCCAATTTTGACGCCATTTAGTCACAATCTATTTTAATTCAGCTCAATTGTTAAGACTGATGGAAAATGTCAGGTTTCTATACAATGCAGGGGCCCAAGACGATGAAATGGTCTTCACAGTTCCAATTAAAAAGCCAGAAGATTTGATATTGGGACTTGAACAATTGGGCATTAGCACAATTTCCACCCATTTTTCACTGATAGTCGGGGTACAAATTATCTAAAAGTTACGAAGCTAGCGACACTGATTAGAATGAAGGCCTGATGTTGCAGAGATTCGGGGATACGAATAAAGAGAAAGAGCCCCTAAGCAGAGTAACACGCATGTCTACTCATGTCTCAAACCTATGATCTTAAGTTCCCTTTGCCTCTTTTGCCCATGAAATACACTTTTCAACTAGTTTTGTGATTCCTGCAAAATCTTTCGCCTTTACTAAATCCTTGCGAATCAGATTTGATCCTATATTTAGCACAGAAGCACCTGCTTCAATCCAAGCAAAAATATCCTCTCGTGTAGCTTTAACTCCCCCAGAAGGCATGAGTCTGGACCATGGACTAGGCCCTAAAGTAGATTTTATGAATCCATATCCCAGTACATGTGCAGGAAAGACTTTGATTATGTCAGCGCCCATTTCTTCTGCGGTAGATATTTCTGAGGGATTGCTACACCCGGGTATGTAAGGCACTTTGCGGCGGTTACAAATTTTAGATATTTCTGGACTAGAAACTGGGCCCACTACAAAGTTTGCTCCATTATTTATATAAAGACTGGCCGTGGCTGGGTCTATTACCGTCCCTATGCCCAAAATAACTTCCGAGTATTCTCTGTTACACCACTTGACTAGTTTGCTGAAAATTTCATAAGCGAAATCTCCACGATTAGTAAATTCTATGACCTCAGCTCCACCATCGGCGCACGCGTGAACAATTTTCTTAGCTACTTCAATATCTCCATTGTAAAATGTTGGGATCAAACCCACTTCAAGTATCTTAGACACAACTTCATGTTTCAAAAATTTTGGCATGTCACTTCCCCAATATCTCTTTCACATCTCGATTTCTGCTCAACATGCAATTATAAATGTTTCTTGTCCTTTGCTTACAATGCCTATGCTCTAACATATTGACATGAAAAAAGCTTAACCCCACAAAGTTTTCGCTGCGTTTTCGAGACCGAGTTCCAGTAGCTTCTCTCTAGTTGGCTTGCCATCTGTGGTCCATCCTCTAACTTCATAGTATTCATCTAGCATGGGTTCTAATGATGGTATCAAATGTTTGGGATGCGCCTTCTCAAAAATCCTTGAAGGGATTCTGTCATCGCATCTACTGACGCCTCGTTTAACATTAATTGCCCTTTGAAGGTTGAAGATACGTTCACCGATTTTCATTAACTCTTTCGCAGATATATTCCAACCCGTCACATAGTTAAGTAGTTTGACATGGTCTCCCAAAAGAAGGGAATCGTCCTTCCCTAGGCACGTCATGAACTTGCATTGAATAAGTGAATCAAATAAGCACGCCCAATCTTGGTTTCTCGCCACAAAGATACTTTGGCCCCTCCAACCTGTTTTGGGTGGTAGTCCTAAGCCTATCTCAGGCATCGTTAGGCTCGCTACCGCGGTATCAGATGGAGCCATGTAGACTTGATAGTGATCAAGAACGAATCCTCTTACGTGGCATGCACCCCTGTTGCCAGTTGCGTAATTGAGGCCCTGCGGATTGCATGCACGGGGATCATGAGCAGGGAAATCTAAGCCTTTTACATGTACGACTGTTTCAACAACCTCTTTGCTCATTTTCTTCGCTGCTGCCAGTGATCCTTCAGCCAAGGTATCGCCGATTCCTTCTCTTTTGACAATTTTTTCTAGTAAAGCAATTGCAGCGTCTGCGGCGCCCCATTTTAGTTCAAGTCCATCAGTATCTTCTTTTGTCAGAACACCGTTTTCGTAAGCTTCCATCGCTACAGCTATTGCGGAGCCAGTGGATATTGTGTCGACACCGTATCGGTTGCTCAAGTCATTTAGCTTCGCTATTGCTTCCAAACTGTCTATCAACAGGCTTGTGCCCATTAGACATACGGTTTCGTACTCAGGTCCCGCTCCTTCACATGCATATTTTTGTGGTTTCTCGACTTTCACGTTTATGCGGCAGCCTACTGGGCAGTGCGCACAATGTGTTATTTTTGCCGTTAGCTTTTCCGCATACCTCGGGGTGCTCAACTTGACAATTCCTTTAGTCCAGTCCCCAAGCGCCCAATTTTTCAGGGGAGCGTTCCTGTAATCATAGCTTAGCGTCAAAAAGAACGGTGTGCCATATTTGCCAAAGTCTGCTGCTGACTTCGCAACTTTCACGCTTAGATTACCTGACAGTTTTCTCAATTTCTCTGGATCGGCTACTTCTTGCTTTGCCGTTCCAAATACGGCTATGGCTTTAAGGTTCTTAGATCCCATCACCGCTCCCATGCCGGTTCTACCAGCGAAGGCATGTTTATCACCCACGACGCAAGCCATCCTCACCAGGTTTTCCCCGGCCTGCCCAATTTTAACAATGCTCGCTCGAGGTACCCCTAACTCATCTTTTATTTTGTCATGAGCTTCATACGAATCCTTTCCCCAGAATTTAGAAGCATCCCTTATCTCTGCTTCATCATCGTGAATCCACAGGTATACAGGTTTTTCAGCTTTACCTTGAACGACAACCGCATCAAAGCCCGCCGCTCGAAGCATAATTCCCCAGCTTCCACTACCATTTGCTTCACCCCAGACTCCCGTGAGAGGTGATATAGCTGAAACGCCCCATCGAGCGCTTCCTAGTACACCAGTGTTTTGGAACGGTCCCGCAGCAAAAATTAGTCTATTTTCAGGACCTAACGGATCTACTTCAGGACCTGTCTCATCAAACAGAAATTTCGCTGCTATACCTACGCCGCCCAAAAACTTTTTGTAAAATTTCTCATTAAATTTTTGGATTTTCACCTTGCTTTCTGTAAGGTCCGCCCTCAAAGTTTTGCTCGCATAGCCATACATGTTCTCACACCGGAACTACCAACTAGGCTGCATTGGGACCCAATCTGGTCTATAGGGATCAAAGGTAATCCGAGCTTCTCCTTTCTCCTCGGACAACTTTGCGTACTTGTCCATCTTGTCCTCGTCGAGCTCCACACCTAGCCCTGGACCGTCTGGAAGGGTCATACAGCCATCTTTGTATGTGAAGGGTTCCGTTATTATGTCGTCGACATGGTGGTGGTAATGCTGGTCACACGCGTAGGTTAAGTATGGCGTGGACGCAGCAAAATGGAGCATCACCGCCGTCGAGACCCCAAGTTCAGCGCAGCTGTGCATACTCAGACCGAGTTGGAATGTTTCGGCGATCGCTGCTAACTTCTTGCCGTTCCATATGCCACCCCACTGGTGGAGGTCAGCTAATATCACGTCTATGGCGCCTAACCTGATGGCAGGGGGAACATGGTCGAGGGAAATGCAGCACATGTTTGTCGAGAGAGGGATGTTGACTTTCTTCCTGACTTGTGCCATCCCCTCAAGATTCCATGTTGGGTCCTCAAGGTACTCCAGATTGTATTTCTCTAACTCTCTGCCAACCCGTATTGAGGTTTCGACGGACCATATGGCATTTGGATCTATTCTGAGCCCGGTCTCCTCGCCAAAGGTTTCGCGAAGTTCTTTGATGGTTTCTACTTCGATCCTTGGGTGGAGAGCGCCGCCCTTGAGCTTCAACACTTTGAATCCCCATTTATCAACGGCGTCCGAGCAGTATTTCACTATGTCCTTCGGAGTGGACTCGCCGCCGACCCCACTTTCTCCTTTGTATCGGTAGAACACGAAGGCGGAGAATGGGATTTTCTTTCTGTTCATTCCACCGATCAGCTTGCACACGGGGGTGTTGAGTGTCTTCCCGATTATGTCCCAACATGCTATCTCAATGGGAGCGAAAAACATGGGGTGTCCAATCGGGAGAACACCGCGGCCGCTGAACCCTATAAATTTCGAAACGAGATGCTCGGTGTTGAAGGGGTCTTCCCCGATCACCAAGGGCTTCAAACTTTGGACACCTAAAGCCGTGGCTTTCCCCCCATAGCTCTCCCCGATGCCGGTTATCCCCTCGTCCGTGTGGAGCTTAACGATCGTTCTAGTGGTTCCTGTCCGCGTACCAAACGCCCAGCGGATTGGGGCCTCAAAAGGCATGGTTACAACCGTAGTTTCAACATCAGTTATTTTCATGGTGCTTCGTCACCAGAGCGAGGTATTAAAAAAACAAGGGTAATAAGCCTTGTGGTTTGGTAGAACTCTATTGCTCTAAGCCATACCAACCATTTTTTGATTACGCGTGCATGCAATCTATTCGCAGCAACCAATTCTAAAGGTGACTCGGGCTGTCTTTTGTGTATCCGTAGTCCCGCGCGCTTAATATGAGGCTTACTTTTTAGCTCTCAGAAAGTTTGTGGAAAGAGTCCTTAAGCTTATTATAAAGACCAACGTAAATTCGATAGTATTGGCCGTATCTTTTATGGATTTCCTCATTAGGTTCATTTCTGTCTATAATTGATACCATCTGATTGGTTGCATCATAGACATTAGGGTATGTTCCAGTCCCTACACTTGCCAAAATCGTAGCTCCTAGACATTCGTGATCTTCCCCAGATGGAAATAGTATTGGTTTATTGCATACGTCGGCCATGATCTGACGCCAGAGTGGGGACCTGCTTCCGCCTCCAACTACCCTTATTTCTTTTACAGGAACGCGTAGCCTATTTTCCATTATTTCAATACGGTGTCTCATGCTATAGGCAATTCCCTCTAAAATTGCTCTAATGAAATGACGTTTCTCATGCTCTAAGCTTATCCCGAAGTATACTCCTCGTGCTTTGGTATCCCAAATCGGGCTCCTAACCCCTGCAAGATATGGCAGAAAAATTAAACCCTTACAAGCGGGTTCTGCCAGCTTCGCTTCTTCATCCATTATATCGTATGAGTCCTTCCCCAGATTTTTGGAGAGACTTCTCTCCAATTGTCCAAAAGTATCCCTAAACCAGCGATAACACAAACCCCCACCGGTCGCCCCGCCCATAAGTAGCCACTTATTAAGTGTAGGGTGGATATAGGTCGCAAACCTAAGTTTTTCATCGAAAACTGGCTTAGCAGTTGATAGAACGACATCCGAAACCGTCGCGGTTTTCGTGTAGGCCTGTCCAACTTCAACAACACCAGATCCTATGGCATTTGCCATGACATCTCCAGTGCCCGCCACAACAGGTATGCCCTTAGGTAATCCAAGCTCTCTAGCCGCGCTTTTGGAGAGTCCTCCGACGATGCCAGTAGGATCGATCAGTTCAGGCAATTTTTCGATGGGCAAATCTAGTTTTCTGAGGATACCCACGGCGTATTTTTTCCTCCGCGTGTCAAGCAATCCCGTACAAGATGCCAGCGCAACGTCTAACACTCGACGACCAGTTAACTTAAAAATGATGTAATCTTTCGGTTGAAAAATCGTTTCAGTTTTCTCAAATATGTCGGACTCGTTATTCTTCATCCACATAATTTTGCAGATAGAAAAGAAAGGGTCAATAAGGACGCCGGTGGTCTTATGAAGTTCCTGAGGAGTTATTTTCCCCTTAATAGATTCTTCCTCGACTGCTCTTCGGTCCATCCATATGATACATGGTCTGAGAGGTTTGCCTTCCGGGTCTACACATACTATACCGTTAGTTTGACCGCTCAGACCTATACCTAAGACAACGTTGGGCGATATTTCAGTTTTCTTAGTGGCCGCCCTCACGCTTCTCACAACAGCGCGCCACCAAGTCTCCGGATCCTGTTCATGCCACCCTGGCTTAGGTGTTGTCACTTCGTACTCGATGTAATCTCGAAAAATGACTGTTCCATCAACTTTGAATAGGATGGACTTTGTGCCAGTCGTCCCTATGTCGATTCCTAATAACGCTTCCACCGCAACAAACACCAATTTTTTGCTTACGAACCTTTCGCTTAAGTATTTTGCCGTAGCTATTAATCTGGCAATTTTGCATGCATGCATTGTATTCAAGCTTTATATCGCGTTACGTGCCCATCTATCGCGCGCGTAATAACAGAATAGGGAAAAGAAAATGTCAAGGGTGCTCCTGCTTTTCCCTTGCAGTAATCCCTAAGGAAAATTTCGATCGATCCCACATTTCAATTTATTTCAGTTTTCTATCAATTCCGCATTTCTTAGCATAATATGCTTTAATTTTACAAAAGTATGTAGAAGTATGCACAATTATCTTTATGTTTTTTGTATGTATGCATGCATTCACACCCCTAAAGTATGTTATAAGGCTGCATTAGGAGGCGTGGACCTCATAGAGGAGGATTATTTGGCGTGCATTCTCCGATAACGGAATAGAGCCCAGAACCGAAAGGTTTTTATGAAATTGGCTTGATGAAAGCTTCTAACGTGGGGAAAGAAATATGGACACGAAAATAATTGCTGTGCTTTTGATTGTGGTGGCGATTGTCGCTGGAGTTGTTGGATGGTTTGTTAAACCTGCCGAAAAAGCCGAAGTTACTCTGAAACCATTCGAAGGAACAACTATTTACTTCGTTGGAGGAGACGCTGGGGATCCCTTCGACATGATGATGAGCGCGGGGGCACGTTATGCTTCGGAAACTTTAGGATTCGAGTTACACTACGTACATACAGATTGGAGTGCGGTCGAAATGGTCGATGGATTTCAAAATGCCTTAGCTGCAAACCCCGATGGTATCGCAGTGGTAGGAAGCCCAGGGTACGAGGCGTTGAAAGACTTGTTTGCAGAAGCCGATAGCAAAGGAATCAAGACAGCTTTACTGTGTGTACCTGTCCCTGAGCTTCAAGAAAAATATAGGTATTCGTGTAGCATTCTCGGGGCATCTTATGAGTCGGGTTACATCCTGGGTCAAGGAGCAGTAGATCACCTTGGTTTAGAGTCGGGGGATAGGGCCGCTATCTTTTCTGCAAGTTTTG
>Ga0209636_10004294_pt1 | contig 14534 bp, 13 predicted proteins | sample DeeMarSWOR152_54_FD_187464 | JGI IMG/M metagenome (GOLD analysis project Ga0209636, IMG submission 187464) | Marine sediment microbial communities from White Oak River estuary, North Carolina - WOR-1-52-54 (SPAdes) (version 2) | ecosystem: Environmental > Aquatic > Marine > Intertidal zone >...
CTATCCGAGAGGATGGGGCGGAAAATCACGGGTCTTTAAGCTTCCAAGAGACTCTGTGAGTGGCTATCATCCAAGTTGGCTAGTATTTAAACTAGGGTGCTGGCAGGACTTTTTTAGAGAACTGACTAGTATTGAGACAGCCGGGTTGCCGAAGTGAATGGGTGACTCAGCTTTTTATTGGAAAGGAGGGATCATTATGCTTAATCACTGTCAATATAGGAATCGGACTTCACGAACATCCAATGGTATCTCCAGAAGACTATAAACCTTTAGCGGAAAATATGATTATCAACCTAGAACCATTTTATAGATCTCCCGATGGATACAGGTTTCACGTGGAGGATTTACTTTTAATCCAGCGGGATGGCCCGAAAGTACTAACGGGAAGCGATCTGAGTGATGAAATCCAGTAATAGGATGAAGCAATTTTGACTGTAATGGTAGATGAAACTTGACGGCTCTAGAATCGGGGCAATTCAAAGAGGGAGGTATACCTTATGAAAGCAGAAATCATTGTACCAAAGGGGTGGCAAAAGCCTTTTGCCCCATATTCACCTGCTGTAAAAAAGGGGAACATGGTTTTTACAGCTGGACAGCTTGCGCTCAATGAGAAAGGCGAACTCGTAGGAAAAGGGGAGGTAAGGGGGCAAACCAGACAAGTTTTGGAAAACGTTCGTGTGTGTTTAGAAGAGGCAGGGGCGAAAATGGAAGATGTCGTCATGGCGAATGTGTACATAACCGATATGTCCAATTTTGCAGCCATGAATGAAGTTTACAAAGAATACTTCACGGACAATTTCCCTGCCCGTGCTTGCGTGATGACAGGGTTAGCAAAGGAGGAGTTTCTCGTAGAGATCGCCGTAATCGCTGTCACAGGATGAAGACTCAGTATGGAAACCAGGGTCAGCAATGGCCCTGCTTTTTTGTTTAATGCAAGATGAACTCGAAACCGTGCCCCACTGCCTAAATCTATCGATTAGCGTTAGAAACATTGACCAGACCTGGACTGGCGGAAAATCCCTACTTCAGTTAGCATCAGTCGCGCTCCGCTACGCGGAGCAAGTTATATCAGGAAGAATCTTCTGTTGTAGATTTTTAGGAGATATACATTTTAAGATAGCCACCACTATAATTATCCGGTGAAAAATGGATTCCAGGATGCACAACGAAGACTTCCTGGCCGCCCTATCTCCCAGGAGCTATCGATAAGGCATCATCAGATCGATTTTCCTTTTTGTCTGCCGAAATACGGATTGCTCATCCCTCAGTTTTTGTTTTGCCATGAAAGGTGGATATGATAGAATGAGAACCAAGGAGATAGTATTGGCTGGGAATGAACATAAGAACCTTATGAAGCATCGACATTGATTCCTATTATGGACAGAATTCATTCTCATTTTTCGAGAATCGCACATAGGTATGAAGACCTACGAACAACAGACGTAGAACCAGTCTATTATATCAAAAAGGAACTCCAGAATTTGAACCGGATTGAAGGAGCAGATGTTGGTTGTGGAGTGGGAAGATACGTCATAAAATTATTCCACCATCTAGGGGAGAGACTTCATCTCATGTGTATTGATTACAATAGGAGGATGTTGAAAGAAGTTAGCAGGAGTTTAAAAAGACACAAGATAACAAAATTCAAAACTATAAATGCATTAGCAGGAGCTTTACCACTAACTAACAGTTCTTTGGATGCTATCGTCACATTCAATGCCATACATCATTTCAAACTTCCTGATTTTCTCGGAGAAGCATCTCGAACTTTAAGGGATGATGGATGCTTGTTTATTTACACGCGGTTGCGGAGCCAGAACAAAAGGAGCATTTGGGGAAGATTTTTTCCAGAATTCCATGAAAAAGAGAGACGACTCTATGAACTGAGCGACCTGGAAGGCATGGTAAAGAGTATCCATATGCTACAATTAGAATCAATTGAATACTTTAAATATAGACGCAGGGCTACACTGGAGTGGCTCACAACACAAGCTCTACATCACCATTATTCTACATTTTGTCTTTACGATGAAATCGAGCTTAAAGAAGCTTTCTGTGAATTCCAGGAAAATATTATTTGTCATTTTAAAAACTTTAATAATATCATTTGGGACGACGAGAATATAATGTTTAAAATGAGGAAAAGCATTCAGTGAACTTCCTGTCATATTAACCTCACGCTATACCTCGTCTAATACACCATTTCTAATTGTACTTTGCGTGAATTCTAGGAAAATATTACTTGCCATTTCAAAACCCCTGATGATATCATTTGCGACGAGTCAGGCTGTTATTCGACTGATGTATTTCCAACAATAATCTTCCATTAAGAAGCACCTTTTAAGCGAACATGAAATTAGCGATTTCAAGATGTATTCGATCGATCTCACCGGTGGCTGATTCTAGCGATTTGAGGTAGAAATATTGATTCTGACTCAACCGCAGAGAGATTGGAATGTTTAGATCAAATTCAGCAGCAGCCTTTTTCCCTCCTCTCCAGATGATTCCAGAACGAAGGCCATACTGTAACCGTTACAACCAAAAATTACCCAGCAAAACCCAACGTATTCCAACATGGTCCCCGGAAGTCGTTGATACGTAAAGGTTTAAAAATGGTGGGAAATCGTCAATTGGTTGCTTAGGACTCAAAATCCCTCGGGGGTTTCCACCATGGAGGTGAGGAACGGCCTTTATGCCGTTCTCATAGAATTACTCACCGAATTCAACCACCCCTTTCTGGTGACAGGGGAGGCAGAAATGACGGCCCTAATAGGAAAATGGTTTCCTGTTGAGGTATTGAGTGATAGGGATCTCTCCTCAGTCTCCGCCTTAATGGGGCATGGGCGTCATGGTGAAATCCCCCCACGTCCCACAACGGTTCTTGTAATCATAGTGTCTGTTATAGTCGGACCAATTCCAGAAGGGTGCATGTGCGGCCTTCACGTTTGACAGAAACGGCATGGTCGTATTCTCGAGCCGTACCGGATTACCGTCATTGCTCTTGGTCAGGTGCATTTTCATCTCACCGGAAGGCATTTTCACGTACACCGTGTCCTTTCCCTCCTCAACATCTATCTTCACATACTGAATCCCGAAGACCTTCTTCATGATAGCACCGCCAAGGGAGTTGACTACGAGAACATCAAGGACCTTGCGCTGTTCAGGGGTTGCTTTGTCGCTGATATAGATGGCTCCCTCCGAGCCCTTCTCCTTGACCTCCGCATAGGTCGAATGGGGCAAATCACCAAGATAGACGACCGTAATACCGGAGAGATCCACATCATTCACCGTCCCCTCCTGGATCCTGAAGGTCATAAAATACCGGCACCCCCCCTCCTTGTCCCTGCCGAAATAATAGGGGCAATGGCCTTCAGAGGCACAAGTCTCGTTATAAATCCCTTTTAACTGCCATCCCGGTTTTAGTTCTTCCATGTATCTCCCTCCTTTCATGAATACATAAGAAGTCCCCTTTGGGGTACTTCAGTATAGGTAATGTGGCCTTGCGTGTCAATGACGAATGCAGCTCATGACGTTGTGGTCCTATGGTACATACTTCCGGTAGTGAATCGTTGAATATTAGGAAACCTTGATCAATATACGAAAAAAGCACTCTAATCGGTAGCAAATATAGTCCAAGAGGGTCAAAAATCATGAGATATAATAATAACGCAATTTCAATAGGTTAAACTATTTCTCTGGATACATTGAGGTGCAGGATGATTTTTCAGTACGGAATAGGGTTGTTCTCTCAATTAGCAGAATGATACAATGCAATTTGAAGTTGACAAACAGGAAACAAACCACTATGGTCTTTACTGAAATGATGAAATGATAGTATTGCCCTCATTTCAGTCTAAAAAGGGAGAGGGGTTAACATCCTTTGAAAACCCGAAGGCCTCCAATAGAAAGCACGTATTCGATGTTATAGACAATTTCTCAGAGCAATGTGATACTTCTTCGATCGGTTCGAGTTCCAGGCTTTGTGCCCAGCAAACATATGAATACCTTTGCTCAATGTTCATTGAACCTGTAAGTACCATTTTATGCACAAGAAAAATGAGGGAGTCTTTTCGGGAATAAAATCACGATAAGAATTTCCCGAGCAAGGGGGAGGAGCTAAAAGGATGGAATTTGAAGTTGAGCTTGAGACAACAAGAGACCACACAACCGGCTTCATCACAGATGCACGAGGACGGAAGGAAGAAATAACGGTAAAACCTGCTCAAGACAGCTTAATCAGTCTTATAACATGTATTGAAGAGGGGTCCCGTAGATATGGCTATTCTGCAAAGGACCTACTCGAAAGAACGAAACGGGTAATACTCCGATCCCCTGAAATTATTACTGACACATTGGAAAAGAGAGAAGGGGCGCGAATAGGATTGGTGGTGAGTAAAGGTCAAGAGAAAAAAGTCTATTTCAAAGGGAACGGTGAAAATCCAGCTATCGGCTTTATCGTAGCAAAGGAGATGATCGTTGGGATCGATGGGAAAATAAGCGCTGAGGGCGAACAGGTTCTCAAACCACGAGAAGAGGAAGTAAAAGATAAGGTAAGATATCTTTTGGAATTTGGCGCCGGTATTATTGTAGTATCTTTGTTGAATGCCGCGCTCAATCCGGCAAACGAGAGATTAGTCAAGGAAATAATTGAATCCGATTATCCGAGACATTATCTGGGGGCAGTTCCAGTGTTAGTTGCCTCGGACTTTAGCGATGAACGAAATAATTTCCTTCGAACTACTGTTTGTTTAGTAAACGCTTACACGTGGTTCAATTTGAATGATTATCTGCGCCGTGCTGAATCGTTTTTACAGAAGAATGGGTACAACTATAGTCTCCTTGTGGGTTATACAGATGGAGGGACGGCTCATATCAATAGAGTCACGCCCCTCAAGACATGTGTTTCAGATCACATTGCCTTCATCAAATCCATGTACGGATAAATTCAATCGGGCACGTTGTTTTCACGAAGATCAAAAGGATGAGAAACGCAAAATGAGAGATAAAGGGGGTCTCATATGAAAAAGCAGATTACCGAAAATCTGGATATTGATTTGGTCAGTGAAATGTGGTGCTGTCACCACTGTGAAGCTGAGTTGATTTCCGGGCGGGAGAATTACAAGAGAGGATGCCTCGTCTATGAGAGAGATCCGAGAACGATTTATCAACCCCTGGTCAAAGGCAGATACACCCTCGCGCCGAATCCCAAGTGGACAGCAATAATAGAATTCTATTGTCCCCAGTGTGGCGTCATGATTGAGAATGAGATGCTCCCATTGGGTCACCCTATTACGTACGACATAGAATTAGATCTAGACGCATTGAAAGAGAAGTATCTCGGGGGGAAGGAATGAAATCCTACATAGACGTGGATACTGGGGGAACATTTACCGACGCCTTCGTCATGTTAGACGGGATGGTTGTATACACCAAATCTCCTACCACTCCCCATAGGCTTTCCGAAGGTATTATGAAGGCCCTGGAGGCCGCGGCTGAGGAGCTTGATATATCCATTGACGAGCTCTTAAAAAACATGGAGACATTCAGATTCTCAACAACGTATGCAACCAATGCGCTCATCCAAAAGATAGGACCTAAGCTGGGCCTCATTACCACTGAGGGATTTGAGGACATGGTCGTTATTGGGAAGGGCTCCAGCTGGGCTGATAAGATGACGGTTAAGGAGATGCGGAATGTGGCTCGAGTTGTAAAACCAAAACCGCTTATTCCGAGGGAGATGACAGTTGGAGTAAAAGAACGGATAGACTCCCAGGGAAACATTATCAGGCCCCTTGATGAGGATGACATTATTGAGAAGATTAATCATTTGCTAAAAAAGGGAGCAGAGGGATTTGTGATCTCCTTGATCAATTCCCACATAAATCCCGTGCATGAGCAGAGGATAGAGAAACGTATTCGGGCAGAATTCCTCGGGCCATACCTGGGTTCTGGTATATTAATTGTCCTTTCCTCTCGGGTCTGTCCGAAACAGGGGGAATATACAAGAACAACAACAACCATTTTGAATGCCTACCTTCATCGGCCGATTCAATTGGGTATGATGGATTTGGTTGGCGAAGTGAGGAGAAAACATGGCGTAGGATCTTTAATGGCAATCCACTGTACGGGAGGTATGGCACCCATTCCACGGACTACGCCGCTTCAGACTTACAGTGCAGGGCCGATCGCTGGTTTAATGGCGGGATCCCATTTGGGCAAAATGTTGGGATATGAAAATGTTGTTGTTAGTGATATGGGGGGTACGAGTTTCGACCTTTCACTGGTCGTCCAGGGAAGTCCTCGATTCTATGAGATTAAGCCCGTTGTGGAGGACTGGTGGGTTGATATGACCATGCTCTGGCTTCGATCTATCGGCGCCGGAGGGGGTTCTATAGCGCACCTCAATCCACTTTTAGACAATAGGCTGGAGGTTGGGCCACTGAGCGCAGGTGCTATGCCAGGGCCAGCCTGTTATGGCAGGGGTGGAACCGAAGCCACGGTGACCGATGCCGACCTTATCCTTGGCTATATAGATCCACATTACTTCCACGGCGGAAAGATGAAACTTGATAAAGACCTGGCGCACAATGCCATAAAGGAACACATTGCTGATCCTTTAGGCGTTGATATCCCGGAAGCGGCGAGACTGATTAAGAGAGTCGTTGATGCAAATATGGGTGATATTATTGTGAAGGAAACCTATCTGAGGGGTTTTGATCCTAAGGATTTTATCTTGTTCGCTGCTGGTGGTGCAGGGCCAACTCATTGCTGTGGATATGGTTTTTATGGGAAGCTGGACAGGATTATTGTCTTTCCATTTTCCGCTACATTCTGCGCCTTGGGCTCGGCGGGAATGGACATTGTCCACATATATGAGCGATCAAAGAGAATAACCCTCTTAGAGCCTGAGGCTAAGGGGTATTTTGAGGACTATGAACAGTACAATGAGGTGGTGGAAAGCCTCAAGAAACAGGCGGTAAGGGATATTAAAGGAGAGGGCTTTTCACTGGAAGGAATGATTTTAAGACTTGAATTAGAAATGAAATTCGGAGGGCAGGTTCATGTACTCAGGACTAACTCGCCTTACCTGAAAATAGAAAAACCGGAGGATGTAAAGGACATCTGCGAAGCATTTTTTAAAGAGTTTAATGATTTTTATGGCTCTGCAGCGATGTATCCTGAAGGTGGCATTGAGATTCGTAACTTCATCCTGCATTGTATTCTTCCTCAGCACAAAATTGAACTACCAACGTATCCGATGGCAGGTGAAAGGGTTTCGAAAAGCACCTATAAAGGGGAAAGAATGGCCTACTGGGAGGAATATGGGGGCTATCGTCAGACACCAATTCTTGACCAGACCGAAATAAAACCTGGAAACCTCGTGGAAGGCCCGGCAATTATTGAATGCAAAGACACCAATGTAGTTCTGGAGCCAGGTACAAAGCTTGTCGTTGACCAGTATCTCAACTTGCTGATTGAAAAAATTTAATAAGGAGTTTAAAAAATGCGCCCTGATTTTGATACCTTGATAAAATGGCTCAGAGTAGAGCCTCCCACCCCTGATGAGATCAACGGCTTAAAACTGTTGGAGACCGGTGATTTTGAGATTTATAGCGAGAAGTTAACCCAATTCATTTCAGAAGCATATATCATTCTCCAGAGAATCGGAATCGGCATGATGATACGGAGCGGTGACAGCGCCATAGGAATTTATACTGCTAAGGGAGATTTAATCACATGCAGCACCGGCGTGATCATGCACGCCGTATGGCCTCAGCTATGCATTAAATGGATGGTTGAGAATTATGTGGATAACCCCGAATCAAACGTCAACGTCAAAGAGGGGGACATATTCTATGTAAACGACCCCCTGTATGGGGCGATTCATGGCCCTGATCAATCGGCATTTGTGCCGATTTTTAACGATGGAGAGCTGTTAGGCTGGGCATTGGCAGCCGTCCATACGGCGGAGGCTGGAGCTGTTACCCCCGGGGGGATGCCCTTGGCAGCTCGAAACAGATTTTACGAGGGAATGAAACTCCCCCCTATTAAGATCGGCGAGTATTTCACCGTGCGCGATGACATGATTGAGTTAATATCCAATTACATGTCCCGAGCTTCCCGTGAGGCGATAAACGATTTAAAGGCAAGGGTTGCCGCAGCAACTCGTCTGGCAAAGAGGGTGAGTCAGTTTGCCCAGGAAAAGAGCAACCCCTATGTAAAGGGATTGTTCAGGGGCCTGGTTAGTCTCGGGGAGGAAGCAAGCAGAAAACGTATTGAGAGCTTTCATGATGGCACCTACAGGGTTGTAACATTTTTAGACCATGTCGGGATGAACGAGGGTCTTCTGCGATGCTTCATTACCGCTAAGAAAAAGGGGGATACCATAACCTTTGATTTCAGCGGGAGCTCTCCTGAGCATGATCAGGGCTCTTACCTGGCCTTTCCACACCACACAATTGCTCATACGGCGATATATGTTATAGAACATATCCTCTATGATTTACCGTTAGGCGTACCGTTTTACACTTTTACGAAATGGAATATTCCCAAAGGCACCATATTCAACGCGGATCCCATGGCGCCGACCTCTCGTTCTCCTTCGCTTTGCGCCCTCGTATTGAACGCAGCCTACCAGTTGTTTGCAAAGATGATGTTTGACAGCGAGCTTCGCCCGCAGATTTGCGCTGCCACGGGTTGCGGTTCCTCTATGAATATCTCCGGGTTAAACCAATACGGTGTCCGCATCTCTGATATACTCAGCTACCCTTTTAACACCGAGGGAATGGGTGCTCGAGTTGATATGGACGGCGTGGACAGCAACTCATTTATCTACTCCCCCACTTCAAGGGGATACGATGCCGAGGAGACGGAAGCTGAGATGCCCATTTTGCATCTCTATCAAAGGCATAGGAAAGACAGCTGCGGATTTGGAAAATTCCGCGGGGGAACGGGAACGGAATCCGCCTATATCATTCATCACGTACCAGAGGTGGCCATGTTCAGCGGGGGGAGAGAGACACATATAAGGTCAGTGCAGGGCCTCTTCGGGGGCTATCCCGGAGCGGTCAAGTTAGGTGTTGAGGTACATGACACAAACATTTGGGAGAAGATGAGAAACTCGGATAAGGACATACCTGCCAATATTTTCGAATTGCTTGAAAACCATGCGATAAAAGGTGATTACCGAATCACCCATAATACCAGAGAGTATCACCGGGTTAAGAATGGGGATATTGTTATCCACATGAATGCCGGAGGTGCCGGATATGGGGACCCGCTCTTTCGAGATCCTGATAGAGTTATGGAGGATCTCAAAAATGAAATCATCTCTGATTGGACTGCGATAAATATTTACAGGGTGGTTTTTGATCCGGAGACCCTCACCGTTGATTATGAAGGGACAAAAGAAGAACGGCAAAAAGAACGCGCGAACAGAAAGAAGCGCGCAAAATCGTATGATGCGTTTGAAAGGGATTGGCTAAAAAAACGACCATCCGAGGAGGCACTCACGGCCTTTGGTACCTGGCCGGATGGCAAGCAGAACCGCGAAATCGTCAGGATATAAACATAATATTGTGAGAATATTCCCCTGCTCAATGATGAAGAATTATCAGAACCAAGCTCGGGGCAGTTCAAAGATCAATTAGTGCCGTTTTACAGTATGCCCGGTATGTCATGAGGATAGATGCAATGGCTCCTCGGTGAGTCGAGGGTACTGAAATTGGCCGAGAATGCCTGGCAGGCGAAGGGGCAGGGGTATTCGCGGATGGAGGGCTTTTTAGATGTCATCCCATGTGGTATTTGTCTGTGTTGGGAATCGCATTCGAAGCGTTTTTGCTGAGTTTTTTTTAAGAGATATGTTTGAAAAAAGGTACGATGATATAGTTATATCGTCGGCCGGATTCGTTCCACAAGCACTTAAGGATCGATTGACTGCGCTCAATATTCAATCCCCCGAACCATTTTACAACAGGGCCATGTCCGAACTGACGATGAAGGCCCTGCTCGAAAAGGGGATTGGCGTACCCGGAGGCTGGCGCTCAAAAGAATTGAATCTTGAAATGATAAAGGAAGCGGATCTTATCATTACTGCCCTGCCTGCACAAAAAGAAGATATCTCCGGCCTTTATAGAGAGGCCCGAAATAAAATCTTTACAATAAGAGAGCTGTCGGAAAGGGATGATTATCTTTTCTTCGAAGATCTTTCAGTAATTCCTTTCAATGACACCTTCTGGGACTATTGTGAGGAAGACCTGGAATATGTTTCAAAAATACTCCGGTCATGGGAGGAAACGTTGACGAAAGCGATCCCGAGCATAATCAAACAATTGGGGATTAGGGAGATTGAGAAGAATGATTGAAAAGAAGAGCTTTTCTATAGGCTTATTCCGTTAGGTCAACGTTAGTTGTCAGGAGGTTATTCATGGTCGGTATTACATCATTTGAAGCCTATATTCCCGCTTATCGGTTGAGTCGAGACGAGATTTCCCGGGCTTGGGGAACAAAAAATCTTGGAGGAGAGAGAACGGTCGTTAAATACGACGAAGATAGCGTAACAATGGCGGTGGCAGCTACGCTTGGCTGTATAAAGAGCAGCCGTCATCGGGCAGATGGTTTGTTCTTTTGTAGTACCACATCGCCGTACAGAGAAAAGCAGGCAGCTACCATAATAGCTGCTGCCGTTGATCTGCCCCGGCAGACTCGCACTGCCGATTTCACCGATTCCCTGAGGGCAGCAACGATCGCCGTGAATTCAGCAGTAGATGCGGTTAAAAGTGGTTCTGCCGAGAACATCATCGTTGCTGCCTCGGACTGTAGGATGGGAGCGGGAAAGAGCCATTTTGAACCGCTGTTCGGTGAGGGAGCCGTTGCCCTCGCCATAGGGAACGCAGATGTCATCGCCAGCATTGATGGGTATCATTCCGTATTCAGTGAACTGCTCGATATGTGGCGAGCCGATGGGGATTCTTTTACCCGGTCTTGGGAGGAGAGGTTTATTATCAATGAGGGGTATATGCATACCATGCAAAGGGTCATCTCCGAGATTATGGAGAAGCACGGAGTAAGTCCAAAGGATTTCTCTAAGGCGGTATTCTATGGGCCTGATAAGAGAAGCCATACTAACCTGGCAAGGCGTCTGGGCTTTAACCTAGAGACGCAGGTTCAAGATCCCCTTTTTGACACAATTGGGAATACCGGAACGGCAGCACTTCCTATGATGGTGGTTGCCGCACTGGATGAAGCGAAGCCTGGGGATCTAATCCTGGTTGCCAATTATGGGGACGGCGGCGATGCTTTTATCCTGAAGGCGACGGAAGATATAGGGAAGTTCCGTGGGGACCAAAAGATAAAGGAGCGTTTGGAGAAAAGGATCCATATCAATTACGAAAAGTATTTGAACTGGCGAGGTTTGGTGCCATTACAGGAACTTTCTCGGCCCGAGTCGCCGACACCATCGATTACCTGTTTGTGGCGAGAGAGCAAGAGCATCTTAGCCTTTTATGGAAAACGATGTAAAAGATGTGGAACCGCTCAATATCCACCCCAGAGGGTGTGTGTAAAGTGCCAGACTAAGGATGATTTTGAGGACTACAAATTCTCCGATAAGAAGGGGAATATCTTTACCTACACGCTGGATTATCTGACCCCAAGTAGGGAATCGCCTGCTGTGATAGGCACGGTTGATTTTGAAGGCGGCGGCCGGGTGATGTGTGAGGTAACCGAGTGCGAACCTTCTGAGATAAAAATAGGAATGCCGGTAGAGATGTGTTTCAGGAAGGTTGGCCGAAAGGGCGGTATCCATAATTACTTCTGGAAAGCCAGACCCATATCGTAATCGAAAGGGGAGAGGAACCAAAATGGGCATAATCAAAGATAAAGTTGCCATTATAGGAATGGGTTGTACTAAATTCGGGGAGCTGTGGGATAAGAGCGTTGATGATTTGATAACTGAGGCCACCTTTGAGGCATGCGAAGATGCGGGAGTGGAACTCAAGGATATTGAAGCCGCATGGTTAGGGACGGTATTCTCGGGTCACACGGCCCTGAGCCTTTCCACCCCTTTGAAATTACAGTACATCCCTGTTACCAGGGTCGAGAATATGTGTGCAACGGGCACCGAGGCTCTCAGAGGCGCCACGTATGCCGTGGCCGCAGGCGTGTGCGACATCGCATTGGCCGTGGGGGTAGAGAAACTCAAGGACACGGGATGGACTGGTGTGCAACCTTCGAATGTGGTTGGTAGAACCACTATGGGTACTACCGGCACAGAATTGGAGCTTTCTCCGCCGGCGTTGTTTGCCCAGCTGGCTGTGAGGTATTTTCACCAATATAATCTCTCGACTGAGCAGGGTAAAATGCTCTTAGCTGAAATTGCCGTGAAAAACCACCATAACGGCAGTTTAAACCCTAAAGCTCACTATCAGAATGAATTAACCATAGAGCAGGTGATGAGGGCCCCCATTATCGCGCCCCCTTTAGGGGTGCTTGATTGCTGTGGGGTCAGTGACGGGGCGGCCGCAGCAATCGTAACCCGTGCCGATATGGCAACAAAATTCAGGGATGACCCCATCTACATTAAATCCCTGGCCATCAGCGTGGGTCCTTCCAGGGATCCAATATCTCAGGATTACGATTTTTCGCATGTAGAGGAGAACGTCCGTGCCTCTAAAATGGCATATGCCGAGGCCGGGATAACGAACCCGCGTGCTGAGTTAAGTATGGCTGAAGTGCATGACTGTTTTACTATCCATGAGATGTCGATTTATGAGGATTTAGGCTGGAGCAAAAAAGGCAGGGCAAGAGATGATATAGAAGCCGGAACATTTAAGCTGAAAGGTGAATTGCCCGTAAATACCGACGGTGGTTTGAAGTGCTTCGGACATCCTTTAGGGGCGAGCGGATTAAGGATGCAATATGAAGTTTACAAGCAGCTTCAGGAGAATGCCGGCCCTCGTCAGGTAAGAAATCCACGATTAGGGTTGACCCATAACCTTGGGGGTACAGTCTGGGGCGGGATCGCTTGCATATCTATTACAGGAAACGAAAGAGAAAAGAGGTAACAATAGGTATTTCCCTGAAGAAATGGACAAGATTGACTTTTCGGAGAATGCATGAGGGTCGGAATGAAGGGTATTGATATCGTTGCACAACTGATGATCGTGTCGGCAATCACAATCCCTCAGTAATTACGTACATGTGAAGCTCCCCGCCCACAGGGCGGGGCTTCCCGGGCACGCAGTGGCGAGCAGAATGCGAGCCAATGAAATCTCATTTTTCATGGTACCCCTCGACCCCGCCTACAAGGCGGGGCTTGCGGGGCACTTGCCGGTCAATAAAATCCGTGAACTCTCAATACTATTTGACATAATTTGCCTACTATGAACCAACTATCAAACACTTGAGAGGAATTCCCTATTGAGCTTTATCTCCGTAATGCACCTATAGATGCTCGAGTTAAAAGATAATCAAGGTGCTCAAAAATGGATGAAAAACAGATAGGAAAGAATATACAAAAGATACGCACACAGATTAATATATCTCAGGAAAGATTAGCGGAATTAAGTGGTTTAACGAAGGGATATATTTCAAAAATTGAAAAATCCGACAAAGCTCCTCCTCTTTCTACCCTGAGTAAGATTGCTAATGCCCTTAATGTGGATATTACCTTTTTAATGGCTGAAAATTTGGAATCACCCGAAGATGTCAATCTATGCGTGGTACGAAATGGCGAAGGGAAAAAGATATCAAGTGCAACTCTTAGAGGATATCATTATGAGGCCCTAGCCTATAAAAAAACCGGAAAGAATATGGAACCGTTTATTCTCATGCCGGCCTTTGATGAAAAAGCCATCTTTATCCATGATGGTGAAGAATTCATGTATACTCTTGAAGGAGTCCATGAATTCATTTATAACAATAAAAAATATACCTTATATGAAGGGGATAGTGTTTACTTCGATTCCCGAATTCCTCATACCGGCAGAAGTATCAGTAAAAAAAGGGCTAAGATTTTAGCCGTGATGTACTCCTATAAGCGTAGCCCGGAAATGGATTCAATCGAATCCAGAATCAGAATACGGAGACGAACTGATTAATCATAAGAGCATTTTCTTTACCTAAAGGTATCTTTACGAATGGAGGGCGAATAGTATCAATATAGTATGGAATAGACAACGGGCGAGAATGAAATGGGTAAGGTAAAGAGAAAATGTTTTCCTCGTTGGTTTCCATTTTGGAAACTATTTTCAATGACACCTGGCCAATTATCTGGTGACAAAATGGGTTTACCTGTTGCGATACATGATAGGTATAAAGACGAACCAGTTGATGAAGGGCTTAGAAAGGGAAGCTAAAAATAGGTCCAAAGCCAAATTATTCTCACAACTTACTTAGGAGGAGGGGATATTATGCCAAGGATAACCATTAGGGACTGGCCTCCATATTCGCCAACAGATCAAAATAGGCGGGAGAACACGGTTGTCGCGGCAAAGCTCATGATGAATGCAGCATTAACTGCGCCTAGTATTGGA
>Ga0209636_10004295_pt1 | contig 14532 bp, 13 predicted proteins | sample DeeMarSWOR152_54_FD_187464 | JGI IMG/M metagenome (GOLD analysis project Ga0209636, IMG submission 187464) | Marine sediment microbial communities from White Oak River estuary, North Carolina - WOR-1-52-54 (SPAdes) (version 2) | ecosystem: Environmental > Aquatic > Marine > Intertidal zone >...
TTTTCCGTTGGCTAGGAACTTGTAGAACTGCTCGATTGTGAAGGGCTCGGTTGCGCTCATTGCGTTTCACTCCTGTAGATGTGGACGGTGGCTGTTGCGCCTGAGCCGCCCACGTTATGCGTTAAGCCCACTCGGGCGTTTTTGACTTGGCGCCTGTCCGTTTGCCCCGTCAGTTGCAGGTAAACCTCGTAGGCTTGGGCGGTGCCCGTGGCGCCTACAGGATGCCCTTTCGCTTTTAAGCCGCCGCTTGTATTGACGGGCATGCGTTCGCCGAGCCTTGTCTCGCCGCTTTCCGCTAGTTTGCCGCCTTCGCCTGCTGGGCAGAAGCCTAAATCCTCGTAGGCGATTATTTCTGAGATGGTGAAGCAGTCGTGCACCTCGGCGATGTCGATGTCGTCGGGCGTGACCGCTGCCATCTTGTAGGCGGTTTTTGCTGCCAGCTTTGCCGCGAGTAGGGATGTGAGGCTTTGGCGTTCGTATAAGCCTATTGTGTCGCTGGCTTGTCCCGTGCCGATGATGTGGACTGGCTGGTCGGTGAAACGGTTGGCAAGCTCGGGTTTTGTTAGGATTACGCAGCTGGCGCCGTCCGTAATCAAGGAGCAATCATAGAGTTTTAAAGGCGAAGCAACAAGACGTGAAGTTAACGCTTTTTCAAGGGTTATTTCCTTCTGCATCTGAGCCTTCGGGTTGAGGCTTCCGTGATAATGGTTCTTTACGGCTACGGCTGCCATTTGGCGTTCGGTGGTGCCGTACTCGTGCATGTGCGCCGTCGCCATCAGCGCGTATAAGCCTGGGAAGGTGATGCCGTGCCACTGTTCGAACGGGTAGTCGGATGCCATGGCGAGGTATTCGGTGACTTCCGCCGTGCTCAGGTGGGTCATTTTTTCGACGCCGCCGACGAGGACGATGTCGGCTAAGCCTGAGAGCACTGCGTAGATGCCTGAGCGTAACGCTGCGCCCGAAGAAGCGCATGCGGCTTCGGTGCGTGTGGCTGGGATGTTTAGTAGTCCTGCCCAGTCTGCTACGGTTGAAGCGGTGTGCCCTTGGTGCTCGTAGGATTCGCCCATGTGACCTACAAACATGGCTTTAATGTCGCGTTTTGGCTCCAGCGTTGGGCAGCGGTCGAACGCTTCTTTGACGGCGTCGGCGAAGAGCTCCCGTGCGTATAAGCCTTCGTTTTTTCCGAATTTTGACAAGCCCGCGCTGACTATGCTGACGAGCGGCTTACCCTTCAAACCTGCAACACCTCTACATATGCCCTAATACTCTGTGCAGATACACGTTTAAAAACTATGCAAGTCACACCCACTTACACCAAACTGGTTTTATTAGTTCCAAATTGAAAAACTCGTAAGACAATTGTCTGAATCTGTCCAGAGGTATAATGTGTAGACTCCTTTGCCATATTTGGTGAAAGCAGGGGAAAGGTCGAATGCTATGTCAAAGTTTGATCCTGATTGGCTCCACGTTGTAGCAGTTATTGTTATTCCCTCTGTGGCTTCCCATCCTCCAGAGACAACTAAGCCCACATACGTTCCTGCATCATAACCGTTATCGTAAGGCGAGTTATCTAATTGTTGTGTTGTCAGAGGCGTTGGGTTATCAAAGTAAATCGCTATCTGCGAAATTGAATCCTCTTTTGTCAAAATGGTTCCCTGCATAACAACCTGAGTAGAAAGAGAAAGTGTTGTCCATGTTATGTAGTCATCCTCAAAGTCCTGAACAAAATACACGTTATTGCTATCGTAGGCTATTCCGATGCTTACTTTGTTGTGGAATGCGTTAAGGATATTGTCTCTATGACCCCAATTCGAGGAAGCATCATCGTACATCATGTCATGCTCAAGCTTCTCAATAGCCTCAACTGGGTCAAGCCCTCCGCTGTTATATAACCACGCAACATTCTCGTATACTGCCCCTTTTCCACTCGCCAAAGTATATCGCATATACGGTTTGTAACCGTTCGTGTCCCAATGACTAAGGACTTTATTCTTAAGCATATTTTCAGCATGAAGTTGCCCAGAATCAATGCTGCTCAGTGTTACGTTCTGCAATCCCATAGATTGCCTGTCAGAGTTGATTAACGACAAAGCGTAATCTATCAGTTCTTCATGGCTGAACTCTGATGGAGTTGTATCTGGTGACGTAGTGTGTGGTGGAGTCGTACTCGGTACTGGAGATGTCGTTGAAGGAGAAGGTGAGGCTGATGGACTTTGAGTTAATTGAATGAGAGCGGGGTATGCAGACCAGATAATAGCAACAGCGATTATGGCAATTGCGGTTAATGCAAGTAACTTCTTTAGAGAGAATTGTTTACGTTTCATTGTTGGCTTTTCCGCGAAAGTTGGATTCTCCGACGGCTGTGCAGTTAGATACGGTGGAGGAGTCTTAGGACGATAAGCGCAGTTATGGTTCTCTGGAAGTCTATGTTCAGCACAATAGTTCCCGCCGCAGTAAGCACATGTGAAAGGAAGAATCTCTTCCCTCCCACATTGGTCACACTCTGGCATAATTGTCTTCCAATTGTATCCTAATAATTTAAGTCTAAACAAAAATTTATCGGAATCTGGCGAAGACTTAGAAGAAGGACTGAGAATTTGTGAATTGGTGAATTTTGTTAGGGTTCTTATAGTGGTTTCTGGCTTTTTCCATGCTTGTTGAGAGCGCCCATGTTGAACAACCTGTTCCAACCGGCTTTCAAAGGAGGTGACATGTGCAGAGTAAGCCGTTCAGTCTCCGCTATTCACTCAGCACTTCAAGCTATATATAGAGGGGGTATAAGTCTCCGCGAGCACAATCACCCAGCAAACCTCGTTGCCTTGTTTAGATAGGTTTAAATGTGAAAAGTTCAAGTAGTACATGACATAAGTTACATGAGGATGCGAAAATGAGCGAAATGACGACCGAAATCCTTGAGCAGAACTTGGGCAAAATCGTGCTCGTCCGCTTAAAGGGCGGAAAAAGCCTGAGAGGACGACTAAAGGGTTTCGACCAGCACCTAAACCTTGTTCTAGAAGAAACAGACGACACCACAAACGTCGAGAACATGCGAAAACTTGGGCTCATAATCGTCCGCGGAGACAACGTGGTCCTTATTTCTCCTCCACCTAGGTGACACCCAGTGGGTAAAGGCACACCATCAATGGGCAAGCGCTCAGGCAAAGTTGTGCACATACGTTGCAGGCGTTGCGGAAGACGTGCTTATCACGTGCGTAAAAAGCGTTGTGCGGCCTGTGGTTACGGAGAAACTGCTACTATAAGAGAATATGCGTGGCAGACGAAGACGCTTCAAAGACAAAGAGTAGTTTAGATCGTTTTCGGTTGAAGATTAATTCCTTGCGGTAAGATAAAGGTCTAAACAAAAAAGGAGTTACTTGTTTACTGGTGTGTTGCGCCGTAGTAGCCTTTGTCGATTTTAACGAAGATAAGTGGCCCTTTGCTTTGAGCCATACCCCGTGCTTTTCTTAAGGTGTTGTTTACGACTGTTAGGATTCGTTCTTTGTCTTTGAGGTGTTGTATGCGTTTTTCGCCCAGCTCCATCTTCAGAAGGTTTTCTGAGAGGATTTCGGTGCCGCAGATTTCGCCGTTTTTTATCAGGGTGGCTGTTACAACTTCTTGGATTTCTTGTTTGTGTTCGAGTTTTTTCCATAGGGGTTCGGCTTTGCTGATGTTTTTTGAGGCTTTGTTCCATTTGTTGGCGTTTTGCTCGCCTATAAGTAGTTTAACGCGTTCTTTCCATTTTTTGAGCCAGATGCCAGTCCAAACGGTTAGGAATTCTTCGAGTTCGGCTTGGTTTTCTTTGAAGAGTTTTTCCAGTTTTTCTACGAGTTCGCATTGGCTTGCTTCTTTTCCGATGAGTTGCCAGTGGTATTTGAGGTAGTTTGTGAAGTCTTGGCAGGCTACTTGTAGAACTTTGCGGTCTGAGTGTGTTATGTCTAGGGCTGGGTCTGCTTCTTTTAGTTTTTCTCCTAACATTATTTCTAGGAAGTTCATTTGGGATTCCCGCTCTGAAGCCTTCTCCACATTGCTTTTAGTTGGAGTTTTATATTAAGCTTTATTTTGTTTGGGCATATAACTGCTTTAGGCGGTTTTTTGCAATATGTCGTTGGTAGAAATATTTGGTTGATGGTGTTTATGCGATGTGGTTGGGGAGTTTGATGGCGTTTTCGAGGATTAGGTCAGGTTTTTCGCTGGCGAGTTCTTGGCGTGTGAAGAGCCCTGTGAGGACGGCGATGGTTTTGGCACCTGCGGTTTTTCCTGCTTTTATGTCGTTGACGGAGTCGCCGACGATGATGCAGTCGCACATTTGAACGTCCAGCGCTTTCACGGTTTTTATTAGCGCTTCAGGCGAGGGTTTCGGCTTGTGCGTGTCCAGCGCTGTGACGATGTGTGTGAAGTGTTTTGCTATGCCAAAGTGTTCCAGTTCCTTAATGATGGCGTCTTTGGGGACGCTGCGCATGGTTATCAGGGCGAGTTTCGCCTTTTTAGAAAGGGTTTCCAGCGTGGTGGCGATGCCGGGTATGGGTTTGGTTTTCTCCGCGCTTATGGCATAGTAAGTGCGCAAGTACACGTCGAGGAATTTGTGTACGTCTGCTTTGACGACGTCGTTGATTGGCTGGTTTTGTTCGAGTCTTCGGGGAATCTCCAGCGCAGTTTCTGCTTCAGGCGGTTCAAGTCCCATGGCTTTGAAGGCGGTTCGTGCTGCTTCCACGTAAGCTTCTCGTGAATCCACGATGGTGCCGTCTAAATCGAAGAAGATGCCTTTTGCTTTAAGTTTGACTTTGCTCATGCTTCTTGGTCTCTGTTTAGTGTTGTGTTTGTTGGCTTTTTGTTTCATAAACCTTTCCCGCTGCACCTGTGGACTGATGTGCTCTCGGTGACTATAGCCCCCTTATTTAAAGGCTGAAATGCTGAGTGAATAGCGGGTTCGAGGCTTGCTTCTTTTTTAACATTGTTTTGTCGTATTTTCCATTGTTTTTTGTATTTGTTTCCTTGTTTTCTGGTTTGCGTATGTTTTATTCAATATTTTCATTTTGAATCTAATGATTTGTCTATTTGCAACAGAAAAGTTATAAGCAGCACCCTAATCTTTTCAGGGAATAATCAGAAGGCGCAACAAACGAAAGCAAGACTTGCTTATTCAATCCAGCATTATCAGAAAAGCTGGGTTCTTGGAGGTTTTTAGCTGTGGAATATGTTTTTCTTTTAATAGCAGTAACTTTTGCTTTCTCATTGGGACTAGGTTTCTTATTGGAAAAGTATCTCAGGATGCCTTGGATGTTTTCGGCTTTGTTTTTAGGCATCATTTTTTCTTCATTTGGTCTCTTTCAGTCAACAATTCAAGATGCGACTTTTAACGTGCTCTCTACGATGGGCATGTTATTCTTGCTCTTTATGATCGGCTTTAATCTAGAAATTGGACAGATGAAACGCTTTGGAAAGCATATTCTCAGAGGCGCCATTCTAATCGTAAGTCTTGAAGCAGTTATTGTTGGAGCACTTCTTTTCTTTCTGTTTCCTGCGCAGATAGGTAGTTCTCCATTAGTCGCAATTGTTGTAGCGCTCTCATTCGCAACTGTTGGAGAGGCTGTTCTTTTACCCATTCTAGCAAAATTCAACCTGCTTAAAACTAAATTTGGTCAACTCACTTTAGGAATAGGGACCTTAGATGATGTCTTGGAAGTTTTGACCCTCATAATGATTCCGTTCCTGCCGATATTTCTTCCAACTCTTCAAATTCAAGGTTTTCCAGACCCCACATTCGTCGTGTTAGATTTAATTGGCATTTTTGTTCTCACGATTATTTTAGTAAAAATTGCGTCAAAAATAAAACATGTTTTGAGTAATAACGTTAATTTCGGGTTTATTCGTCCGCTTGTGATAATGCTCATATTCTTCTCTTTTGTGGTGGTAGGCAGTTTTGTTTTTGAAAGTTTGGCTGCTATCAGCGCGATTTTTGGTGGCATTGTTGCCAGAAGTTTATTGCCTACGGAAAATTTTCAGAGTGACGAAAAAGTTGTTAATTTCTTAGGGTATGTTGTCTTGTCGCCTATGTTTTTCCTAAGTGTAGGCGCTAGTATGTCGTTTGCCTCAGTTTTTGTTTTTCCGTCACTGATAGTGGTTATTTTGCTTTCTACAATTGGCGCAAAACTGTCTGGATCTTATTTGCTGTTTCGTAAGGTGCTTGGGAAAAGGCACTCTCTGCTTTTAGGGTTAGGTCTCAGCGTAAGATTCAGCACTGGTCTCATCGTGCAATATGTTTTGCTTATCTCAGGATTGATTACACTTGATTTGTATTCAGCGCTTATAGCTTCGGCAGTGGTTATGACGCCGATAGTACTGATCGCACTTCCTTGGGCTTTATGCAGAGAAAAAGACGCTTTGTGCAACTAATTGGAAATGCCAAGGAGATAAAACATCTGCAATTGGTTAGTGACCAAATATTAGGCCGATTATGTCGATCTCAAGCAGTATTAAGACGATTGTCAGTATAACGAGTGCCTCTGTAAGAAATAACAGACTCCTTTCAACTCTATGGATCAATCCCAAGTCTCTTAAAAAGATGTTAATTTCGGTCAAACCATGTTCGTGTTAAACACGGAATATTATTTCCAGAATTACTAGGATAATAGTAAATACAACCAGAATCACCGTAAGAAATACCAGATTTGTTTCAACTCCATGGATCAGTCCCAGCAAGCGTGCTGACTCTTGCAATCTTAGAACGGCGTCTAGGCTCCTATTATGTGAGTCTACGAATTCAAGCTCTCGCTCAACGTCATTCATCGCGTCTTCTACAATTAGCTTTGCTTCTGTGGCAAGTTTCAAGTTCGGTATTACACCTAAATCCATGTCTGACAGGAGCTCCTTTTCAGCCCATAAAAGTCTGTGGAAAGTGGAGAGCGCCTTTTTCAACTTGAAAATGGATTGCGTAACGGCCTTCTTCCGTGGTTTTTCCAGAGCCTCCTCCTCAATCTTGTCGATCAGTTCTCGAATGGCCACCGTTGCTCCTGAATTTTCGTCTATTATTACATGCAGTAACTTACTCAATATAACGCTTGGTTTTCTTTCCTCCGGCGGTAGAGCCCTAAATGTTCGGAGAGCTGATTCAACGAGTCTCGAGGAATATTCGCTGCGTATTGTGATGAGAAAACGCTCCTTTAGGATTATGCACATAGGATGCAGCTTCAGCTCACCCACAAATTCCACAACAGGAGTTGAAATCCATGTGTAATAAGGGCATTCTTCATCAAAACATTTTGAATAACTCGGACGAACGTTTCCATTTTCAATTCCATCTAAAGTCGTTGTTTCGACCTTCAGCAACCTTGCCATAATCAAATTTTCTTTGTCATTTAGATCATAGCAGTCAAGCCAAGCCCGTTTAACTTTACCAATGAGATCATCCATTTCATTTTGGGAACCTATATCAGTTACAAATAACTCTTTTTTCACCACTGTGTATGCTCGTATCAATGGCAATGCCCCACGGATTGCTCAAATCTAAGGATACTGCCATGTCTTATAAAAAGAATACTCTGATGGGCTCCCAGAAACTCAATAGGTTTGCGCACATCTTTCGATATAGTTTTGACCTTACATAAATGTTAGAGTGAATATAATTACGCTGAGAATGGAATTCGAACACTTTCGAACTTGAAAGCTCCAAGGCTCATTTGCCAAGAACGGCGCTTTTTCATTGAATGAATAAAAAACCATGGTTCACGAGTTAAAATGGTGTCACTTAATCTATTTAAACAGAATTTTTGCTATTTTATATTGGATTTCCTTCTCTCGTCGCCTAAGTATGTCGTCAAAAGTGTTATCCATAACAACTTTACCATTAGTCGTTCTGACTATAGCGCCGCCTATAACTTTAGGTTTTTCTTTAGATAGCCTCAATTTCGTCTTAAACCCTGTTTTTTCGCTGATTTCTTTGGCTAGATTGCCAAGTTTTAAAGGTAAAGCTGAATCTTGCTCATTCAATAAAACTTCTAATTCCTTGCCGCCTACAATAACACCTGCCTCTGTGATTAGTTTCTCAAGAATTGGGCGGTATTTCTTTGATTGCGTCAGAATCTTAAGCTCTTTTTTCGCTTCATTTACGACATGGTCAATCCAAGTTTCTTTTTTTGACAGAATAACCCAGTTTGCTTTAATCTTGGCGTTTGCTATGCTGTTTAGCTTAGTAAGCTCAGCTTCACTTTCCGCTTTTTTTAGGAGTAAACGAGCTGATTCGTTAGCTCTTTGAACGCCTAGTTGTCTCTGTTTTTCCAGCATCACCTCAGCTGATTTTTGAGCCTCTTGGATAATATGTTCAGCTGATTTTTTTGCCTCCTGCAAAATCACTTCGGTTATTGCCCGTGTGGACTCCATATTTCATCTCTCAGTGTAAAATCGTATTTAAAACAGCATTTACTGCTTGTTGAAAATTCTTCTCTGCTTTTACTTCGATTTCTTTTGCTTGATCTTCTGCCTGCGAAAGGAATTTTTCGAGGTCACGTTCAGCTACTTTTACTGTTTTTCTTTTAATTTCAATAGCTTTTTGTTCGGCTTGGCTTAGAGTTGCCCTATAGGCTTCTTCGTATACGCTTGTTCCTCTTTGTGTGGCGTCTTGCTTAATTTTTTCAGCCTCCGCGGTTGCCTCGTCAAGTATTCTTTTGGCTTCCAGATGTTTTTCCTTTATTGCCTTGAAAGCTTCAAGCACAACGAACACCAGTTTGAGTAATATATTTATGATTTAGCTAAAGAGTTTTGTTATTGACCTTTCTGGCTTCATGGTTAAGCTCGTGAACAAACTTTTTCTATTAACCAAAAAAGTTAAGAGTGCTAGTTTTGTATAATGGCGGTGTAATCATAGAAGGTGCGTCGCTGCGCAAGATCTCTGGAAACTCGAAGTCATAGTTTTTCAAGAAGATATCGAGCCGATTTTACTTTTTTTGGGCAAGATGGGAATAGCCCATTCTATAGATGTCAATGGCGAACGGCAGTTGTTTGATAACCTTTTTGAAGAATACGCCGTTCCCTGCGAGGTTGCTACTCAGTGTTCAGATATTCTTACAAGAGTGGACCGCAAATTTGAGGAATTAGAACAAAAACCAGAGGAGCTAAGCGATAAACCGCCCCTTCCATCTAAGACAACTCTAAGAGAAATACTTGGCGAGATGGAACAGAAGCTGTCTGAAATCGAGAACCGTTCAAAACCTTTTGTTGAAACTATCAAGTTATCTTCAAGTCTTGTTCGAAAATTTGATCAGGTACTCCGTACATGGAAAATACACCCCAAAAAAGTCGTTATAAAAAACACCTCTTTTTCCGAAAAATCCCCTCAGGAAATGCTTTTAGACGCTGAGCAAAAGCTTTCTGAAATCGAAAGAGGTTTCGAGGAAATAGACAAAACCGCTACTAGATGTTCAAGTATACTTTCAAGAATTGCACCTTTGAGCAAAAGCTTGAAAGCGAAAGCGCCAGAGGTTCCTGTACAAGAAATTCCTTTCCCACCCACCGAAAAATTTTTGGCGTTTATTGAACTAAGACTTTTAGAAATCGGAAACTCCCTAATTGCAAACAAGCCTAACGATTCTCTTATTAAAGAATTGCTGATTATAAAAGCCACTATAACTCACGTAATGGAGCAGGTTCCAGAGGCAAAAGCTGACCTCATAAAGCAAACATTGGAATTAAGAAGCCTTGTTGACGGGGTAAAGCAGTCTATTAGAGCAGATCCAGAACTCCAAGCCATCCATTTTGACCTTTCTTCCTTACGCGAGATGGCTCGAGAAATAGATGAATTAATTAAAGTTGAAAGTAACATGGGACGTTGCGCCACAACGGTGTTTTTCGAAGCGTGGGTGCCAAAACTTCAGCTTGAAAAAGTTGCTAAGGAAATAAAAGATATCACTCAGGGAAAATATATAATTGAGGAAGCGCCTCCAAGCACTGAGGATGTAGTGCCCACCGTGATTAAACCGGTTCCTCGGTTTTTCGAAGCGTTTGAAAAGCTAACTTTCTCCCTTGGATATCCTATCCCTGGAGAGGTTAACCCTGTTTACATCATGGCTATAACTTTCCCGTTCCTTTTTGGCATAATGTTTGCCGATGTCGGGCAAGGCGCTATTCTCTTAACATTGGGTATAATATTGCTCTATTTTAGAGGAAAAGTTGACATCAACAAGGTAGGCGACATACTGCGGTATTTTCTGTTCGCTGGTGGATTGTTTGTTCTCTGCGGTATCTCTGCCATATTTTTCGGTTTTCTCTTCGGCGAGTTCTTCGGTCCTTCAGGCGTTCTCCACCCAATATTGTTAATTACCATAGGTCCTTTCCAAATCGGCGGTTTTGATCCAATGCATGAACCTCTTAGCATGTTAAGGTTCGCCATTTTCATCGGTGTTATCTTTTTAAGTTTAGGTTTGGTTTTGAGAGTAGTAAACAACATCAAAAAACACCGCCTTAAGCTTGCTTTTATATCGAGTTGTTGGGTGTGGCTTCTTTTAGGCGGATTTTTCATGTGGGTTTATTGGGGTGGAATTTCTAATATTACACTATGGTTCGCTGAGGGCACTCTCATGTTTCTGGGACTAATAGTGAGTCCAGTTGTGCTTATTTCTGTAGTTACCGCAACGTCTGGAACCATAATGGAAGGAATCGATTTCAGCATAGAAGTCCTAATAGAGTCTTTAGACCACACAATATCATTTAGCCGGCTTGCCGCATTATTTCTAACCCATACTGCATTAAATTACATGTTTCTCATAATCGCCGGAGTTGAGAATGGAGTTTTTACGCTGCAAAGCATCCCGATAATAATGGTCGGAAGCATTTTAGCATTAAGCATTGAGGGGCTAGTAATATTTGTGCACTGCCTTAGGCTTCATTGGGTAGAATTGCTCCCAGAATTTTATAGTGGAAAAGGAATTCCCTATAAACCCCTTAAAGTTAAATAAAAGTTTTGCGGATTAGGTTATTCATGGACCCAAGTGTGATGGCGTCGATTGGTGCGGCAGTATCCATCATAGCCTCAGCCATAAGCGCAAGCTACGCAATATTAAGTTGTGCACCAGCTTTAGCTTCAGTAACCTCTGAAAAGCCCGAATTAGGCAGCAAATTATTAATAGCCATCATATTGGGAGAAGCACTTGCCATCTACGGTCTGCTCATTGCTTTTATGATAATATCAAGGCTGCCTACGATTACTACAGAAGAAGCTGGTCTTAGAGCTTTGCTTGCGGGCATATCGATGGGAGGTTCTGCAGCCGCTGCCAGCTTGGGGATTTCTTATTGTGGTCCTGCTTTGATGACCGCCACGGTAGAGAAACCTGAAAGCTACACGATCAACATTTTAGGACTGGTTTTGTCCGAAGCCTTGGCAATTTACGGTCTGCTTATAGCCTTCATGCTTAACGTCTGAAGAAGCCGCCTAACCCTTAAGAAGGTCTGCAAATCAATTGGGATGTTTGCCATTCATCTGGAATCGTTAGAAGTTTTCGCACTTGGCTAGGCGGGCTTTTTCTCTCCGACCCTTTAACAATGCAGCGCAGGTTTTTCACCTCTGCCCATTTCAAGTTAAGAAACGCCAAGATGAATCCCAGATTGTAGTAGCGGCTGTGCTCCTTCAGCATAGATAGGCTCATTTCAAGCGGCGCTTTATCAAGAATTGCCTCCAACCGCGACAGTGGGGCATTACTTTCCTTTAGAATTTGAGTGAAAATCTTTTTGTAAACTGGATGAGCAAATTCAACAATCTTCAATAGGCTTTCCATCATAGACTTCACGTCGGCTGTTTCGATTGCCTCTTCTAAGGTCTCTTCATTTAAAAAAGCGGTGGGCATCAAATAATCCTTAATGATTTCTGGACTAACCGCCAATTCTTTACCTTTTAAAATGACCTTAACATTAACTGCGTCAAGCTCCATGCCTAATACATCTTTGACGATTTTCTTGTCAACACCCGTCAGCTTTTCGATCTTCTCCAAAATTTCTCGATAAACAGCCTTATCCAAAGCGACTTCCAACAGCGTCAAATCTGTGATGTCTCCGTGCTCTTCTACTGCGTGCTTTAGAATTTTGCCGTATTCAAAGTCATGTAGAGCAGCAATTACATCCTCAACGCCTTTAGCTGCTTCCAAAATCGCTCGGCACCTGTTCACATCCAAAGTACCCACTGGAACGATGTTCTTCAGTGCCTCGTCAACATCAATCTGGGCTTTGGAAGCTCTAAGCATCGTCTTTACGTTTGATACTTCAAGCTTTTTTGAGAAAGCCACTAATAGCTTTTTGATGTTTCCTGAAGAAAATTTAACGAGTTTTTGGATAGTTTCCGCATAATTCTGCAGTAGAGCTGCTTCAAGGAAGCTGTAAGTAAGGGTATCTTGTGATACTGCTGAAATTTGTTTTGAGTAGGGTGAGTCTGCCAGAGCACATCGGATGGCTTCCAAGTCTTTGCCTATCAAGTTGATTAAATCGTCAATTTCGATGAGTTTTAGGTTTTCGATTGCTACCCGCGGCATTAACTCGTTATATTTGAGTGGTTTAGGCGTTACTGCGTCTCTAATTTTCGGGGCTAACGTTCTAAGCTTGAAGTTACTTCACCGTCCTTTCTTTCCGTTTTCGCTGAAGAACTCTCACTCTGATTGCATCTTGACGTTCAATTTCTTCCAGTATCAATTCAACATATCGTATTGTCGCGTCAAGTTGAGGTATTATCTTGAACCTGATTCTGTTAATCTGGCGCCTCTTCAGCGCTATGATTTCTAACATTTCTCTTATTACAGCTGTTAACTCTGCGAGGCTAACTATGAACTTCAGTGCTTCCTCACTTTTCGAGGCAGATTCTTCCAGTTGTATCGGTGTGTCTGAGAGGTTGAAACGAGGTTTTGTTGTTTCAGTTTCTTTCTTTGCGAGTTGAAATGCGGGGAATTCAATTCCAAGAACACCTGCTGTAGTGTTTACTTCAACATCGAGGTCAACAGGTTCGGCGGATAACGCTATCTCACTAACTTTCGCGGTGCCTATTAGCATCTCGCTTTCAATGAACATAGAGTAAGCAGCGCTCAAACTTTCCTGAAGTCTGGTTCGTATGGCGTGAACCCTCTGTGCATGCTCAATTAACGCTAAAATCAATGTTTCCAAGTCTTTCTGCAAGATGTCGGCGATGCCTTCAGCTAATGCTTTGCGTCGTTTTAATCTTAAAAGCTCTAGACGCGTCGGATGCACATCGAGTTTTTCGGCTGCCATATGCGTGCGCTCTCCCCTTGCCTAAACGCCTTTGTGTTTTGGATGAAACTTTTCTATGATTGAAGGGTCAATTCGCGTGAGTTCTGCCTCTGGAAGTATCGACAAAAGATTCCACCCAATATTCAGGGTTTCTTCTATGTCGCGGTTTTCAGTAAATCCTTGATTAATGAATTCCTTTTCAAACCTCTCCATAAATTTAAGGTAAAGCTTGTCGGTGCTGGTCAGCGCTTTCTCCCCAGAAACCATCGCGGTTCCTTGGACAATTTTCCCTTCAGCATAAGCATAATAAAGCTGGTCAGAAAGCTGTTTGTGGTCTTCTCTTGTCTTGTTTGGACCAATTCCCTTATCCATTAGTCTGGATAAACACGGTGAAGGGTCAATTGGCGGGTAAATGCCTCTCTTGAACATGCCTCTGTCCAGAATTATTTGCCCCTCTGTAATGTAATTCGTTAAATCAGCGATTGGATGAGTCACGTCGTCATCAGGCATTGTCAAAATTGGCATTTGCGTTATCGACCCCTTTTTCCCACTTATTATGCCCGCGCGCTCGTAGAGCGTAGCCAAATCAGTGTACATGTACCCGGGGTATCCGCGTCTACCTGGAATTTCCAAACGGGCAGCAGAGATTTCACGTAACGCTTCACAGTAATTTGTCATGTCAACCAGTATTACCAGCACGTGAAGACTTTGCTGGAACGCAAAATACTCTGCTGTTGTCAACGCCAACCTAGGAGTTAAAATTCTTTCAATTGTAGGGTCTTCGGCGAGGTTGACAAACATCACTACTCTGCTCATCGCGCCCATCTTCAGAAAATCGTCTCTGAAGAATCGGACTTCATCCGCGGTTATGCCCATAGCAGCAAAGACTATTGTGAAGCCCTCTTCTTCTCCTGTAACTTTTGCTTGACTTACTATCTGTGAAGCCAACTGTTTATGTGGTAGTCCTGTTCCTGAGAGAAGCGGAAGTTTCTGTCCGAGCAATAGCGTATTTAACCCGTCAATCACTGAGATGCCTGTTTGAATAAACTTTGATGGATGTACCCTTGAATACGGATTAATTGTTGCTACGTGGACGTCAAGATAGTCTTCCGGGATTATGCGCGGGCCACCGTCAGCAGGCTTCCCGCTTCCACCGAACATTCGTCCAAACATATCCATTGAAACGGGCAGCTTGATGGTTTCGCCGGTAAAGCGAACCGCTGTTGTCTTCACATCTAAACCTGCTGTTCCCTCAAATATTTGGATAACAGTGACTGCATCGCTGACATCTATAACTTGCCCTACTTTTTCATCGCC
>Ga0209636_10004296_pt1 | contig 14529 bp, 13 predicted proteins | sample DeeMarSWOR152_54_FD_187464 | JGI IMG/M metagenome (GOLD analysis project Ga0209636, IMG submission 187464) | Marine sediment microbial communities from White Oak River estuary, North Carolina - WOR-1-52-54 (SPAdes) (version 2) | ecosystem: Environmental > Aquatic > Marine > Intertidal zone >...
AAAGTGATAGCAGTTGATCTTGTAGACTCCAAACTTGAGACAGCCCGCACATACGGCGCAGACATAACAGTGAATCCCAGTCGAAAAGACGTCTCGAAAGTGATAATGAGTGAAACGGACGGTTGGGGTGCTGACGTAGCCATTGAATGCTCAGGTTCGGCTAAAGCCATGGAGCAAGCTATGAAGGCAATAAAAGGAAGGAACCGGTTCGAGTCAGGCACAGTCGTAAGTGTCGGACTCCAGACTGCGCCATTCCAAGCGGAATACTGGAACCTAAGAGAAGGATGGATGACGGTTTCGGGAGATCACACCAGACACGACCTCTACCAGATCATCAAGCTCATGGAGACAGGAAGAATCGATCTCTCCAACTCTATCACCCACCACATTCCCCTCCGAGACATAAATGAAGGCGTTGACCTAGTCGAAAGCAGAGAAGTACATGTACAGAGAATAGTCATAGACATGGAAAAAGAAAGCTCGCATGATCCCTATACACATCGGATCGGGTAGTCTATTAGGGAGGCACATGGCAGACAGGGTCGACCTTGTTTGCATGGCCTTCCCGATCAACATGAGCGTAGAGTACGTAGAAGTTATGAAGCTGATGCTGCACGTTCGATCGATCGACGCGTATGTGATCTAAAGCGCCTGTAGGGGATTCGGCGTTGCGTATTGCGTACCGTCTCGTAGATCTGCTTGTCCTAACTCAATACAGTGAAGGCTTTACCAGTATGATTCAGGGAATCTAAGCCACATAGACACGCACAGATTCTTCAGAAGTTGCAAGGCGGGAGGCCTTGTCTTCTAGAGACAACGTAGACAGATTTTCTGGGAGGTAGGGAACAGCTCAGGACATAAGCACTTGGAGCACATAGCCACGAAGATAATGCTTTTGAACGTCGTTCGTTCGATCGATCGGAAAGGTTGAGGTCGGATTCTCGGAGCATGCAACAGGCTCGTGCGAAACCTAACGAATTCAGGTAAATCGAATTTTGCAGCAGGATCAGGAAGATCCAGGTTGTATTCGATCTGGCTAGCTCTCGATCGATCGCACATCAAGACTCTAGACATTTGTTGATAGGCTAAAATACGGCTGCTCTTCTCCCTGCACATTGCGTCACTCCCATTCAGGGCTGCGGGCAGGCTTCTAAGGGGTAGTAAAGAGTTAGTATCCGATTGCCTCGGATTCAAATCCTAGGAATTGGCATTCCACCCCGCCGTGAAGCAGATTCCTCTCCTGATCGACGACTATGCCGACGGGTCTGGCCCAGTTTCCTATCTCCTTGTCAAGGTAGGCGATTTGATGCCCCATCTTCTCAAGATTGGTGCGCACTTCCTCGGAGAACCTGTTGTCAACCTGTATCTCCCCGACCTCCCTAGTGATCCTGGGTGCCTCGATAGCTGACTGGATATCCATACCAAAATTGATGACGTTCACGATGGTTTGAACAATAGAAGTTTGTATTGCCCTCCCACCTGGGGCACCGACAGCCATGAAGGGTTCACCATTCTTGAGTAGGATGACCGGGCAGACGTTCTGTATCCGCCTCTTCCTTCCCGAGATAGAGTTTGCGTGGCCCGGCTCTGGGTTGAGTCCGTACATGGCGTTGTTCAGAACGATGCCCGTTCCGGGGACGATCACTCCGCTGCCGAATGAGTTTACAATAGTCTGGTTTATTGCTACCATGTTCCTTTCCTTGTCGGCAACCGTGAGGGCGGTGGTGCACTCTTCGTAAGGCCATGGATTGTCGGGGGCCACCTCAAGAGCCTTCACAAAGCTTAACCTTTTCTGCAACTTCTTGGCGTATTCTTTTGAGACAAGACCCTTCTGAGGTACTTCTGCAAATCCTGGGTCGCCCATGTACTCGAACCTGTCAGCATAAGCTAAGCCTATGGCCTCAGCCATTATGTGGAGATGCTTGAGAGAGCCGAAGCCGTATTCTGAGAGGTCAAATCCCTCGAGTATATTCAGTATCTCCATTAGAGTTGTCCCAGCGTGGCTCGGATCGTAGATTACTTCGTAGTCGCGGTATGTCCCGGGAATGGGAGCGGTTACGATCGGCTCGTACATGGCCAGGTCCTCTAGTGTGACCAAACCGTCGTTCTCAGCCATGTCCTTGTCTATGGTCTCAGCGATATCCCCCTCGTAGAAGGCTTCAGGACCCTCCTTGGAGATGAGCCTAAGTGATCCAGCTAGATCCTTGCTGACAACCACGTCAGGCGAAGCTTTCGTGGTGTGCGTGTAAGGCGACGGAGGATACTTTCCATCTTTGAGGAATATTCTCCTCCATTCTGGAAACCTTGAGAAGGTTTCTATCGCTCTATATATGTGAGATGTAGTCCACCATCCGACCGCGAACCCGTCACCCGCTATCCTGACCGCTGGCTCCATCACCTCCTTCAGCTCCAAGGTGCCATATAGCTCAAGAGCCTTCGCCAGCCCCGCGACAGTTCCCGGTACGGTAACAGCCTTGTAACCTATCATATTGGAGTCATCTTTGACCCTTCGCCATCCCATCCATCCCGGCTCGGTCTCGTCCAGAAGCTCGTACATGTCTGGAGTGCAATTCTTTGATGGTCTCCCCACATAGTCTATGATGACGTTCTCCCGGCCAGCCATGTGAATCGTCATGACCCCCTCCCCACCGATGCCGTTCATGGCAGGTTCAACGACGCAATCCACAAAAGCTGCCGCGACAGCTGCGTCCACAGCGTTGCCGCCTTTCCTCATTACATCAACGCCAGTCCGCCCGATGAGGGAATGCTTCGACGCTACCATACCTTGCTCCGCTATGCAACATTCTCTGACAGCCTTCTCCCATTTCCGACGTTGGTAAACGTACGACAACTCTCAACACCGACTGTAGTCTCTTCTGTTATGACTTAAGATTTACGCCGTTGTTTCCGAGATCCATCGCTTCGATCGACCAATGTCGTTGTGACTATGACTCAAGATGAAACGGCATTCCATGAGTGGTTGTGTGGTATGCGAGCTTATCGTTCTGTAAGACCATCTCATCGATCGGTCAAGTCTCATACTGATCATAGAAACTGAGGAGCTGTTGCCGCACGACCCAGAATAGGAGAACCGCAATCGAGAACAGGGCAAACCAAAGTTCGTTCGATCGATCCGTCCTGATAGCACACTACATTAAGATGAAATGCAATATACTATAGCAACTCGATCGGGAATCCAGCGTCTGAGCTTAGGAAAGGAGGAGGCCAATATGTCTGAATTCGTTGGAAGCGTTATAGAAGCTGTCGATAGAAGGAGGTATGAGATCACAGACCTTGTTAGGGAACTGATCAGAACGCCGAGTCCAACAGGTAAGGAGAAAGATGTCGCTGCGGTCTTGACGCAGAAGATGAAGGCTGAAGGCTTCTCTGAGATCATGGTAGACCTCTGCGGGAACGTTGTGGGAATTATCAAAGGTCAGGGAAAAGGGGCGTCTCTGCTCTACAACGGTCATATGGATCACGTCCCTCCCGGCGAGATGAAGGAGCCGTACTCCGCAAAGGTTCTGGACGGGCGAGGTTTTGGGGTTGAAGGTCAAGTGATCTATGGGCGAGGTGCATGTGACATGAAAGGGTCTCTTGGGGCGATGGTGATGGCCGGATCCGTGATTCGAGATCTGGATCTGCCTTTGAGAGGAGATCTCATGGTCACTGGAACCGTATTCGAAGAAGAGCCGGGAAATGTTGGGCCCCCTGCTTTGGTGGATGTAGACAAACTTAGGCCTGATGCCGCGTTGGTTGGAGAGCCCACGAATCTTGACTTGGCCCACGGGAACAGAGGGGTTGTTCGCACTAAGATCATAACCCATGGACGAAGTTGTCATGTAAGTGTTCAGGAGCGGGGTGTAAACGCTCTCTACAAAATGGCGAGGGTCATCCAAAGGATACAAGAAACGAACAAGTCTTTGCCTTCACACCCTGTACTTGGCAGGAGTTCTTGGGCTGTCTGCAAGATAGGGGCGACTCCTAACGTCATTAATGTTGTGCCAAGTCGATGCGAAGTTGAAGTAGATACGCGAACCATCCCGGATTTCACTCCCGAAATGATAGTCGATGAGCAGCGCAAGATGATCGATGAATTGGCTAAAGAGGATCCAGAACTGAAGGCTGAAGTTCTATCTGAGGAGAGAGAGATTGTGACCTGGACAGGCTACAATGCCAAGGCGAAACCTATGACTATTCCTTTCTACATTGAGCCTCATCATTGGCTTGCCAGGGCGGGCATGGAAAGCATCAGACAGGTCCTGGGTAGGGAGCCGGATTTGAAGATCTGGGGTTTCACAACCGAGTGTTCTTGTTTTACAGAAAGAGGGATACCTACGGTAGGCTTTGGTCCCGGAGAGGAGCGTTTCACTCACAGCAACAACGAAGTATTGTCCATCGAGGATCTCGTAGCGGCCACCAAAGTCTACACGCTACTAGCCGCCAATGTGTGTACTATCGATCGATGCAGACTATGATCGCTCGAGAATTCCTGCTATGCCGCTAGACAATTCAAGGACTATGCCGATGGTAACTGGTATGTGTTCTTGTGGGTAGCAAAGCGAAGGGGGTCCGGGAGATATCGCCACAAATCAATCTATGTCCGCTTCTATCTAAACCTTCTTCAGTTGGCTCTCTACTCAATCCAGCGTGCTTGACTAGCTCCCGCTTCGTCTCCATAGCTTCAATACATTCCTCGAAAGCAAGCCCTGCAACTCATATGGAGTGAGCCCTGAGTACCCAAGTTTCTTCATGTCGATGTCCACACCTTCCATCATGTATGCGATCTCTCGTTGCAGCAGGCCGACGTACTCATCAACGCTTTCACCTACATAATCAGATCCATAGAAGACCCTGTCAAGAACGCCGTATTCTCTGGCCATGCCGAGGTTTCTAGCTAACAAGAGACGCCTACCTTTGCCTTCATTAGGGTCAACGAACTGGGCAATGTCCGTATAGACATTCGGAGAACGAGCCATGATGGCCAAGAGTTCCTCAGTCCAAGGATACCCCATATGCTCTACGTTGAATCTGAGTCCGGGGAAATCGATAGTTACGTCGTCGAGAAGCCAGATCCGAGCAAATTTGAGAGGACAGTTTCTGGGGGAACCAAACATGTGAGAGTGATGGAAATAAATGGGTATGTCGAGTTCGACAGCTTTCTCGTAGAAGGGATACACTCGTCTATCGTTCGAGTAGTAGTGGCCATAGGGTGGGGTCAGCAGCAGCCCTTTCAAGCCCTGTTCCGTTATGCACTTCTCCACCTCCTCTAACCTAGCCTTGCTGAAGGAGTCTTGTGAATCCAGAGGCTCAGCTGCAGCGAAAGACACTACTCTTCGGGGCGCACACTTCTGGATCTCTGCTGAAAGCTCGTTTGAGCCCAGCCATCGCCCTTGCATGCGAGTCATCTCTTGCGGCATTGTCTGAAACCGAGAGACTTCGATCTCGTCGAGTCGCCTCAGCAGCAAATCCATGTCAAATCCCTCGATATCCTTGATTGTCTTCTTGAGTTTCCCCACAGACGCAAACGTCTGGTACATGTGTGAGTGGCCATCTATCACAGTCAAGTCTTACCATCTCCGAACACTAATGATTTGAACGCATTTCAGTTGTAGCATCGATCGATCGAACATCCTTTGCCGACCGGTTAAAGCAGGAAACAAGGCAGACGGTTACATCTTCTAACGTGCTTCAAAGAATAGTTTGCAAGCGTTTTCTCTCAGTAGCATCGTGGCTAGTTTCGTTGCTTCTTGCTCCGTGAAGTAGTCTTCTTCCACCTTCTCTGTCAGCACGCGTGCAATATTCTCTCTGGCCATGACCTGATGTCCGTACACTCCTTCTGCGAATATATAGTCTCCGCCAAAACCCAAGATCTTGTTCGACGGAACCGTGTCCAACCATTCAGACAAAGCTTGTCTAGCCCTGTGAGGAGATATTATGTGGAGCCAGCACATGTCGACGTAGACGTTCTGGAAGTTCTTCGCTAATGCAGCTAGTTCTCCTGTGTAAGGGTATGATCCGTGGAAAATGTCGAATTTCACTTCTCTATATTCTCTGAATAGATTGATGAGTAGTGTCGGGTTGGAGTTGGTGATTATGTTCTCGTTTCCTTCCTGGATTCCAGTGTGAATCTGTACGGGGAGTCCTTTCTCTGCAGCTAACTGGATTATCATGTGTACTGTGTAGTCTTGTAGCGGCTTGGTCTCTCTTAGTGAGAGCCCTTCTGGGATTCGTTCTGCTCGTCTGGCAAGTTCTCTTCTCCTGAAAAACCTCTGGTTATAGATGTTTGCGAATACTTCCTCCGCTTCCTTCGATGAGACCTTTTCGAAATGCAGTTCTCTCATATAGGCCAAGCCAATCTTAACGCCGACAATATGCTTTGATGCATGCTCAAAAGCGGCTTCTAACGCTTGATTGAAGTCTGAGAAGGAGTGTATGGGCTTGCCTGCCCTGCTCGCTAGAGCCTCAATCTCCGTCCGATTCGTCGCCGTCACGAAATCGTCGAATCGCGTTACTGGAGCAAAGAATCTCTCGTCATAGTCTTCTAGGGAGGCGAATAGACTGTCCAAGATGGATACTTCAATCTTTGATTTCTGTTTCAGAATCCACTCATAGACTCCAGGCTTATTCGCTTCTATCATACGTGAAGCTAGCTTTTCGTAGGTATCATCGGTGATACCGTCCAGCCCGTACAGATTTCTGATGGCAATGTTGACTGCTTTTGCATAGCCTGTATTCTGGATCATTTCCCAGTGAGGTTTCAGTAGTTGCCATCTCTTCCCTAGAGGAAGACTTGGGTTCCGAATCTTCTCGAGGTCTTCCGGGGGCATTCCTGAAGAGACAAGATCGGAAGAAGCATAGTGGGTGAGAATTGTCTCAAACAGATCTAGCTTTGCGCTCAATCGTTCTTTCTCTTGCAGGAGATGCTCGTGAGTATCAATAATCTCTGTCTCATCGACTGCACGCTTTATTCTATCGTGGAGCCCTTCCTTATCACTCATTGGATCACCAAACCGTCCGAGGGCGAAAATGCAGTCAAGACTAATATCATTTTCGACAGGGAATTCTATATTCTGCGGTCTAAGTTCGCATTGGTACTTGAGATCGTGCCCAGGATGTCACACATTTTGAGCAATCTGATTATTCCCCGAGACAGTTTGAATCGATCGATCACGATCCTAGCCTAGGAACAGGCCCAAGGAGCGCCTATAGAACTCTGGAACGGTCACACCCTGGGCAAACTCGTAGAAAAATACCTAATAGCCAACCCAGAAAGGCAATTCGATCGAATCCACCGGGTTCTATCAGATTCCAATGGCCTTCTTCAAGTCGATCGGAATTATATCGAGTCTCGGAAGCCTCTCTTGAACCGGAGATAAAGGAGCGAATCTTTTGTGTGGTTCTCTCTGATACCAGTAAGCCGTACTTGATAGGTCATCATTTCTGTGGTTGTTGTGACCATGTTCTATTGTAACTCTTATAGATCTTTCAAACATTATGGGATCTGTAATGTGATATCTGTACAACGTTACTTTACCAGACCAGTTTGGACCTCCTCCCAGTATAACACCATAGTAAGGCGTACAGAACTCTTGCTGTGGACAGAAAGCCGTGCCAAAATAATCCTCGGTGCCTGTACCATGTAACGATGGAGGCCACTTTTCACCATCAATAAAGATCATGTCGTCACCCTCGCCGTACCAGTTCCATTTGCTTGTATGCCTAAGGTTGTGGATATTCAGATTACAGCCTACATAATGCCCTTTTCCTTCTACATCAAGTATCACATAGTTTCCCTCCCCAGTAGCATTCTTTCCCCCGAACTCGTACTCTTCATTGCTGATTCCCGAATCACTTATGCCTTCACAGGGATTCTCTCTATTCCACCAAGCGTGGAATCGCAGCTCTTTCTCATCCAATCTATCGTAGACCTCATAGTCTATGTAGTGGAAGAAAATTAAATCATCATCACAATCATTAGTCACTTCTATCCTTGATTCCTCATCAAATGGCATAGAGAAAAAACAGTTGAACCCTTTCCCATCTTGTGGGCTCATGCTCAATGGTGCTGACCAAAAATTCTTTACAATTCCGTGTCCCATCCCGAAGAAGTCTCCAATAGGCGTCTCGACACTTGGAAGCTTTTCGCCATCCCAATACATTCTTAGAACAACCTTTCTTGGCATGTAAGGCTCACGAGAAGCAGTCATCATTGTCGACCATATATGAGTGATGCAACCTGGCCCGTCAATATTGGCAATGACTTCTGTTGAACCTGGCGTGATGACAACAAAGTCTTTGTTCCCGCCGGTCTTGTCGTAGCTAGATTTCCTCTTTCTCTTTCCTCTCCTCTCCAATGAGAGTTCTCTCAAGGAACTTCCTATGAGCGGTTTTGAAAGACTAGACATATGTCCTACATCCTTAACTGATTTCTCGTGGCGAAAGGTATCTCTCACATCTCATAAAAAGCTATAGCTGTCGCAAGGTAAGACGGAAATCGATCGATCAAATGGTTGGGCAACGTACGATAGGGGGTCTAGAACTATGACCCAAGATATCGATTAGGACCATGCCAACATACTATAGTCATTGCTGTGCATTGACATCACCGTATCCGCAACCCAATTCTAACCATAGGGCCAGCCGCCCCTTTCTCCTTGGTATTCCACGATCTGATCACATACCCATCTCCTATTCTCATGAAGTCACCTCAGCCAATCTGTCAGCGTTATCAGAGAATAGATTGAACACGGAAAATATTAAATGGTACTTTGCTTCACGTTTAACTTCGTACCTTCCATTTTTGGTTACAGGAACGAACGATTATGAAGGTTTCAGAACTAAAGAGTTATAGTGTCGCAGATTCGGATGGGAGACCCTACTTCATAGTGAAGGTTGAGACCGAAGAAGGTGTTTACGGACTCGGAGAAGTGGGCATCCGTTGGTGGGGCGCAGCAATAGAAAGGGCTATAGAGCATCTGTCTGAGATCGTCGTAGGCCAGGATCCCTTCAGTACCGAGCGTCTTTGGCAGCGCATGTTCAGAGGTATCTTCTTCCCAGCCGACAAGGTTTACTCCTGCGCCATCAGTGCCATTGACATTGCATTGTGGGACATTAAGGGAAAAGCGTTAGGTATGCCTGTCTATAAGCTTCTCGGGGGCCCTGTTCGTGACAAGGTGGTATGCTATCCACATACTCAAGGAAGAACAACTGAGGATCTTGTCAAGAACTGCGAACATGCTGTACAAGAAGGATGGAAGTTCGTGCGCTGGGGTCAGCCAGAGACTGGCAAAGGAATTCTTGAACCTATTAAGTCGATTCAGATAGCTGAGGAGCAGATGGCTCTGATCAGAAAAGCTGTCGGTCCGGACATCAACATATGCTTCGACGTACACACTCGTCTTGATACAGCTCATTCGATCGCTCTGTGCAAAGCTCTCGAACCTTACAAACCATTCTTCATAGAGGACCCGCTACGATCTGAAAATCCAGCGAGCTATCGTACGCTTGCAAGGCATGTGTCTCTCCCCATAGCTGCAGGTGAGCAGTGGGCATCGAAGTGGTCCTTCCGAGAGGCTATAGAGGAAGAGCTAATAAACTATGCACGGATTGATCTCTGCATAGTCGGAGGGTTGACTGAGGCTCTAAAGATCACCCACTGGTGTGAGACGCATTACATAGATATCGCACCCCACAATCCTCTTGGACCTATCAGCGCGGCAGCCTGCGTCGCCCTATGTATGGCGTCCACTAATGTTGGGGTGCAGGAGATGCCTCGCCGACCGGGAAGCTTCGCAAACGACCTGTTTCCCAAGCAGATTAAGTGGAGAGATGGCTATGCCTATGCACCTGAGAAATCAGGTCTGGGCGTAGACTTTGACGAAGAAGTTGCCGAAAAAAGGCGAGTCTCACCTACTGGATGGCCACCATTACTTCGACGTGACGATGGGGCGTTCACCAACTGGTAGTTGACTGGACGGTAGACCTTCCGAATACCCGTGATAACCGCGATTTCCTACTCTAATCCCAGAAAGGGATAGACATCGATCGATCGTGGCTTTCAACCGGGTTCCTCTCATTGTAATAGGTCCAGTCTCGAAGGTTGAAGTCTACGACATGAATATGGAAGCCTCTCCTACCCGAAAGACGACCATCCTAAAGTAGTTTTCCTCTATGGCTCGCAGACATAATTTCAGTAGATATCAAAATGAAAGCAATGTCCGTCGAAACGAACTGTCGGCGGAAGCATTAAGTAGGTTGTTCAACTCTCTGTGCAGAGGGTGGGTTAACTCCGCCTTCTCAATAGGATTCGAGCCAAGCCAACGTTCGAATACCATCCCTAAAACATTAAACCTCCAAGCGAAATACAACACTTCGATTTCTTCCAGAAATCGGTAGATCGGCACTGGCCGTCCACCCCAACGGGTATATTCCTCCAGATAGTATTCCGCTAGTTCCTTACGCGGTATACCGTAATGGCAAAGGTCATCGGGTGCGCCAAAACACCACCACTCTCCCACATCCCAAAAGCGTGGCGCAAGCCCAACATCGCTCAAATCGAATAGCAGCAGTTCCCCTGTTCTTATAGAACGTGCGACATGATGTGGCTCGAAATCCCTATGGCAAATCCCCGTTTCCATTTGACCAACCACACCTACCAGTTGTTCTAAGAATCTGTGGATCTGGAGATGTTGATTCGGAAAATTGGCGCAAAGATGTTTCGCTGATTCCCCAAAATCTCCCCGACAAGCATGATGCCATATCTGGTTGGAATAGGACAGATACTTCTGTAGCTCCTTTACGTCTTGATAGGGCTTACAGGGGAGGTGAGTTCTATATTCCCGCGAGGGTTGAATCGCGTTGAACCGTGCAATGAGCGCCAGAATTTCGCGAAACTGACTTGGCTCATTGAGCATTGCATCGTAATCTAGTCCTGTGTCCAGATACTCAATGAAGATAATCTCCTGTCTGTTTTCGTTCTTCAATGCACCATACATTTTCGGGATAGGAGCCTGATGTTCTCCTAGATAGTGATAGTGATAGCTTTCTCGGAATCCTAATGCCTGACGCTTAACAAAAACATTCACCTGTTCCGCGCGCCCAGCCGCGGTCGTGTAAGTAAACGTCACAATGAGCTTCTGGCCTCGCTCGCCATAATGCATCCTATCTACACCTCTGATATCCATCTCGAACGATACGACTGGTTCACTGGCGATGTAATCGACAATCGATTGAAGTTGGGATTTTCTCAGTCCGAATATTTGCTTATCAGACAAGTATTTTCCCTCATACCCTCTATGATCTTTCTTCCAAACCCTAGACTGTTTAGTTCACCAATCCCGTACATTCTCTTCGCACCTAAATTCTTAAAGATCGATCGATATGTAATATTGAGTTTCCAGAGTCTCCATAGTCTGATCTATCCTGTCATTGAACTCAGGCCTGATCAGAAATCTGATCTTGGCGCCAGCAGGAGCTGTTCTCATAAGATTCAGGAAATTCATGTCGATCCATGGAGAGGAAATATCGATCTTATGCCATAAGCATTTCTGAACGCGCTCGTCAACGCATCAGTGATAGCGAATGGTGAATCTAGAGATGATATAACTCTAATATTGTGACCGACGTCTATTGCCATAAGATTATCGATCACTGCAAAGTTCGCGATTAGCTTCTAAAGCTGGAAATTCCTACTTAACGTTTGGGTGTCGATCGAGAAAGTGCGACTAGGAGAAAGGATGAAGGAGATCCTCGAAGTGCTGTCTGAATCAAAGAAGTCCTTGACGTTGACAGAAGTGATCCTGAAAGCCAAAAAAATAGACGGCAGACTCGAGAAAGCAAGAGAGAGATACCGGGTCTACTAATACCGCGCGATCGCAAGTGCCCCGTGATAACCGCGATTTTACACTCTAATCCCAGAAAGGAATAGATGACCGATCGATCGGCAATTTCCTGATCACCAGTCTACTTGAGTGTTTCCTGTGCTGTCCTGTGTTTCTCTATGAAATCCCAGTTCAGCTCTACACCCAACCTAGGCCCCTAAGTAACAGCGATGCAGCCGTCGCTGTCTATGGAGTGTAACCCACTCTTGAACCCGCCTACATAGAGCTCCTCGGGCGACCATGTATCAATCCTGGGATGGACTAACCCCCACTCCAAGCAATCGGCGTTCCGGATTGCCATCTTGCTTCCCACTCTTTCTCCAATAGCATGGATGGACGCGACTTCCTGTTTCAGACGCTTTGGCGTATCAAAGCCCCAGCCGTGCATCTTGAACGCTTGGTATCCGATCTTCAAGCATTCCTCAGCGAAACAGGCATAGGCCGCCAGACTAGGTTGAAGCCGTAGTCATAGCCAATGTCCGGCTCATCATACTCGAACTCGTCACAAACAACTGCGTGATTCGATCGATCGAAACAGGACACCCATGGTTTCTTTCCTTCATTCCGACTTGACTTCTTTCCAGGCAGAGAAGGACACCCGCCCAAGAGTCTTATAAGGCCACGCATTGATTTTTGCATCGTAGCTGAATGACGATGAGAATAGTACGCTGCAAATCTGGTCGAGGTCTGCGTCTAGGGCTTTGGATTGAGGATGAAGTAATCGACTTAACCTACTTGAACAAGATACCTTTCAACTCTTTTACAGATCTGGTCGTTCACGCCTATAGGAAGGAGATCAGCCTGGAGGATTTTGTCATGGAGGCGCTGAGGAGGAATTCAAAAGATCTAGCCCGCCTCCCATACAGAGAACTCGACAAACCAGACAAGGGTGGCGAAAGACTGGCTATCCCGATTGATCCACCCGAGATCTGGGGTTGCGGGGTAACCTACAAGAGAAGTCGTACGGCCAGAGAGTTTGAAACTGGAACGAAGGGAATATATGACCTCGTATATGATGCGCCGAGACCAGAGATATTCTTCAAAGGAACAGCCGGCCGCTGTGTCGGTCCCAACGACGACATATGTGTGAGGGGCGATTCAAACTGGAGCGTCCCAGAGGCCGAACTTGCTTTCATACTGGGTCCAGATAACAGCATCATCGGATTTACCGCGGGGAACGATGTTTCGGCAAGGGACATTGAAGGAGAGAATCCACTTTACTTGCCCCAGGCGAAGATCTTTGAAGGTTGCTGTGCTTTGGGCCCCTCCATCGTGACCGTTGAGGAGGTCGGATCTGAGCCTAAACTCGAAATCGAATGCCAAGTGTTTAGGTCTGGAAAAAGCATATTCAGAGACTGTACCAATACTTCGGAGATGAAGAGGAGCATAGAAGAGCTCAAGTCTTACCTATGCAGATACAACCCTATGCCCGTCGGCACGACATGCCTCACCGGAACCGGAATAGTTCCTCCCAACGAGTTTTCCCTTCGAGACGGGGACATCGTTGAGATAAGAATCGAAAGAATAGGCACGCTAAGAAATCGAGTTAGAAGATTGGAGACCTATTCCTGGTCGAAACTGAACTCACACGGATCAAGGGGGTTTGTTCCAAGTCTTGGCGGTTTCTAATACCCTTCTTTGTATTCTGCATGATCTCAGAAAGCTAACCCTACTGCAATTATCATTATTGTTACCAGACCTAGCTCGATCGATCGATATTCGCCATATTGAACGAAAGCACTTAAGTTATACTTGAAATGCGGCTCAAGGTTGACTAGCGGAACACGGTGTGTGAAATCGATTTCGAGAAGGTTCGAACGATCCTGTCTTCTAGGTGTGTGTTGGGGTATAACTGATAGGGAGTAAGCCAGAGTTTTGGGTTGGGTTGGGGATAGTTCCCACCCCAAAACCTAACTATATAGCTAGGACCGCTCTCCCAACCACTTTTCCTTGCTTAAGCTTCAGAAGTACGTCGTGTGCATCGCTGAGACTATAGGATGACCATTGAACTTTCACTTTGCCCGCTGATGCGATCTTCAATGTTTCTTTCATATCTTGTCTTGATCCTATCACACTTGAAATAACAGAGTATTCTTCCGGAAAGACTATCCGGATATCGCCCAATACTCCCATCAGAATTGTTCCACCCCGTTTTACGATCCTACTTGCTTGGCTAATAGCTTTCTGAGCCGGCGCATGCACCATGACGACATCTACTTTTCCTGTCGTTGATACGTAGTTATCGACATCATCTGCAAGAAGCGCATGATCAGAGCCAATCTTTTCTGCTAGCTTAAGCTGGCTTTCAGATATGTCTATAGCTATTGTCTCAGCTCCTGTCAAGTTGGCGAACTGCAATGACATATGACCCACCCCGCCTATGCCTATGACGGCAACTCTTTTGCCAAACTCTACTCCTGCTCTTCTCACAGCTCTATATGCGGTCACTCCTGGACAGAATAGAGGTGCACCTTCCTCGAAACCTATGTTGTCTGGAAGCGTGTATACGAAATCATGTGGAGCTGCTATGTATTCGGCATATCCTCCGTCAACACTTTCTCCCGTAGCTGTCCTGCTTAGACAAAGGTTCTCTCTTCCAGTGATGCAGTATTCGCACGTTCTACAACTCTCATACAACACTTGGACA
>Ga0209636_10004297_pt1 | contig 14528 bp, 12 predicted proteins | sample DeeMarSWOR152_54_FD_187464 | JGI IMG/M metagenome (GOLD analysis project Ga0209636, IMG submission 187464) | Marine sediment microbial communities from White Oak River estuary, North Carolina - WOR-1-52-54 (SPAdes) (version 2) | ecosystem: Environmental > Aquatic > Marine > Intertidal zone >...
AAAAGCCTTCAGTTGCGGAGGTTTCCCGGATCAGATTCACTTCCTGAGTGGCAAACGTCACCCCTTCGCTGTTCATTGCCGTCTCACAGTTGAGTGCCCCTGGCAAGGCGACACTGATCCAGGATGGTAATCCGCTCTCAGGAGGTGACTTGCGTACGATGAAAATATACCTTCCTGTGTTTATATCATCATCGGGATGGTCATAGTTACGTCCCGTTATCGTGCCTCCTCCTTCAGTTATGACATCCCAGCCGCTAAAAGAGGTACAGTGAGTGCTCAGGAGGTGATCGACATTATCGACACAAGTCGAGGCAATCACATCGTTTAGGGTGAGGTGCGGTCGACAGCGGCTACATACACCGCTCCCCCGGCACGGGCCTCCATCCCGGCCAGAAAACCTTCCATTTCCTGCATATATTCTGCAGGAACCGTGTACTTGTCGATATTAGGAAGCATAAAAGTTTCCATAAATTCAACAAGGCCCTCCTCGTGGTTTAATTGTTTTTCCAGGTGCTCGATAATCTCGGGTGCGTACAGGTAACCGTGGGCATATCCCTGCTCGTAGTGGGTTCCCCACAGGGTTAACAAGGGTATACCTTCGATCTCGGTCAGCTCGCCGTTGACATTCTCGGTAATCGGCAGCCAATTATTAGTTGGGTTTTCCGGCTCCGGTTCCGTCGTTGAATCCTTGTCGCAACCGAGGAATGTTAATGATACTGCCAAAATAAACACAGTAATGACGGATTGTAAATTTGTAAAACTCATGATTGTCTCCTCCTATGATTAATTGTTTCGATTCTACTTCGATTTATGCTCATTGCTCTCCAAGGTGTTCCATCATCTCTGCTGCTGAAATTGCTCTTCACCTTCGTTTTTCTTCCCGACGAAGTGATGAACACCTCGCCAAGCGATAAGAATTCTTCACATTCTTTTTATCATTAATATTACAAACTATCCAACCCATGTATACCGATGATTACAGCATGCATGGCCTTCCATAAGCGTCTTATCCGGTGTTAATACAATATTCGGATGATATCCTTTTGCCCATGCGTAATCCCCCCAGCAAATCTTGGCATAGCTGATGTCTCCCGCATGGTAATCAATGATCACGGCCTTTCACCATTGATGTAAGACCAGTGTGTATGAACGATCTTCCATTTTCCATCTAACTTAGAAAAGACTTCCGTACAGTTCCAGGGAATTCTGCTGACAATCGATCCGTCAGGATTGAGATTCGTCGAGAAAAAACGGTAGAACAACACAGCGGCATCACCATGAACCTGAATTTTGGGATCAATGAATTCCATCACATCATAGTAAATTTTCCCCACACGCTTCGCATATTCTGCTTTTAAAGCTTCCAATCCGTCCAGGCTTTGGGTGTACCCGTATCGAAATAGGTCACTTCTTGAGCACTGATTTCGGTGAATCCCCAGGGATCCCCTTTGCGCCAGCGTTCCATCGCAGCGGATTCAAGCGCCATCAGTTCTCCTAATACTACGTTATATTCTATCCTGGGTTGCTTTATTGGAACCGGCAACTCAGTTTGCTCGGGAAACTTTTGATTGATATAAGACCAATGGGTATGAATAATCTTCCACTCACCATTCAGTAAACAGTACACTTCCGTAGTGTTCCAAAGCGATTCATCGAGGATAGAGCCATCCGCTTCGGTTCTTGCGTCCCGGTAGTTATAGGTTAATACAGCCAGATTGCCATATCGTTTGATTTTGGGATCGATAAACTCTGAAACCTGGTAATTGATTTTTCCCTCAAATTGTTTCAAATACTCTTTGTATGCCTCAAGTCCTTCGATCGGCTTTGTGAGACCAGGATCAATATAAATGATTTCTTCAGCACTGATCTCCGTCCATCCCCAGGGATCGCCTGTGCGCCATCTTTCCATGGCACCATTCTCTAATGACATGATGATTTCTTCCATTGGTTGATCTCCATCTTTGTTTTGATCTTGTGGTGAAGAAAAAAGGGATGTTGAAAATAACATACCCAAAATCAACACAAGTATGATTCTGCAATAATTCATAATTCCACTCCTATGATTAATTGTTTCAATCCTACTTCAATCTATACTTATTGCTATCGGATGAACTGTATTCGGTTGATGTAAGATTGATATTCTATTTTCCTGCAGCAATCATCTTATCTAATGTTTCTTTAGAGTACCACCTGCCATTAGCCATGACTCCCTTCATATCTTTTATGTTTGCTACATTGTCCAGGGGATTTTTATTGACCAGAATTAGATCCGCACGTCTCCCAATTTCTATTGTTCCAAAATCGCTTGAGCCTTTCATTTTTTCAACAACTTTTGAAGCGTTTACAGTGCCGGTAGCAATGGCTTCATAAGGAGTAAAACCATTCTCTGTTAGTATTCGCAACTCATCGTGGAGCGAGAAGCCGGGCACTACTCCCATTTCCCCGATTCCGGAGTCTGTTGATAGAAGTAGCAGTACCCCGCCAATATGTAATTTATCCAAAAGCATTTTATCCAAATCATACTTATAAGTCGCTAATTCTTCTATCCCCTGAAATTGTCTTTGATGTTTTTCTGTCCCCTGGTTGAAGGCATTTAGATATTCTTGAGGTAAATATTGTACCTCAGGTCGGGATAAAAAGCCGCCTGGATCGAACAACTTTTGTACAATGATGTCGTCTACAATAATGGTTGTACATACTGCAATATTTGCAGCCCGTATATTATTAGTCATCGTAGATAAAAGATCTCCATATTTGGAGCTAAAAAGTCCTTGATTAAAACCCAAAGAGATATCTTCCTGCTTGTAAATTGATTCGATTAAGTAAGGAAGCCATTCCTGCCAGGCCAAAATTGTGTCTCTATTGAATTCAACAAATTCCCAATCCAATTCCTCGATGTGTGCTATTTCATTCATTCCTTCGGCTATAACGCCATTCAAACCAACCGGAAATGGAATATGACCCGCTGTATACATTCCTAATTGTTTTGCTATACTCATTACCTCATGAAAATCATCTCTTGATATGTATGAGTATATCTTTAGAAAATCTACACCCCGGGCATAGTTTCCCATAACAATGCTTTGCGGTTCTTGATCCAAAGTAGATGGATGGCCCGGTCTTAAGCCAGAAGTATAAATGGTCGGACCATCGAGCGTTCCTGCATTTATTTCATCTCTCCATTGAAAGGGATAGCTGATATCCTGACTACTTGGTCCGAAATCTCTTATAGTGGTTACACCATTAGCGAGATATAAAATTAATGGCGAAACAGGCCAGCGTTTGTCTAACCAATCCTCCCTGGTATGGACATGCATATCAGCCAGACCAGGCATCAGGTATGCTCCTGTTCCATCAATGCAGGTGATGTTTTCTGGTATAACAATTTCATCTGAGGGACCAATAACTGTAATTTTTGTACTCTCAATCAAAACGGTCTGATTCGTTTTCACCTGATTATCGGTCATTGTAATAAGGTTTATATGAATAAATCCCCCGACTTGCTCATCTGGTTCGACAGCAACTGGATTCGATTTTTTGCTGCAATGTGTCAGAAGTAGTAGAAACAGCAAAACAAAGAATGTCAATATCATTGCCTTTTTCATGTTTGTTCCTCCTATAGAATTTAAAAAGAAATGGTTAATATTCTTGATATATTTATTTTTATGAATTGTAGCGGTTGCACTGTTGATTTAGCCAACAATTGTCTCAATCCAGAGATTATAAGATTTTAAGTGGTTCCTGCTCGCCCAATACCAATTCCAGCTATTAGATTAATGCTATTTTTACCCTGAATATCTTGAGCATAAGTTGGCCTGACAATTAACGATATTAAAATGACTAAAATTGGTTTAAAGCAACCCAACCTGGACGAGCGAGAACCAAAAAGATGCTCGACCGCTAATTACGCGAATTAAACAAATTTCGCTAATCCGCCAGTTGGCGGATTCGCGAAACTGGAGTAATTAGTGGAATTCGCGGTCAAAATATTTTTGTTCATTGGGCAAGAAATTAACTGTTTAGGTACTAATCAGCTTTCCCAGGTGACCGGTGATTACATTCACGAGATTGGAAATACTCGTAGGGATGGCTTCGCCCTCTTCGGTATTATCCATTAATCCGATACAAACATCATAATCCAGCAAATAAATACACGCCGCTCCATACCCTACTGCATTGCCGCCATGACCATACGCTTGCAAGCCATTGAAAAGCTGAGGATTAAACTTTACAACCCCTAAACCATATCCGGCACATACAAGCTCTTCCCCGGTGCAGGGAGGATGAAAAGTGAGCATCCGATCCAGGGAGGCCTGACTGATGACGGTCTTATCGTGAAAGAGTGCCCATGCCCATTTTGCCAGATCCTCCGCGGTAGACCATACTTCGCCGCTGGCAGCACTGGACCAGGCGGTTCTTGGCTACGAAGAAAAATCATCATAAGTGCCATCACCATTAAGGTCATACCAGCCATGAGCCATAAGAGCTGGCAGAGCTCCCCTTATAGAAGTAAAAGAATTGGTAAGACCTAATGGCGTCCAAAAGCGCGCCTGGTTTACTGCAGATATTTCCGTTCTGGTTATTTTTTTGATAATCATTCGAAGCAGAAGGTAATTTGTTGTGGCATAATTCCAGCCAGTGCCCTTAGGGAATACAGGCTGACGAACAAAAGTCAATAATATTTCTTCAGGCGTCCAGACTTTGGATGGATCAGAAAAGATGGCGTTCCAATAATTATCGTTATCCACGAAGTCATAAAGACCGCTGGTATGGTTAAGAAGCTGCCGGATAGTAATCGTGCTGTCGATATTGGGATATGCAGGCAGCCATTTATCCAATGAATCATTTAAAGTGAGTTTGTCTTCTTCCACCAATTGAAGAATTGTCGTTGCGGTGAATATTTTCGCGATGCTTCCTGCTGAAAATCGCATATCTGGCGTAATTGCCGATGTCCCATGAGAAATCCCGCTAACACCGATCCAGGTTTGGCCATCGGACAGAATTACCGCGGCTGAGATACCTTTTCCGCTCGATGTGTTCAGCGCGCTATCCAATGCTTGATGCAATTTTTCGTAAAGCGTTCGTACTGATGTTGTATCATTGCTATCAGACGAATAATAAATAGAACGAACTGACAATCCGGTAGCCTTATCAAAGCTGCCCCTGAGTACCAATCCATCGGATTTATTGAGGTTGTAGCCCCAGGCAGTGCTGGTGCTGCTTTCTGAAGAGCCCCACCAGATACCAGCTCTGCCCATGTCAACAAAATCACCGTTGACGAGACGGCCGCCGCCGGGGAGCCCTGTGAATCCACCTGAATTGTCGCCATTGCCATTTGATCCCCATCCGGTTGTTGATTTCATTTTGCTACCTGCTTCATTGCTGCCGCCTAAATAATCGATAAATTCTCCCCATTCCTTGTTATTAGGAACACGCCAACCTGCAGGACCCAATCCCCGGGGATCATTTATCGCATACCAGTTGTAAAGTTTCCCATATTTTTTAGCGTTAGCTGGATCGTTGTTGTAATAGCACCAGGCAGGTTTATGCTCGTTTCCTGCGAGTTGCCATTCTGCCGGTGTTTTTGCCTCAGGAATAGAATCCCCATTTCTGAAATGACTGACATTCAAATTTTCGACCATCCAGATCTGATCGCCAATTTTCATTGTTTTGTAAACATTGCCATCAATGTCGATAGTGGGGTCATATTCTTCAACGATGATTGAATGATCATTTCCAGTGGGTGATTCTTTAGAACAGGAAGATAAGTTTAGCGCTAGCAAGACACATATAACCACTATGAATATTATTTTTTTCATGATCGATACCTCCAGTTTTGTTGATTCAAAAAATATGTATACTTGTTTAAGGTAAGAATTTCATAGAAACCTGTCATTACGAGCGAAGCGAAGTAATCTCATAATCAACTGAAAAATCAGTAGATTGCTTCGTCGCTCCGCTCCTCGCAATGACATATTCAATCATGAAATTCTAACCCTTAATGCGTATAATAGCTTTTTAATAAGATTTGCTTTGACACAGCTCTGCCACATCAGTCACAAATTTTAGTTGATCTGTGTTTTAATTTTCGATTTTTTTTTGTATTGCAGGATTTTATCTCATCTCATCCTATCATCTATGCTGGCAATTATTCTAACCAAACAACCTAGTAAAAAAAATCGTTTAAATTTCAATTACAGATACTGATTTGTATCAAGATCAAGTTCACCACGGCTTCAACTGACCTATTTTAAACATTAAAATTGATTTCAGATATTCTCTGAATCCATTAATGATCTTTAGCATAAGAAAAATGCTGCTGCACGATTCTCCATTTCGCATCCCTCTTTTCAAGCACACCAGTCCATCTCACGTTTTCCCAATTTGCCGGTTTACCTTTCCACTCGTTAAAATCATCCACCACACAGTAAAACCAGGCAACATCTCCTGATTGGGAAAATTGAATTTTCAAATCACGAATTTCATGCCGGATCGCTTTAAAGTACGGACTGCCCAGAACGCACTGTCTTTTTTGACTTCATTGAATCCAAATTTCACCCGGTCATAAGGCGTCACACTGATAAAATTGGAATCATCGGCAATGGTTTGAAAAAATAAATTAAAGTCCTTTTTTACTGCCCAGCCGAATACATTATGAATTGCTTCTTTAATTTCTTTCAGCTCATTGTTCTTTTGGGATGCGCTTTCCGTAACTTGAGCTATGACGACCGCTTGTGTCAAGATCAGAATGCTAAGAGTCAACAACAACCATGTAAAATATTTATTCTTGCTATTAAAAGCTGCTTTCATTATCATTTCTCCTATAACAAATTGACCACCTGCTCCTCCAACGTGTCCCTGTCAACCATTCCAAAAATTTGATACTGCAATTCACCATTTTTAAATAAAAGAATGGCAATCGTATCCGATACTCCAAATTTTTCTGGAATCAATTCATTCTCATCAATTTTGAATTTCCCGACTTTCAGTCTGCCATTATACTTTTCCGCCAGATATTCCACAACAGGCGCCAAAATATATGCGCCGCCAAACCAATCCGTCTCGAATATCACCAGCACAAGCTGTTTGCATTGCAGAACTTCATCTTGAAAATTTATATCAGTGAGTCTTATAATATTAGCGTTCTCATTCATGAGAGGATTCTTTCAATTTAGTTTCAAACTGATAGGGTTCAACTTAAATTATCAGATTAATTTATTTAAAATTTCAAATCTCTAAACTCAAATTCCAAATAAATCACAATAATAAAAATTTCAAATTTCAAACGAAACGGTTTGTGATCAAATAATTATCCAATTTCCATTCCAAAAAACAAAAGCCATTTAGACAACCATCTAAATGGCTAATATTCAAAAGATTAATTCTTTCTCTCTTTGAGAAAAAAATAGAGGATGAAAACCCAAATATTCTGATATTTAGGAAATTTCTGATATGTCAGAAAAATTGTGCTTGCGATGAATGCCCAACTTTTCCATGCGGGAGAAAAGCGTCTTGGGATTGACTTTCAATATTTTGGCTGCTCCTTTCTCGCCGCTGACTCGCCAATCGGTTTGCTTCAAAACTTTCAAGATATAGCGACGTTCGTTTTCTTCCAAAGACTCAAGGGAAGCATGATTGTTACCGTTGGAACTTTTTTGAATCCACTCTCCTAAAACCAGCTTTGAATTATTGCTGAGAATGATCGATCTTTGAATGATGTTCTCCAGCTCTCGTACATTTCCTGGCCAGTGATATTTCCATAAGGTATCGATCACATGTTGTGGAATCATTTCAATTTTACAGCCGAATTTTGCATTGTACTTTTTGACAAAATATCTCACCAAAAGCGGGATATCTTCCTTTCGTTCTCGCAGTGGTGGAATTTGAATGGGAAATACATTTAAGCGGAAAAACAGGTCTTCTCTGAAATTGCCTCTATTGATCTCATTCTCTAAATCTCGATTAGTTGCTGCAATGATCCGCACATTAACCTGAATTGTCTGATTGCATCCAATCCGTTGGATTTCTCCTTCTTGAAGCACTCGCAGCAGTTTGGTATGCAGCTCCAGCGGCATCTCACCAACCTCATCCAGAAAAATGGTCCCTTTGTCCGCAATCTCAAATCGTCCCAGCTTTCTTGAGATCGCTCCAGTAAATGCTCCTTTTTCATGTCCAAATAACTTGCTCTCGATGAGATTGGGGGGTAAAGCAGCACAATCCACTTTTATTAGCGGTCTGTTTTTGCGCTTGCTCAAGCTATGAATGGCACGAGCCAGCAGCTCTTTTCCTGTGCCTGTCTCACCAACAATCAGCACCGTCGAATCGGTCGCAGCCACCTGCTCTAATTGATGCAGTATCTTTTTAAAACAATTGCTGTTGGTGATGATGTTCTCAAAATTGTGCTCCAGGTTAATCTCGTTTTGAAGATAGATATTCTCCGCCTGGAGGCGACTCTTTAACCGCTCCACTTCGGAAAGGGCATTTTGCAATGTCTGCGCCGCTTCGGTCTTTTCCTTTACCTGAATTTCTAATGCTCGCTTTTTCTGATGGATCTTTTTGGTTCTCCAGACAATAAAGCCATATATTGATAGAATAAAAATAATTCCCACAAGAATCTTAAACCACAAAGCCAGCCAGAAGGGCGGCGCAATAATGATATCCAGTGAAACACCATCCTCATTCCACACCCCATCGCTATTGCATGCTTTCACTCGAAGCGTATAATCTCCTGGCGAAAGGTTTGAAAACGTCACGCTTCGTTGATTTCCGATATAATTCCAATCATCGTCAATCCCTTCCAGTTTAAATGCATACTGATTATTTTCAGGAATGGCAAAATGCAGAGCAGCAAATTCAAACGAAATAGCCCTATCCCGATGGGAAAGCTTAATTTTTTGAGTCTCAGCAATCGTTTTTTCTAATATTGATCGATCATCATTATTCTTTGCAATGGGAACTGATTTGTTAAATAAACGAAGATCAGTGATCACCACATTCGGTGGACATGGATTGAGGGAAAATTGACCAGGATTAAATTCATTGAATCCGTTGATACCCCCAAAGAACATGGTTCCATCCTTGCTCTTAAAACAGGCTCTTAAATTAAACTCATTGCTCTGGAGACCATCGACAACCGTATAATTTAAAACATTACCTGACTGAGGATTGAATTTCCAGAGACCCTGGTTGGTGCTAAACCAGATATTCCTGTCATCATCTGCCAGAACTCCGTAAATGTAGTCCAGAGGGAATCCATCCTTCTCTCCGTTAAGGGTGAATTTTTCACTTTTGGGATTGAATTTGTTAAGAGCGACATCTGTACCAATCCATAAATTACCTTCCCTGTCTTCACAAATTGATAATACAACGTTATGAGCTATGCTTGATGTATCACCAGGAACGTTTTGAAACCTGGTAAAAGTTTGCCTGGTCTTCAGGCTATCATAAACCAATTTATTAAGCCCCCCTCCGTACGTTGCAATCCATAGCACACCTTTTTTATCCTCGTAGATAAATTGAATCGAGTTGCAACTAATGCTCTGAGGGTCTTGAGGATCGTTTTGGTATCGAGCAAAACGCTTATTCTTTTTGTCGAATCGGTTTAATCCATTATAGGTACCCACCCATAAATTTCCGTTTCGATCTTCGCACAAGCTGCGCACATTATTATCGCTTAAACTGTAAGCATCCTCTGGATCATGGCGATATCGAATGAAAGTCGGTGTAGAGCTTTCTTCATGACAGGTCATTTGGTACATTCCGCCAAATTCGGTGCCAATCCAGAACGTACCTTCGCTCTCCTGTAAAATCGTCAACACAGCGAAGTTGCCTATGCTGTTCTTCTGCTCTGGGACAGGTAAAAAATTTTTAAAACGGTTTTTATCCCGATCAATTCGGCAGAGTCCACCTCCTGCTAATCCAACCCACAGCTTGCCCTGATGATCCTCACAAAAAGACCAGACAATTTCTCCAGGTAGACTTTGGGAGTTAAATAATTCCCTCTTATAGTGAATAAATCGATTTCTTTCTGGAGCAATTTTATTGATCCCCCCTGCGTGTGTTCCGATCCAGATCACTCCCGCTTGATCTTCAAAAACAGAAAGAACCACATCGGAATTTAATCCTGAGCAGGGATCAAGAGGATTTTTATAATAGTGGCAAAAGATTGGATTTACAGGAAGAGGATCGCTGACCGCCAAGCGATTGAGTTTATCATTGGTACCAATCCAGAGATTATTCAGCCGATCCTCACATAAAGAAGTGATGATATTATGGCTCAGACTATTCGGATCATCAGGATTCGTTTTAAAACGAGTAAATTTTTCAGTTGCAAGATCAAATACATTCAAGCCTTTATCTGTACCAATCCAAAACCTTCCTGTATGATCTTCAATCAAACAGCTCACATTATCAGAACTGATGCTTCGAGTGTCGCCTGAATCGAAGCGGTAGTGCATAAAAGAAGGTGAATTCTCACGATTATTTCCAACCAATTTGTTCAATCCACCTTTATTGGTGCCAATCCATAAATTTCCTGAACGGTCTTGGTAAATCGAAGTAATGAAATCACTACTCAAACTATAAGGATCAGTGGCATTGTGTTTAATGCAAGCAAAATTAAGCGGTGATTGCGGATTAAAAGTAACGAGTCCCTGTCCTGCCGTACCAATCCACATCGTTCCATTACGATCCATTAAAATGGTGTTGACAAATATTCTTTGATCGGTTTCTAGCGAACTGATCAAAAACCTTTTAAAATTTTCCTGTTCAGCATTATATTGGTGCAGGACACCATCGGTTGTCATAATCCACATTGTACCTTGCTGATCTACGTACAAACCGATTATCCAATTTCTACTCAAAGAGGTAGAATCGTCAGGGAGATATTTGAAGACTTTGAAATGGTAGCCATCATACCGATTCAGTCCCCCTTCTGTCCCAAACCACATAAAACCCTTCCTATCCTGCGCAATACAGGTCACCGAGCTTTGAGAAAGCCCCTGTTCTAAAGAAAGATGTTCAAAAACAATTCGCTTCTCTAAATAAGATTGTTTCTGTTGTCTGTCAGGAGGTGTTTGTTCGTTCGCATGGCTTAAAAAAAAGGGGACGAGAAGAAAAAAAAGAAGCGGTGTGATCAAGTGTTTCCTAACGACTAATTTATTTAATTTCCTATGCAGGCACATTTTTTGATAACCTCTCTATTTATTTAAGGAAGATTCAAAGCAAGAGGAATATCACTGTAAGTCAAGCTTTATTAACGGAATTTTAAGAAAGTGGTTGCATATTTTTTGTGGAAGTTAAACCAAAATAGTACTTTTAGAATTTTACAGGAGTTCTTCTTAGGATTTGATATGGGCGATTGGAGGGGAATTGTATTGAGCGGAGAGAAGTATTGAGCAAATATTGGTTTGCTTTAAAATTAACATAAAGTACAATGAAAAATATCTTTTTAAATCTTCACCTTGTATTTCCACCTGAAATTCAAGCGATTTTTTCTTTTTTAATACCAATTGATTCTTCAAAATTGACTCTTGATATTATTATGGCAACCCATGCCAAATCGACCGTGCAACTTTCCAGGAGCTATCAGGTTGGCGGCGAAGGATACGGAATAGTCTTGACCTTTCATACAAGTCAGGCCCACCACTCTTGAGATGATAAATACCATTAAATGTTGCCCATTCATAAGCCCACTCACCAATAATTTTTACCTCTTCAAATTGTTGAACATATTCGGTAATTTCATATTTTTGATTTTCTGGCAATTGCTCCTGCATAAATTTCCAGATCGCATCTCGCCCTCGGATTGGCTCCTGTCCTGGTGGCAAAAGAATGCAATCATCAGTCATTAACGTAATTAATGTGTTAATATCATCAATTTTAGCAGCAGCCATATCCATCTCGTGCAGTTGGTGGATGGCTGCCATGTCTGCATCATGGGAGCTTTTTTGCCCCGATGGTATGTCGATCATTTTTTCTCCTATGATAAAATGCTGTGACTCAAATATACTTATTAAGGTTAACAATTTCATAAAATACTGTCATTGCAAGCGAAGCAATCTCATAAATGGCTAAAAATTAAAAGATTGCCACGTCGCTTCGCTCCTCGCAATGACTGATGTAATACTGAAATTTCAACCCTTAACAAATATTTTAATTATCAAATTCCTTCAGTCTCAGTTCTTCAATAATCTTCGCATCCACCCACCAGATATCATAATTCCCATTCCTTCCACTGTTGAAAAATAGATACTTGCCATCAGGCGAAACATAAGGATTGTTAGCGCCATAGAAGTTTACTTCTTCTCCCATGTTTATCGCTTTCGTCCATTGTCCGTCCTTATCTCTAAAGCTGATAAATAGACTACTCATTCTGGATTGATCCTCTCTGCCAAAAATGATATAGCTTTCATCAGGCGAAATAAATGGAGCAGTTTCAGAGAATTCTGTGTTAATCATTTCACCCAGATTTTCTGCCTTTGAATATTCCCCATTGATGAGTCGGGATAGGTAAATATCACTCGCTCCTCTACCACCTGCATCAGTAGAACCAAAATAGAATGTGCCATTACTCGATACCGAAATCTGCCAGCGAATGGTCATGCGACCCACGATTTCACTGATAAGTTTCGGTTCTGCCCAGCCCGTTTCGGTTTTATCGATCACCCAGTAATTCTCTCTTTCCTGATTCTCACCTGGTTTAGTCGATCGTTTGGACATGAAAAATATCTTCTTTCCATCGGGTGATACAAATGGAACGTCATCGTTGATGAGCAAATCTCCAGTAAAAAAAGCATATTGGGGCGCCGTCCACCGATCATTTTCCACGTGTGACGAAAAGACTTTAAAGGCACCTACAGAACCACTTCTTTTATACTCCGACGTCCAATAAACTGTTTTGCCATCGTGTGAAAATGTCACACAACCGTGTTCTCCATGAGGTGTGGAAATAATACCCAGGGCGAAAACCTCTGGCTTATTACCTGGTGGTTTTTGTCCCAAATATGCTCCTTCCAGAATCGGGAATTGCTGTGGCGATTGATCTGCTCCTTTTGAATCCAGCAAGTAAGCGATGTCATCATAACCTCGTTCAGTTGCAATATTAAATGCTGTTTTTCCCGAGAGAATCCTCACATTCAAATCAGCCCCTTTGCTGACTAATAATTCCACAGCGGCTTTGTGTCCATATTGGGCGGCATAGTGAAGTGGTGTCCAGCCATATCGATCTGGTTCATTATAATTAAATCCCTTTTCGATTAAGATGTTGATAATTTCTGCCGAACCCCCTTCAGCGGCAAAATGAATTATGGTACCGCCATTATTCGTCCCAACATTCAAATCAGTCCCTTTCTCGACCAGAATTTTAAACAGATTTTCAAGTCCATGCGCCACTGAAAATCTGGTTAACACACGATTTTTTTCATCGACGAAAGCACCTTTCTCGATAAACAGGTTTACGATATCCCGATAGCCGTACTGAGCCGCCAGCGCAATCGGTGACACCCAGGTTCCCTCTATCTTTGCATTGATATTGGCACCGTGTTCAATCAATAACCGCACCAGGTCAATATCATCCATTCGCCATACCGTCATCATCAAAGGGGTAGCGCCTCGGTATTCTTTGATGTCAATTTCTGCTCCTTTTTCAACAAGGAGTTTGATAATTGATTTGTGCTTATTCCATGCTGCCAGATGGAGTGAAGAAAATTGATCTTTATTCTGAGCGTTAATATCTGCCCCGTTGGTGAGTAGAAGTTCTGCCAATTCTACTTTCCCGTTCATGGCAGCGAAATGCAAAGGTGTATTGCTATTAATTTCTCTGGCATCAATCTCTGCTCCATTGGCGATCAAAAATTCGGCGATTTCTTTGCCACCCATCTCAGCAGCAAAGTGCAAAGGCGTACAACTGCGATCATCCTTTGCATTCACCGCCGTAGGATCTTTTTCAACCAGGGCTTTAACCCTTTCAGAATCTCCATTTTTTACCGCATCATGAATTTCATCCGCTAAAACGATATTTACTGAGATTAGAAAAAATACCAATAAAACGGAAAACTTGACTTTGGTTTTCATTTTTAGTATTCCTCCTTATAGTAACATATTAATTTTTATTGTCTTCATGGTTTCTCCTGTTCAAATGTCAAAGTTATGCTGTTTGTTTCAGAAAGATTTTTACGTTTGGTATTACGGCAGAAATGAAAGTGGGTTGCATGGTAATTCGTTTCATTAATAGAACTTGCGGGAGGTTGTAAACTCCCTTGCAGGCTTTAAAGATTAAAAAATTAGCGAAAGACTTATTACAAATAAGCACCAAAGAATATTCGAAGCTGGTAAAGTTGGGTCATTTCTTTAATCTGGAGTAAAAAAGATGAGAGAGACGATAAAAGAAGCAATAGCTGATACAGTTCAGGATCTTGTTCTCAGTGGGATAAAGACATCATTTAATGCCCAGCGCGGCGAAGCCGCAATTTAAAATAAACCGCTAATTATGCGAATTACGCTAATTTGATAATTATAAAATATGCTAA
>Ga0209636_10004300_pt1 | contig 14526 bp, 7 predicted proteins | sample DeeMarSWOR152_54_FD_187464 | JGI IMG/M metagenome (GOLD analysis project Ga0209636, IMG submission 187464) | Marine sediment microbial communities from White Oak River estuary, North Carolina - WOR-1-52-54 (SPAdes) (version 2) | ecosystem: Environmental > Aquatic > Marine > Intertidal zone >...
GGATGTCTCCTGGGTTTTGCTACTGGTGATGCTTTGGGGACTCCTCTCGAGTTCTCATCGAGGGGCTCATTTGCTCCTGTGGATGAGATGATGGGAGGTGGTCCGTGGGGTCTGCAACCCGGCCAGTGGACAGATGACACCTCAATGGCACTCTGTCTCGCTGAGAGTCTGATCACGAGACGTAGATTCGATCCGGTTGACCAACTGTCACGATATCTGCGCTGGTACAGGGAGGGGCACTTAAGCAGCACAGGATACTGCTTTGACGTCGGTGGAACAGTCCGGTCAGCTCTGCTACGCTTCGAACAGACACGTGAACCATTCTGCGGCCCCACAGATTACTACACTGCTGGCAATGGCTCGATCATGCGTCTGGCACCCGTGCCACTCTTCTATGCCAGAAATCCCCTGGAGGCCATTGAGAAATCCGGGGAAAGTTCCCGCACAACCCACGGCGCGACAGCAGCTGTAGATGCGTGCAGATACTTCGGTGCGCTATTGGTCGGCGCCGTGAACGGCGCCCCGAAAGACGCACTCTTGTCAGAGCTGTACAGTCCCATCCCAGGCTACTGGGAGGAGAATCCCTTGGCGCCGGAGATCTATTCCATAGCCATCGGCTACTACACGCAGCGCGATGCATCACAAATCAGGGCCACCGGATATGTAGCCAGGTCACTCGAGGCAGCCCTCTGGGCTCTCCACAGCACCAGCACATTCAAAGAGGGATGCCTCCTCGCAGTGAACCTTGGAGATGATGCTGATACGACTGGCGCGGTGTACGGCCAGCTGGCGGGCGCGATGTACGGTGAACGTGGAATCCCACAGTCCTGGTCCAAGAAACTGGCACAGCGTGAACTCATCGAATCGTTCGCAGAACAGCTTTTCGTTCTCTCGAAAGCTCCCTTCTGATGGCACCAAGGGGCATGCTCTTCGACCTGGATGACACCATCGTCGCCTATGATGCGGTGGCTGAGCCCACCTGGAGATCGGTCTGCGACCATTACTCCCGACGGTTTCCAATTCTCGACAAAGATGTCACATACGACACGATCAAGGAAGTTCGCATCTGGTATTGGTCCGATATGGAGAGACACAAGTCTGGCCGGAGGAACCTTGACGAAGCAAGGAGAAGAATTGTGCGTCTCGCTCTTGCACAGTTGGGTGTCAACGATGTTGGGTTGGCAGATGGGATCGCTGACATGTACTCAGTGAGAAGAGAAGAAGAGGTTCACTTCTTCCTCGGAGCAGAGAATGCGCTTGAGTATTTCAGTTCCAATGGCATCTCCCTTGTACTCGTTACGAATGGAGATGCAGGGAAACAGCGAGACAAGGTCAGGCGTTTTCAACTGGAGAGGTTCTTCAAGGCTGTTTTGATCGAGGGAGAACTCGGATATGGCAAGCCTGATGAAGCCATATATCTTCGCGCCCTGGATGAGCTCTCCCTGAGCCCGGGAGATGTCTGGTCAATCGGAGACAACCTGGAATGGGATGTTCGAGCACCTCAGAAACTCGGGATCTACAGCATATGGAATGATTACAGAAAACGTGGACTGCCCCCTGGTAGTACCGTGGTTCCCAACCGCATAGTACATAGTATCTCAGAATTAATTCCGAAGTGAAGATCCTCGCTTCGGCATGTGTCAGGGGGATGAGGAACGTAACCCCACACCATGAGCCAGCGTCTATATTGGTGCAGTGAGTATAGAGGTGATGAAGAAGTTGAAGGGAGCGATCAAGGAAGAGTGTTGCGCCTAAAAGGGTGGCAGAGTCTATCCCTAAATGTCCACAACAACTAATACGCTACCCCGCTAACCCCCAAGACTGATCTGCCACTCAAGGCCCCCCTCTCTTCGGGGGGCCTCTTCACGCACAGATGCTTCACCTGACCTCAAGGTTGGCGCGAACTTTGTCAAACGGCCGCGTCTTCGAGAGGAGATCGTCGGGTCAGACGTCCCAGAGAAGTCTCACAGCAACTCTCTAAGTTGTTGAGGCTCCGGCAGAACGTATACCAATGGTTGGCGGTTGACAAAAGCCCAAAGGACGATAAGATTTGGGCGGCATAGACCGGAACATCTATGCGCCTCAAACTGTCTAACTGTATATGAAGAAAACGCTGTCTCACTATGAGATTCTGAGAGAATTGGGTCGAGGCGGAATGGCCACTGTGTATGAGGCTATAGACATCAACAGCCAACGTCGTGTTGCCCTGAAGGTACTTCTCCCCCAGTTCTCAACTGACAAGGTTATGCGCACGCGGTTCCTCAGAGAGGCTGGGGCAGGAATGAAGCTGGAGCACCCGGGCATTGCCAGGGTCTATGAGGTGGCAGAGGTGAGGAATGAATCCTTTATGGCCATGGAGTTGATTGAAGGGAGAACTCTTGACGAGCTGATCGAGGAGGAGGTTTTTGATGTGGAGAGGGTGATTGATGTCGGACTGAAGGTTGCAGATGCGTTGGCAGCGGCCCACGAGAAGGGGATCATTCATCGTGATATTAAGCCACAGAACATCATGGTGAGCAACGGACGCGTGAAGGTGATGGATTTCGGATTGGTGCGAATAACAGAGGCTTCCAGGATCACCTCCATCCACGAGATCGTTGGCACGCTCCATTACATGTCTCCGCAGCAGGCAACTGGAATCGAGATTGATGAACGAAGCGACATCTTTTCTCTCGGAGTGGTCCTCTATCAGCTACTTACCGGTACGCTACCTTTTGAGGGAGATCATCCGGGCGCGATCATCCACTCCATTCTGCATTCTGATCCATTGAGAATGGATGAGTTGAGAGAAGGTATACCCATAGAAGTGGAACAGGTAGTTTTCAAGGCTCTTCAGAAGAAACCGCAAGATCGGTATCAAACCGCAGCGGAACTGAGATCAGATCTGGAAACGGTGACACGGATTTCCAAAGGAAATAACCTCAGGCTCATCGCCTCTGAGGAGGTTTTTGCAGAGCGGATTCGAGGCTTCTACTCTCCTCTCGTGGGTCGGGAATCAGAACTAAGGATGCTGGAGGATCGCGTGGATCGAATGCTGAAGGGAGACGGTTCAACCATACTGGTCAGTGGACACGCAGGGATTGGGAAGTCCCGGCTCATCTGGGAAGTGGCGAGGAAGGCGAAAAGAGAGAAGGTCCGGTATTTCGCGGCTACGTGTGTCTTTGGAAAGGAACTTCCTTACCGACCGGTTCTCGAAGTGATTCGCTCCTACCTTGAACTCAAGGGAGTGAGAAGTCCTGAACGGTTGAGTAATTTCATCAAGGAGAAGGCACCTCATCTTGCGGATAGGATGGCAGTTATCCAGACGCTTCTGCTCATGATGGGAGAGAAGGAAACATCACTCGTCAACAAAGAGCAACTCTGGGACACTGCCACCGAACTCGTGAAAGTAATGGCTCAAGATAGACCAGTGCTGCTTCATCTTGACGATCTCCATTGGGCTGATGCTCCCACCCTGAATCTTTTCGGCTACCTTTCGGCCAATACCCGAGGGGAGAGGATACTGATTGCAGCCACTTATAGACGGGAAGAGCTGTCCGGGGAACCGAGGTCTCATTTTCTTCTCTCAGTACTTGAGAAGATGAGAAAAGAAGGGCTGTACGAGGAGATAAACTTGGAAAGACTGGATGAGAAGCAGACCGACAATCTCATCTGCTCAGTCTTTGCCCACTCCCATTTTCCTGAGGCCTTTACCAAATCGATGTTCGAGGAAACTGAGGGCAATCCTCTCTTCGTTCTGGAAACCCTGAAACTGCTTCAGGACCAGGGAATCATCGTTCAGGAAAACGGGGGGTGGAGACTGACCCGTCGTGTTGAGAAGTTTGCTATACCGAAGAGAGTGAACGACGTGATTCGAAATCGACTGAGCAGTCTGAGTCGAGAGGAGAGAATCCTTGTGGAAGTCGCCTCAGTGCAGGGACGTTCTTTTCAGTCCGACCCACTCTCTCACTGTTTGGGGCTGCCTCGAATGAAAGTGCTTCGCGGATTGCACGACTTAGAGCAGTCCCACTATCTGATTCATTCCTCAGAGAGGGAGTACCACTTCGATCATGGAAAAATCAGGGACGCCGTGTACGAAAGCCTAATTCCAGAGCTGAGGAAGGAGTATCACAGACTTCTGGCCGAGTACTTTGCCAGAGATTTCGGAGAAAGAGAAGAGTACGCAGGGAAGATTGCACATCATCTCCTCGAAGCGGACCAGAAGAATGAGGCCCTCCCCCATCTCATCAAGGCGGGACAGAGTGCGAAGAAACTCTTTGCCAATGAAGAAGCAGTCCGATATTTCGATAAGGGTATTGAAGTTGTGAATAAACTCCTTGAGCAACAACACACTCCAGATCTTCAACGCACGAGGCTCACGCTGCTCAAAGGGAGAGCTGAAGTCAAGGCACTCATTGGCAGCTACGACGACGCTAGGGTGGACTATGAGGATATAATCAGGGTTGGCCGAAGCTTGCAGGACCCGAAGGAAGAAGCGCATGGGTTGTCTGGATTCGGGGCAACACTGAGGAAACGTGACGATGAAATCGCTATGACCTACTACCAGCAAGCCTTGGGAATTCAGAGGGAAATCGCAGACAAACTCGGCGAGGGTTCTACCCTGATGGGCCTGGGTGGCATTCACTATGATCGGGATGATTACGACACCGCCCTACGTTGCTTCCAGGAGTCATTGCAGATTCAGAGACAGATTGAGAATAAGCGAGGTGAAGGCAGCGCACTCAACGGTATCGGAAACATCCATTACAACCTGGGTAATTACGATACGGCGCTGGACCACTTCGGACAATCCTTGCAGATTTGGAGGGAGCTCGGAGATAGATTGGGTGAGGGCAATGCACTCAACAACATCGGTAACGTCCATCTGGACCGCGGACACTATGACGTCGCACTCAGCTCCTATGAGCAATCCCTGGCTATCAAGAGGCAGATTGGCGATAAGTTAGGTGAGGCTAATGTCCTTAACAATATTGGGAACATCTACGCGACTCGTGGAGATTTTCTGAGGTCGCTCACTGACTACGAAGAATCTTTAGAAATTCAGAGGCAAATCGGGAACAGACTGGGTGAGGGTGACGCACTTGGCAATATCGGATACGTCTACTGGAATCGTGCGGACTACGAGATGGCGCTGAGTCGCTACGAGCAGTCTTTAGCAGTCCGGAAGGAGATTCGAGATAAGGAAGGACAATGGGAATCGCAGCACCATCTGTGCAAACTCTGGTTGAACGTAGGGGATCGAGAAAAAGCATTAGGAAGAGCCAAAGAGGCTGCACGAATAGCTGAGACAGTTGCGGCAAAAAAGATGAATGCACGGTTCCGAATCGACACGGGGCTTGCGAAACTCCTCAGAGGTGACTACACGAAGGCTCATCTCGATATTGGAAAGGGCTTGGAAATCGCAAGGAAGATGATGGGAATAGACGCTATTATAGAGGCTCTCGAACTGCTTACGGAGGTAGAAATCCAAAGGGGAAACGGAAAGAAGGCCAGCCAGTATGCAGAAGAGGCACTCGGTCTGGCGTCGCGAAAAGAGAAGAAGCCAGACGCTGCGCGCGCGCATCTTCTGCATTCCCGAATCCATCTGTCACAAGGTGATCTCCGTGAGGCAGAATTCCATGCCAGCGAGGCCCTGGGAATTGCCCGGGGTTGTGGTATGAAGGAGCAGTTGTGGCACGCACATCATTACCTTGGCAAGATTGCCCTAACGCGAAAAGACTCGCCTTCTGCACAGCTTCACTTGCACGAAGCTGTGCAGATCGTAGAAGTGATCCTCTCAAATCTCACGGGAGATATGGCAGAAAGCTATCGTGGCAGAAGCGAAGTGAAAGAACTATATGCGGGATTGGAGTCCGTCCACAGACGGCGCAGAGACTGAATGAATAGATCTAAGGGCATGCACAGCGGAAGCAATCGGTACATTCGCCCTCGTTTTTTGTGGCACTGGCGCAAGAGAGACGGGCATTGTGACTGCTGAGTGCTGTAGGGGATGGTCTCAGCGTAGCCTTGCTGTCCATTGTTGCGACCTGAAGGAGGAATAGTATGAAGAAGATCAAAGTACTGTTCGTGTGTGAACACAACAGCGCACGGAGTCAGATGGCGGAGGCATTCTTGAATTCAATCGCAGGAGACAAGTATGAAGCATACAGTGCAGGTCTGGAACCTGGCACATTGAACCCCCTCGCTATCGAAGCGATGAAGGAAGTCGGTATTGATATTTCGAAGAAGAAGACAAAGAGCGTATTCGACTTCTACAAGCGAGGAGAGTTCTTCTCTTATGTCATCACGGTCTGTGACCCTGCATCCGCACAGCGTTGCCCCGTGTTTCCGGGTACCGTCTCACGGATGAACTGGAACTTCGATGACCCCTCAGCTTTTGAGGGAAGTCAACTGGAGAGACTTGCAGAAACCCGCAAAGTGAGAGATGCCATCAAGGTAAGGGTCGAAGAATTCATACGCAGCACAGGCCGATGACGAACCGACAGAGGACGCTCTACATAACATAGAGCGTCACAATCGGCTTTCAACCTATTCCACCTCGATCCCTCCCTCTCTACAGATGTATCACCGGGGGACGATGATTGCCACGCGCACGCGAAATTGCCACCAGAGAGTGGATATCAATTGGTCGTAGTCAGTCCGTACCTTCTTCCCTCTTCCGAACGACTCAAGTCATGGGTCCCCCCCCCGTGGTTTTCATAATCCTCGTGTCTCCTGTCAGAATTCCCCTTTGAGGTAAAGCATCTTGTCCGACTGATCAAACCCATCTGCACTCAACCTGTAGAAGTACACTCCCGCAGGAAGATGCTGCGGCGTCCATCTCATCAGGTATTCCCCGGCGACTTGCCTTCCTTCAACCGGAATGGCTACGAGTCTGCCAGAGGAGTCATAGATCCTCAGGACGACTTCTGACGTGCGCGGCAGAGTGTACGAGATAGTGGTCGAAATTCTGAAAGGATTTGGGTAGTTCTGTGCGAGATGACTCTGATGACTGATCTTTGGTTCGGATTCTGCCACTTCCACCGAACCGGTGAAGTGGTAGATGGAAAGATCGTATTCGTCCGCAACGTATATTGTGTCGTTGACTACGAACACTGCGCGTCCCTGCCCAGGAGTCTGGTACCGTCCGACAAGAGTGACGTTGCTCGTGTCACCTACGTCGTACACGAAGAGTCCACCCGCTGTTGTGGCGAGATAGGCGAGCCTGCCCTCGCCATAGACCCCCTGAGAGAAACCCGGTGCCGAGATTTGGTCAACGAGAAACGGATGTGCAGGATCGGAAACATCGACTATCGTGAGGTCGGATGCTGCAAGGTATACGAGGTTGCCCGATACATGTATGTCATTTGGCCAACTCCCGACCGCGAGTGAAGCGGCCTCCCAAGGATTGCTGGGATCGGACACGTCTACAATGTGAAGACCAGGATCTGAGCCTGCCAGATAGGCGTAGTTTCCAGCGATGTCGACTTGGGTCGCGTATACAGAATCATAGAAACCGACCTCCCAAGGAGTGTCAGGGTCCGATATGTCGACAATACGCAGGCCGGAGTCAGAACATGCGACGTAGGCGTAGTCACCGACGACATCTATTCCTACGGCAGGGCTTGGTGTGCCATGCGTACTGATTTCCACAGGAGCTGCAGGGTTCGCAACGTTTGCGATCTTCAGTCCCAGGCCGTAGGCCGCCACATAGGCCACAGTATCCCTTACGTACACATCGTTCGCGTGATTGCCCGGAGTGATCCAATCGCAGATGACCTGAGGTTCTGCCGGATCGGATACGTCCAGGATACCGAGAAACCTGTCGTATCCGCAGACGAAAGCGTAATTGCCGGATATGAAGACTCTCGATGCTGTTCCCCATATCTGGTAACTGCTCCTTTCGACGGGGACGGCCGGATCGTGTATGTCGATCAACCGCAATCCTCCGGGGGACCCGTCTGCAAGATACGCATACTCGCCCTGGACGAAGATTCCTGAAGCATCATCTGAGTTGAACTCGCCAAGAGACAAGGGGTTCTCCGGGTCGGAAACATCTACGATCTGGAGACCCGAGCGGTCATACGCGATATAGGCTATGGTATCCACGACACAAACCGCATTTGCCTGTTCCTCAGGTTCGTCGAAGTGGCCCGCTTCAAACAGACTATCCGGTCGGGAGACGTCTACGATTCTCATCCCCGAATCCTCCGCTGCGACGTAGGCGTAGTCTCCCTGGACATAGATGTCCACCATGCTACCGGGCAGCTCAAGTGAGCCGATTTCGAACATGCTGTCTGGGCGGGAGACATTGAGCACACTTACTCCGAGATAGAAATCGGCTATGTAGGCAAGAGTGTCCTCTACCCACACTCCGTAGGCATCATGTACCGGACACTGACCGGCGACCTGAGGATCGGTCGGGTCGCAGATGTCGAAGACATAGAGACCTCTGCTTCTCGCTCCTACATACGCATAGCTCCCAAGAACGTATACACTGCGTACGCCGTAATTCCCTATCTCGTAGTCTCCAATAATCTGTGGATCTGAGGGTGCGGATATGTCGACCACTACGAGCCCGTACTGCTCGTCACCGATGTACGCATGACTTCCATCCACCGCGAGTGCACGGGCTATTCCAGGCGTAGGTACACGCCCTACGAGTTTGATTGAATCAGGATTTGCGGCATCGAACACCATCAGCCCATGTGCGTTGCACGCAAAAGCCAAGTCTCCAGCCACCTGAACATCGTAGTAGTACCCGGACACGAAAGCATCCCCGATGAACTCGATGTTCTCTCCAAACTCTGCGGTAGTCGCAACGGGTAATGCGACTGCAATCAAGAGTACGTACCCCATGTTACGCACGGTTACCTCCTTTTGTGGATCTTGCTTCCTCCGTTACCATCTCTCTTGATCCTACCTCAGCACCAGGAGCTTCCTGGTCGCTCTGTAGTCTCCTGAGTCAAACCTGCAGAAATACGTCCCCGCTGGGACAGGGAACCTGCAGCAGTCTCTTCCGTCCCACACAGCAGTATAGCGACCGGGTTGTTGATACTCGTGTACCAGAACCCGGACAAGCCGCCCCGAGAGATCGTAGATCTTGAGACTGGTGAAGAACTGAGATTCATTGCCCAGTGGATTCCCCGGAATAGCATAGCGTATGGAGGTTTGGCTCTGGAATGGATTTGGGTAGTTCTGGTGAAGACTGTAGGTCGAAGGAATAGTTCCTGGCCGTTCTTCCTCTACATTTACCGTCGGGCGCCTCGTGGTGAGGAAACCGATCTGGAGAACGTACTCCGTACTTTGGGTTCGGCCGGTCACCGACTGGCCAATGGCCTCAACGAGCCGGTAGCTCGTGGCCTCCGCAGTGCTGCCTCCCTCGTCTATCGCTGACCAGGGGATGACGTAGTTCTGTTTGACTACAGATTCGGCCGTGGCGTTAGTACTGGCGGCAGAGCTAAGCGCCATGGTGAGAATCAATCCAATCATGAGGCAATTCTCCTTCATATCTCCTCCGTGTGTATGTGGCCATACGGCCACAGTCTGCAATCCCTAGGCACAAGGATTACGCCAGATTCCGTGGGTATCCGCTGCTGGCTCATTCTTTCATTCTGTGATATGATCATTCTGTCGCATACGTTCTCGCATGCGCGTCCTCTTCCCCTTCTGTTTTCAGTCTCGCAGAACGCTCCAGCTCCCGCACGTGCGTAACATCGGCCCTTGTCTCATGGCCTTTCTCTCTGGCTACGGCTATCCAGTCGAATTGGCAGTTTGGATCACCCCCCCATGACCTCACTGTGAACCCCCTCGTCGACTGCTCAGGAACATAGAGTCCTGCACCAGATTTCGGTGTGACAACGATGCGGATGGGTATTTCAGTCGATGCGAGTTGGGAGAACGACTCATCGAAAGGAACGAAAAGCTCGCCTTGAACAAGCCAACCCGTCCCATGCGTCACGAGCTCGGCGTAGGGAGAGACTACTGCAGAGAAAGATTCGTAGTCGCCCTTCTCGTTTGCCTTAAAGGTTCCCCAACCCCCATCTGCGTAGGCCCACCCGCTGCCCGTAAACTGGTAGCGTAACGAGTTGAGAGGGCCCCCGTAAGCATTGATGATGGCCCCGGTGCTGTCGTTGTCCAATTGCAGGGTGGCATGGGTGACGCCGGCCTTCGCGTTCTTGAAACTCGCTGCTGTTGCTTCGGAGCTCTGTCCGTAGAGCGCGACTCCATAGGCTTCGCCCACATACACACCACGAGAGCCCGCGTGGTCGATTCTCACACCGTCTTCGTCAGCGTACTCCACGTACATTCCGTTCTCTCCTGCATCTTGTACACGAAAGCCGTTGTCGTTGGATCGTCTCACATGAAAGCCATCGAACCAGACGGAATCAGCGTTGACTCCGTAGTCGGCACGCCACACGTAGATACCATCACCACTGGCTGTTCCCACGTAGACTCCATCGTCTCCGCAGTTACCTATCCAGACGCCGTCGTCACCAGCGGACCAAATATCGAGTCCATCGTCCGCTGCTCTCTCGACGTGAAATCCGTCGTAGCCTGACCTGGTTGTGTCTACACGAACGCCGTAGTCTGCCTGACCTATGTGAATTCCGTCGCCGCCTACGAACGGTATGCTTATTCCATGGCCAGTAGATGCATTGCGTACGGTCAGAATGGGAGAAGTGGAGGAACTCGATACCGTACAGGGCGTAACCAAGCTGTGTGCGTACGGCACGGTGTCCGCCCCTCCTGTTCCCGGAGATTGCCAGCTCGCCACTCCGTTCGCATCCGACGTTAAGACCTTCCCGTTAGCCTGGTTGCCATCAACCATCCGGATATGCCCAACTACGTGTAGCTCGTTCGTAGGAGCAACCGCGCCAATACCGACTCGCATAGGCGTAACTGAGTTGTGTAAGACTATGGAGTTGCTCGAAGAAGTCGTGAAGTCTCTACCGAATGCGAGCGTATAGTTGGCATTTACTCTCACGCCTTGTCCCGCTGCAAAAGAGAACTGGCCGGTGACGGTATCGCCATATCCGCCAACAACTGCAGAGTATGAACTGGTCGCGCTGTTCTCTCTTCCTCCCCCTATCGCCGCATAGTTGCCACTGGCCAGGTTGGAGATTCCTCCCGCGCACGTTGAGTAGGAGCCACTGGCGGCGTTCTGTGATCCTCCAGCGACCGTGGCAGCAGGGCCCGACGCGGTGTTCGAAATGCCGCCACCGATCGTTGCATCGGCTCCAGTGGCCGTATTGGCTCTGCCACCTCCTACCGTGGTAAAGGAACCGCCCGAGGTATTGTTCACGCCCCCGCTCACTGTGCAGTGAGCGTGGTCTGAGCCAACCGCACCCGTCGTACAGCCGGTGCCGAGGTTGACATGTGTACTGTCGTATGCTCCATACAGGACGTTCGATTCACTCCTTGAGAGAGCATATTCCGCCGTAGGGTGGAGAATTTCACCGGTGAGGATCCAGTAACCGCTCCCGCCAGGGGCCCAAGAAGCCGAATCCGCCCACACAGAATGGTTGGCAGAATGCGCATAGCCTGCGGTGTCGGCGCCATGCGCTCGAAATGCAGAACCTACGCTCACCAACTCTGTCCGTGGATGGAGTGCTTCCCCTTCTATCTCAGTCTCGAGCCAACGAGGTTCATCTGAAAACAGATCGGTTGGTAGGGGATTGACCGCTCCCAGGAGAACGTTGAAAAGTCCATCGACTATCGGGATTGAGGACTGCGTTTCGCTCCAGAGTTGCGCTCCTCCTTCTTGTGAATCCCATATGCTGAACGCCATCTGCAGGGTGTCGTCGGTTGGATTGCCGAGGGCGTCTGTGAGATACCCCTGATAGTTGATTTTGTGAGGCACAGACTTCTCGGCGAAATCCGTCCGAGTTGAACGAATCTCCACAGGACCGCCGTCGCCGGTCACGGCAAAGGCACCCGCAAGCGCTACTGCCATTGACATCACTACACATCTCATCGCTACCTCCTTTGAATGCACTTCTTTTTCTTCGTCCTTCTTCAGATGTGCTCCATCTCCCCTCCTTTCTGAATTGTGCTTTGATGCGGCGCGAGCGATCATTTTGGTTTCTTCTCTCGCCTTTTCTTGACTGTTTCCGTGAACTTGCGACCACAAGCATAGCAGTACTCAGCGAAAGATGTTTTTATGGGAGCGCCACATGCAGGGCACCTCACGATGAGCTTGATCCCGCAGTAAGGACATATCTCGTCGAGGTCATCTCCTGCATAGTTGCAGATGGGACAGATTCTTGTCATGGCGAGCTCCTTTCTTTACGTCATATATATCGCAGCGGCCCGTTACAAAAACGTTACAGAATGGAATACGACCATACCCAGGGTGTAGCGAGGGCGTCGAATGCCCCGAGGTCAAGTAGGAATCCAATCCTGAGGGTACCGATGAGGAGATGGAATGTGTTATTGATGTTTAAGGCTACGGAGTTCACTCTCCTGCCTGACGCGCAGATGCAGTCACTCGGTCGCCAGACTCACGTGCGAGGCTGGAGGTCTCTTCGGAATCTTGTGGATTGACCCTGCAGCAGTTGACCTGAACGTCAGGTAGGCTTACTCTTTCTCTTCAATAATCCGTGTCTGGAGTGTGACGGTTTCGCGACTTGGGGAGAGACCGAGTTCTTGCTTGAGACCCGTCTTCAGCCGCCCGAATTGTCGCAAGGCACCCGTTCTGTCACCCTGTCTCCAGAGTCCCTCCATGATGACCCTGTGCGCTCTTTCATCCACAGAGTCTATTGCGAGGAGGCGATAGGCCAGCAGTATTGCTTCCTGCCACTCGAAACGCTCACAGTGTCTTTCGGTCAGCCAGGTCAAGAGCTTCTTCGCCTTCTCCTTGAGCTCCATCTGCTTGTCATTGATCGGAGGTTCGTACATTTCGGGCAAGAAATCGCCTCGGTAGAGCGACATCGCCTCCTGAGCTGTCTTCTCCGCAAGGTGGGGCTTCTCCCGCTTCTGAGTCAGCCACTGTTTCAAGAGTTCTTCGAATCTCCAGAAATCCACCCACACCCATTCCCGATTGAGCGACAGGAATTGAACGTCCTGTTCGATGCATGGGAAGTTCAGAGTGCGGTTCAACCTCGTCAGAGTGACCCGGAAATTGGCTTGAGATTTCTGATCGCTGGCCTCCGGCCACAAGTACGAGGCGAGAATCTCTCGAGTAGACTGTGCCCGTCCAGAAAGCACGAGAATGAGGGCAAAGAGTTCCCTCGCCTTCCTGGATTGCCACTCGCTTTGTGTTATTGGTTGAACGTCTCCAGGCCGGGTGACTGACAGCCCCCCGAAAGTGCGTACTTCAAGGCGACTCTGTCGTGTAGCGGACTTCTTCAGCCTTCTTAGTGTGGACGCAAGTGCATCGCTGAACTGGCGCTGCTCCATCTTCTTGAGCAGATGTTCGACTTTTGGCGTTGCACCTATCTTGAAGAGAATCTTAAGTCCCTCCGCGAATATGCGCTCACCTCTCTCTCCTCCAAGGGAGAGACCAAACTCGGTCTCAAGTCGACTCAAGTCCGGCAACGCTTCGTTCTCCTCGAGTATCCTTTTTGCGTTTCGGTAGAGTCCCAACGCATCTTTTCTCTTACCTTCCTGCGAAGCGAGAACGGCTTTCTGTCCGAGAGCATTGGCTACTTGATTGCTTAATGAGAGCTCGCTGGATAGCTCAAGTGCCGCATCCGCTTCTTGCATCGAGCCTGCGAGTTCTCCCTTTCTCAACAAGACCCTGCTTTTCAACAGATGGAGGTCACACAGCCACTCGCTACTCAGTCTGTCAACCGGGATGGGTTCGAGCTCGCTCAGTGCTTCATCATGCCTCTCCATCTCAAGCAACGCTTCCGATCGACCCAGATGCGAGGCTGCGACAGCTCTTGTGAATCCTATCTCGCGGGCCTTCGCCATCGCGGCATCGAAGTGGCTCATTGCGTTTTCGTACTCACCTTCGGAGAGAAGGCATCGCCCCAGAAGAATCTCGTATGCCGCAACTTTCTGTGCCCTTTGGGCGAGTTCTGCTTGTCTGACGACATCTCTGAGCTTAGCTGATGCAGACTGCAATTGGCCGAGTTGGATCTCAAGAAGGCCCAGGTTCGCTTCCGAGGTGGAGCGCGCAGTCGTCAGGCCGAACTGAAGTGCGACATTCAGAGATCTGGACACGAGTCGATGCGCTGCCTTCAGATTTCCTTTTGAGAAACTGATCATGCCAAGGATGTAGAGCACCTTCCAGAGTGCAGCTGGCGCAGTCTTCGGATCGATCTCTTCTATCAGCTTTTGAGCTTCTTCTTCCGCTTCCTGAAACCTCCCTTGCCTCCCCTTGAGATTGCAGTCCTCCGCCCTCAATACCCAGAAATCCTCGTCCGACTGATGTGCCATGGCGAGCCCCTTCTTCAAGTAGGTCTCTGCTGCATCCATATCGAGTGAATTGATCGCGCGGTAGAGCAGAATCCTATAGAGCCTTAGAGCCTCACTTCTCAATCCGCTACGAGTCAGCCGGGGTATCAACTTCTCAATCTGTGCCGATGGCGGCGGATTTTT
>Ga0209636_10004301_pt1 | contig 14521 bp, 14 predicted proteins | sample DeeMarSWOR152_54_FD_187464 | JGI IMG/M metagenome (GOLD analysis project Ga0209636, IMG submission 187464) | Marine sediment microbial communities from White Oak River estuary, North Carolina - WOR-1-52-54 (SPAdes) (version 2) | ecosystem: Environmental > Aquatic > Marine > Intertidal zone >...
AGAGTTTCCTGAGTTCTTGTGAACACTGTTGTCAAGGAGCGACTTGCGGGAGAAGTGGGGCACCCTTCGAGGATGAGCAGGAAGGGGAAAGCCCGGCCTTCAGAGCCGGGAAGGGGCAGGGTTTCCACACCCGCGAACTCCGAAAGGGTCACTTCGGGAGCTTCGGAGCGAAAGGACAACAGTGTTCACATACGAAAACTACAGAGCAAAATATAATCAACAGGTTACAAAGATGATGTACCCAAAAGTCAGGAAACTCCAGCAGGCCTAAGTCCGGGGAAGCCGTGACCACACTCGGAAGTCGAAATCCGAGGCATAGGCCGGACAGGCAATATTGCGAGGGCTGTTTCGCCTGTGTTAAGTTGTGAGAAGACTGCAAATCCGACCGTCCGAGGTCGAAGGGTGAGTTTTGGATTTGAAATAAGCCGAACCATGGAATTATCAAGAAAGCTTCTGAACAGCAAAGGGCAACTCTTTCAGAGATCTCTGTACAGGGTCTTAACATGTCATCAAAAAGGGGCATCATCGCTCTAATGGGCTCAGGGGAGCTGACCGCAACCATGGTTGAAGTCCATAAAGAACTGCTGGCGGGGTTGCCCAGTCCCCCGAGAACCGTGTTTCTAGACACACCGGCTGGCTTTCAGCTAAATGTCGATCAGCTGTCAAAGAGAGCCGTAGAGTATTTTCGGTTTCATGTTCAGCAGCCCATGACCGTGGCCTCGTTCAAGTCGAAGGAGACGAGTACACCATACGAAGCCGAGCAGGCCTTTTACACGCTGCGAGAAGCCGATTTTGTCCTGATTGGTCCTGGAAGTCCGACCTACGCGGTTCACCAATGGCGCCAAACATCCATTCCAGAAATCCTTATGAAGCGGATCGAAGGCGGCGGATGTCTGGTGGCCGCGAGTGCCGCTGCCCTGACGGTAGGACGCTTCACCCTTCCGGTCTATGAGATCTACAAGGTGGGCGAGGATCTGCATTGGGTGGAGGGGATGGATATTCTCGGGTATTTTGGCTACAACCTCGTCGTGATCCCCCACTGGAACAATGCCGAAGGGGGGACTCATGATACTCGGTTCTGTTATATGGGTGAAACGCGTTTCAGGAAACTTGAATCCGTCCTGCCGGATGATGCAAGCGTTTTCGGTCTGGATGAGCATACGGCCTGCCTCATGGACCTTGAGAAAGAGGAAGCAGTAATCAAGGGAATCGGCAGTGTCACCCTGCGACGCCCCGGGGGCGAGATGGTTTTTGAAAAGGGAGACCGGTTTCCTCTTGATGTTCTTCGTGGGGGAGAGCTTGGAAAGAGATGGAAACCGATGATTTCCGAGTCAACGGACTCAACGGTGGCCCCTGAAGCAAAGGAAGAGTCTTTCTGGGATAGAGTTCATGCGATCGAGGCAGCCTTTCATGTCGGTCTTGAGAAGCACGAGCCGAAGGAGACCACCAATGCGCTTCTGGAGCTTGATCGGACGATCTGGAAGGCTCAGCAGGATCTTGAGAACCAGGAGTTCATCTCCCAGGCGAGAGACATTTTGCGGGAGCTGATCGTCCTTTTGGGGGTAAAATTTGAGTCTTCTCCAAGAAACAGAGCTGATTGCATTGCCCCTCTCGTAGAGAAACTGCTCGCACTCAGGGAAGAATTCAGACGAGACAGGCAATGGGCAGAGGCCGATGCCATTCGCGAGACCATACAGCGAGCGAACATAATCGTGGAGGATACCAAAGATGGACCACAATGGCGGTTAGGATCAGAGAAATCGGATCGTGGTTCTAGGGACTAAAGAAAATGATTATCCATTCCCCTATATCTGTTCTCTTTCTGGTCAAAGATGGCGATCCGTCGCTACGCCCGTTTTTGTCATACCTGCAATCCATTCGACACATCCAACTAACCCTCAAACCACAACTCCCCCATGACTTGAGCCATTATGATGTTGTTGTCACCACGGACACGGCTTCTTTCGTGGATGACTGTGATCACCTGAGGGACTTCGTCCACTCCGGTGGCGGGTGGTTGGGGCTGGTTCACCGATCGGACAGGCCATTGCCGCAGGTATTTGGGGCACAGCCTACCCAGGTAGGACCAAGTACCGAGCTACGTGTTTTGTTTCAGAATACCAACCACCCGATGGCGAGGCGCTTGCCTGACGCCATATATGTGAAGGGCCGTTACCAATCCCTTGAGAGATCAGCCGAAGACACAGAGATCATTCTGTACGCTGACTGGCACTATCGGCACAGCCCTGTGCTCGTCAGCCGCTCTTTGGGTGACGGACACGTCGCCTGCACCACCCTGCAGGCCTACGGCGATCCCGCTTTTCAGCAAATTCTTTACCGTTTGTTGCGTCAATCAGCCGGAAAACCTCACGACGATCAAACCCTGGGGGTTGGTCTCTTGGGCTACGCCACATCCGTAGGCCAGGCCCATGGCTTAGGGGTCGAGGCCACGCCTGGTTTGGCCCTCCGTGCTGCCTGCGATCTGAACCATGAACGGCTGAGACAGGCAAAAAAGAATTTTCCCCACATAGAAACGCATGAATCGGCAGACGCGCTTGCAAACGATCCTCACGTTGATGTGGTAATTATTGCCACGCCACCGAATAACCATGCGAAATTGTCTCTCCAATTGATGGCCTCAGGGAAGCACGTGGTTTGCGAGAAGCCTCTGGCATTGAATCAGAAAGAAACAGCCGGCATGGTTGAGATGGCTCAAAAGCAGCAGGTCCATTTGAGTTGCTACCAAAACCGGCGCTGGGACGTAGACTACCTAGCCATCAAACAAGCCCTGGCTGATGGGCTGATTGGTGATCTCTTCTATATGGAGACTTTTGTCGGTGGGTTTCAGCATCCCTGTGGGTACTGGCATTCGGAGGCCACAGTTTCAGGAGGCACCGCATACGATTGGGGGGGCCATTATCTCGACTGGGTGGTGAGCCTGATACCGGACCCGGTAAAAGCGGTTATCTGCACCCGCCAAAACCGTGTTTGGCATGATATCTCCAACGCCGACCAAGAACGGATACTAATACGGTTCGCCGGGGGGCAAGAAGCCGAATTCATGCACTCCGATATCGCCGCCGTGCGCAAGCCGAAGTGGTATTTGCTCGGTACCGAAGGGGCAATTGTCGGTCACTGGGGGGATGTGACAACCTACGAGATCGACCCGGTGCTTTACTTCCATCGGCACGACATCCCTGCCACCGAAATGCCACCCGACCTAACCCTGCACCGCCGGGACCATTCCGGCCAACTCGTCGTCCAAAAACTGGCAGTGCCCAGACGAGAGCACCATCTTTTCTACCATAATCTCGCCGATCACTTACTAACAGGTGAGCCACTCGTCGCCCCGCTCGACGATTCGGTACGGGTGGTGGCGATTTTGGAGACGGCAGCAAGGTCGGCGTCCAAGGGCGGCACCGTGGAGGCGCTGGATGGCTGAGCGGGTCAAATGGGGGGTTTTGGGTAACGCCAATATCGCCCGTGTGTGCCTCATCCCCGCTATTCAGAAATCCCGAAACGGCACGGTTCATGCCCTGGCCACACGTTCTCCCGTGCATGCCAGGCAAGTGGCTACCGAGCATAACATTCCGCACGTGTACGATAGCTATGACGCCCTGTTGGCTGATCCGGAGATTGATGTGGTGTATATACCCCTCCCAAACCATCTCCACCATCCCTGGGCGCTCGGAGCCCTGAAAGCAGGCAAGCACGTCTTGTGCGAAAAACCGCTGGCGTGCAACGCGCGTGAGGCCCAAGAAATGGCAAATGCGGCCGTGGATGCCGGTCTATTATTGATGGAAGCGTTGATGTATCGCTTCCACCCCCGGAGCCAGCGGGTTAAACAGATGGTTACCGATGGCTTCATCGGCACGCCTTGCTTGGTGCGATCTGCTTTTTGCTACCACATGGGAGAAGACCTGTTGACGAGCGGTGACAATGCTCGCTTGAAACCAGAAATGGGGGGCGGCGCACTATTGGATATCGGTTGCTACAGTGCCAGTGTGGCCCGCTGGTTATTGGGTACAGAACCCACGCAGCTGCAAGCTGAGGCAGTCTATCATCCCGGGGGGGTCGATGTTCACTTTGTGGGCCTGCTGCGTTTTCCGGATGCCGGGTTGGCGACGCTTGAAGCCAGCCTTATGTCGGCATTGCAGCAAATGTACACCGTTGTCGGGAGTGAAGGAGCCATCGAATTACCCCATGATGCCTTTATCCCTTGGGAAAAAGACGTTGAATTCACCGTACGCACTAGACACCAGGAGGTGGGACAGGTACACGGCACGGCGGGTGTGGATGAGTACCGGCTCATGGTGGAACATTTCACCGAGGCGGTTCTGGGGAAAACGGGACCGGCTTTTTCGCCGGACGAGAGTGTTCGTAATATGCGGGTGCTGGACGCGCTCGCAGAGGCAGCGCAAACCGGCAAGACAGTTATGTTGTAACGTTCTATCCAGGCAAACTCGCCTTGAACTTAAGGAGAAATTCTATTCTAAATGGTAACTATTAGGAATTGTCGGTGCTTTTTGCAGAAAGATCGAACCACTTCTTGTCTGCAAGGACTACGGAAGTTTCGATCTGACGAGCCGAAATCGACCAATATTTCTCCAGCAACCGGTCCTTGTCTTTTTGGGGAACCATTTTGAAGCCGCGTTTTTCATAAAAACGAATTGCCCATACCGAATTTGCCCAAGTGCCGATTAAGATTGGACGATTGGTTTGTCGGCAAAGCTCGAATAGCAACTCTTGTCCAATACCCTGATTTTGCTTCTCTGGACGTACATAGGCATGCCGGATGAGGGCCACGTCTTGAACATGCTGAATTCCCATTACACCAATCAGCTTGCCATCTTCTTCATATCCCCAAAATACTACACCCTCATCGATTTCATGCTTCAGCTCATCTTTAGACATATAAGGTACTTTCCAACAGTCGTCGGGGATGACACCCTTGTACTTTTCCGCGGCATCGTTGATAATGGAATAGATAATCTCGAAATCCTTATCATTACATTGATAAAACATGGACTTCCCATTAAAGATGCAAATCGATCAAACTTAACCATCATACCATACAAAGTATTCCAAACATCATGCAACGAGGAAAAAAGAGGTACTTTTGACCGCGGTACGGTTAATATCGGGAGGGCTTATCTGGGTAAGTCTGGCCCCTTTGTTCTATAGCGCCATGAGTGCATCAGCCAAATTAGCCGGGGGCCACCTCAGCGTCTGGCAGATCAGCGTGGGCCGGTTTGGCCTTGGTCTATTGGTGGTTCCGGTCATTGTCAAGGCTTGTGGGCTGAGCCTCTGGGGACAACAGCGTTTTCTCCTCACCGTGGGAGGGCTATGCGGTGCGGCGGCATTCCTGCTTTTAGTAGCGGCCTTCCAGAGGATTCCTCTGTCTTTGGCAATGATCCTTTTCTACCTCTATCCGGCCTTCACAGTTCTCCTGTCTCCTTGGGTCACAGGCGAGCCAACCGCCAAAATAGCCTGGCCTTTTGTCTGCGGCGCTTTCATTGGCATCAGCCTGACCCTATGGCCGTATGAAGCTTCCGGGGCCCTGAATCTGGGGCATCTATTTGCCGTAATTGCATCGGTTTTTTCTGCCCTTACGCTTCTCCTGGTCCGACGATTAGCCAGGGAGAACAACATTTACACCCTGTTTTTCTACCTTTGCCTAGCTGGGACGCTTGCCAGCATGGGGCCATTACTGATGCAAGAACTCCCAATTCTCCCCGGACAAACAGCCTCATGGGTTGAGGTTGTCGCAGTGGCCGTTTTTTCAATAGGTGCACAGCTTTCTATCAACCAGGCATTAGTCCGCATTCCAGCGCCAAAGGTAAGCGTTATGATGACAGCCGAAGTGCCTCTTGTCGCGGGCTTTGGGGTGTTTTATCTGGGTGAGCCGCTCGGTTGGCGCCTGATTGTCGGTGCTTTGCTCATCTTCGGCTGTGGGATCGGTCTCAACCTCCTGCCAACCAGATCAACCCCAGATTGACCAGCATCGTCGGTCCTCATCTATAAGGAACATATCCTGCTTGTGGTCTAGAGATACCAATCAACGGTCAGTCTCTTTCGGCTCAGGATACCTTGCGGTTTCGTAAGGATGGTTACGCCCAAAATGATTCCAACGAATAACATCCGTATGAATCCGATTCTCGTTGCTATGGCCGCCGGAACAAAATCCGTCAGGAAGTCACTGCCTACCCAAATAGCCCAGACCAGAAAAGCGCCAACAATCACCCCTCTGTTGTTCCCAGTTCCTCCCACCATGACCATCAGCCAGACGATAAAGGTAGACATAAGGGGGTTGAAAACCTGCGGACTGACAAAACCTGTGTAATGGACATAGGTAGCGCCAGCGACCCCCATGACCATGGATCCGAAAACGAAAGACTGCATCTTGTATTTCCAACAGTCTTTACCGGACATGGAGGTAAGATCCTCGTCTTCACTGATCCCTCTAAGGACGCGCCCCCACGGAGACCTTACGACCTTCCCTATGGCCAGATAGATCAGTATCAGCAACCCGGCCGCGATAATCAGGTACAAGTAGCCGTAGTGCCTCGGATTCACCATCTCAAAAAAGGGTCTCGGGATGCCACGGATTCCCCAGACTCCGTTGGTGAGCCAGGATTCATTCCTGACCACCAGCAACAGGGTTTCGTGAATCGCCAGGAGGGCGATGGCAAAAGGACCACCTCGAAGTCTGAGAGCGGGAAACCCGATAAGGAAGGCAAGGACACCGCACACAAGCGCTGCGCCAATGACGCCGATCAGGACCGGCAGTCCAAAACCGCCGAGATGCTCGGTTGTGGCAGGACACGTCAGGATCGCTGAAGTGTAAGCTCCCAACATGTAGAAAGCCCCAATGCCAAAATTCATCAGCCCGGTAAATCCCCACTGAAGGTTCAGGGCTAGAGCTGCCATGGCGTAAATGCTGCCCATGATCAAAAAGGACACAAAATAACTGATCATGTTTCAGGGTTCCCTTTTGCCAAATATTCCATGAGGTTTCAGCAATAGGATGGCCACCACCAGCACGAATGCAACGGCTGGCTTATACACGGACATATCCGCTTCAATTTGCATGGAGTTGAACGTATTCTGTATCAGTCCTGTAATCATCTCTTCGGAGATACCGATCACCATTCCGCCAATCATAGCCCCCCAGAAGCTCCCCACCGCTCCCATGATGACGGCTACGAAGAGGGGTATGAGAAAGTGCCAACCCATAATCGGGCGGAGTTGAACCTGGATCCCGTAGAGCGTCCCTGCTACCGTGATTAAGGCTCCGGCAATGACCCAGGTCCACATGATCACCTTGTTCGTCTCTACGCCCGATGCCTTCGCTAAGACTGAATTGTCTGAAAAGGCTCGCATGGCCTTGCCCATCTTGGTTCTCTTAAGAAACATATAGACCAAAGCCACAAGCACCAGAGCGCAGATGACAACAAAGAGTTCGTCAGGCTTGACCCGGATGCCGAGGGGCAGTCTTCGACTGATCTGTATAGCCGGACTGTAGTATCGAACCTCTGGGCCCCAGAAAATGTTGATTATCGCCCGAAGGATAAACGCAAGGCCGAGTGAGGCGAGGGACATAAACAGGGGCGTCACACCGATATCTCTTAGAGGCTTGAAGAAGAGTCGATCCATCAACAGGACGACCACCACCATAATAACAACAGACAGGAGTGTGGCAAGTACCAGCCCCCACCCAAACGAGAGTCCTGCAATCGTTCCCGAGTTGCCAAATAGGCCGAGGAACAAAAGGGTGACAAAAGCTCCCAGGGTAAACAGATCTCCGTATGCAAAATTGAAGAAATTGAGAATCGATGAGATCAGGGTGAGCCCTATCGCCCCTAAGGCAATGATGCTTCCATAGATGATTCCGCTTACGAGTAGATCAGCCATTCTTTTCTGGACGTCATCAAGATGAAGGAGGGGAGCCCCCAAAATAGAGGTCCCGCACCTCCCGATTGCCAAGAAGGTTCTCTGTAGAATCCGAGTATTTGATCTCTCCAGCCGACAGAAGATAGCCTCGTTGGCAGAGCTTTAAGGCATCAATAGTTTGTGTTACCAAAAGGACCGCTCTCTTCAACCGGTCGGAGACCTCTTTGATCCTTCCCAACATGATCTGAACCAGATTGGGAGCGAGCCCAGCCGTGGGTTCATCCAGAAGTAAGAGATCGGGACGGAGCATCAAACCTCTGGCAACAGCCAACATCTGTCGCTGGCCGCCAGACAGGCTTCCCGCCGGTTGTCTCATTCTCTCTCGCAGGGCAGGAAAAATAGCCGACACCTCAGCAAACCGGTCCTTGAGATCTCCTTCGACAAGGTATGCACCCATTTCAAGGTTTTCTGCAACCGTCATCGAAGGAAAGATGTTCTCCTCTTGGGGTACCCATCCCAGCCCCATCCGGACCACATGCTCCGGCTCCATTCCCACAATAGGGTGATCTTTGAATGTGATATCCCCGGTCTTGGGTCTGATCATTCCGACAATCGCCCGAAGCAGAGTCGTTTTACCCGCACCGTTCGGTCCAATAATGGCGACCACTTCTCCGTGATCCACCTCCATAGACACATTGAACAGGACGTCTTGGAGACCGTAACCCGCTGTTATTTTTTTGATTGTGAGAAGGCTCATTGCACAGGGAACGATGCGTCGGATTCTCCCAGGTAGGCCTGAATGACTCTCTTGTCAGAACGAATCTGATCAGGTGGGCCTTCTGTCAGCTTCCTCCCGTCTGTCATGACAACAATTGGATCACAGAGGTTCATGATCACGTTCATGTCGTGTTCGACCACGAACAGTGTGAGGCCCTTCTCCTGGGAGAGTTTCTTGATATAGTCCATCACCTTTTGTTGCAGAAAGGGAGGCACTCCCGATCCGGGTTCATCAAGCAAAACCATGTCCAGATCGACCATCATCATCCGCCCGAGCTCTAACAACTTCTTTTCACCTCCAGGCAGGTACTTGGCCGGCATGTCCCTTTTGGCTTCCATCTCAAGGAACTCGAGTACTTCGAGTGCTTTCTGGACGTTCTCTTTTTCCTGCGCTCTGATGGCTTTGCTCATGAACCAAGCACTCCAGAGTTTCTCACCGACTTGGCCTTTGGGTATCAAAAGAAGGTTCTCTAGAACCGTCATTTCTTTGTATTCCCTCGTGATCTGGAAGGTTCGGAAAAGACCTCTGCCAAAAACCTGAAATGGCTGCAAGCCTGTGATATCTTCTTCCTTAAAAAAGATGCGGCCCAAGTTCGGCTTATGGAATCCGGTGACCACGTTAAAAAGGGTCGTTTTGCCTGCGCCATTGGGACCGATGAGACCCGTGATGGTTCCCTCTCTTACCTCAAGGGAGCAGTTATCAATTGCCTGCACTCCACCGAAACGCTTGCTCAGGTTTTCAACTCTCAGCATCTTATTTTAGTGAGTATTTGAATCGGACGAGGACCTGGAAGGACGACAGCCAGAACCTGTCTGCCCTTCCAGGTTTCCTTTTGGATTCTTAATCCGGAATGACGGATCTGACGGGAACAATCGCCCTGTTTTCAATCTTCCAGATCAGGATGGGTGTAATGGTGTCACCGTGTTCGTCAAAGTCGATGGAACCGGCTGCCCCCTCATAGTCGATGGCTTTGCCCTGATCCAGGAGTGCAAACGCCCGCTTGAACCCCTCTACTCCGGCCGAAACCTTCTCTCCCGGTGGGTTTGCCACTCCTCTGAGATTGTCTCGGATCGCCTTCCCAGGGTCCGCCTTGATGGCTTCCTTCCCGGCGGCATGAATGGCCAGTGCAATGACCGCTAAACCATCATAGGCGTTCTCGCTGTATGCCGTAGACGGGTTACCTCCATAAACCCTGTTGAACTCCTCCAAATACGTTTTGTAAGAGGCAGTCTCCGCCGCACCAGGACCGGTCCCGTGCATACCTTCGAGATAGTCTCCCCCAACAGAATCAATAATCTGCTGCGACTGCATACCATCAGGAAAGAGGAACTGACTGAACAGGCCTTCGGACAGCGCCTGCCTGATGATCACCGTCCCGCTTTCCGGATAACCGATCAGAATCAACACATCGGGGTTGCCTTTGGCCAGTTCTTTAAGCTGCATTTTGTAGGAAACCTTACCCGGATCGTAGGAGGCCTGCTCGAGAACTTTCCCTCCGCTCTTCTCGAACCACTCTTTGGTCGATTCGGCAAGACCGCCACCGTATGGGTCATTGATATACAGGATCGCTGCTGTCTTGTAACCCTTCTCCCAGGCGAATTTTCCCAATACTTTTCCCTGAATGGCATCCGACGCTGTTGTTCGAAACGTAAAATCATCGTCATCCAGAGTCGTGACCCATGTCGGTGTATTGGATGGGGAGATGATGACCACATGGTTCGGGGACGTGACAGGCGTCGCCACGTCGGACCTGATCATCGGCCCGACAATGGCCGGTACCTTGTCCACGTTGACCAGTTTTTCAGCGCCGTCTCTCAGTGCCGTTGGGTCGGTCTGAGAATCCCTGAACACCACTTTCAGCTTCATGTTCAATGGACCCCCTGCCTCGTTGATGTGTCTCACTGCGAGATTGACCCCCTGTTGAACGCACTTGCCATAGGGTGCAAGGTCACCGCTCATCGGTAGAAGGCTTCCGATCGTAGTTTGCTCCTGGCAGTAAGCCGCAGGACCCATAAGAGACAAACTCAAAAACATCGCCATGACTCCGAGAGAGCAGGTTCTGAAAACCCCTGTCCAAGAAATTCTCCCAGACATGATTCACCCTCCTTTCTATGGTTTTGTCCCGCCGCCTGCCCTTCCCCCCGGAAAGACCCCAGCGGGCATTTGAACGTGTCGAGTATAGAGGAAAGCTGAAAGTGTGTCAAGCGAAAAACCGCGAGAGGAGTTGCCCCCAAGAATTCACAGTTCAAACAATCATAAGTCGAGATGGATACCTGCCAGCTTGTTGTAGCGCCGATATAGAGACCGCCGGATTTGAGTCGGAGGATATAAAAACATGCAGACATAGACCAGTTCAGTCGAGGTGGTTTGAAGAGATAGTATCGGTTTGCCATTTCTTGGTCTTCGTGCCCGATTTCTTCTTGGCCGCACCCTTCTTGATCATGAGATTCCCTCCAGGCGATTCCGGACGGCCTCGCGGACCTTCTGCGCGAGTTCGACCGCCTCCCGGGCCTCGCCAGGTGTTGCATCGGGACGGTCCCCTGGATATCGCAATTCGACGCCGTAAGGTGTAAGGACGATTACGTTGCGCAAGGCCACGGCAAGGCTATCATCGACGGCCTCGACGAGGTCCAGAAGCTCCTGAAGGTCGTGTGTCTTTGAGAAGGCGACCTGGTGCCAGGTTAAGAAGGCCTTCAGATATTTCTCGGCGGCCTGCTGGCAATGAAATGCGATAGCGTTTCGGAAAGCCACGCCCTCGGAAAGCAGGTGTTCGGCCAAGCCCATGTCGGAGTCCGCTTTGCGGAGCCACTCGGCCAGTACCTTGCGTTTGACCTCCTCAGGCGGCTTCATAGATCACCCTCCCGTACTTGCTGGCCGGATACGCGATGCCACCGATGACGCTCTTGCTCTCCTCGAACCACTGCGTAGAGATCAGAATGATGTCGAAAGGATAACCCATGCCTCTTAGTGCCCGGCGGATACGGACGTACTCCGTTTGTCTATCGCCGGGGTCCGGTTCAACAACGACAAGATCGATGTCGCTGTCACGGGTCATTTGACCAGCGGCCGCAGAGCCGAATAGGATAATCTTGTCCGGCTTGGCGACGGTCAGGATGCGCCGGACGATCTCCTGGATCAAGGATTCGTCAATCCCCACGGCCTCCTCCATGACCGGGCAAAAGGATTACGTGCGGGAGCTTTTGATTCAAGCCTTATCATAACCGTTGTCTTTTCGGCAGTCAATCCTAAGCCTTCATCGGGTTTTGCGATGTCAGTCAAAGCCAGACAGGACGATTTGTTACGTCGGGTCAGACAACTGAACCCTGCGAGCATAAACAATCAGTGGGCAAGTGAAAGGGGCACCCACATTACTGGAGTGCCCCCAAACGTATCAAAATGGCTCCCCGGGCAGGACTCGAACCTGCAACCGAATGGTTAACACGAACCTTCCCTCAATCCCGCAGGCGTAGGCAGGCCAATGACCTGAATAGTTTACAAAATCAGAAGAGTCAGGGCAGATTTTCAGAATATGCAGAGAAATACTTGACTATACTTGGCTGCGAACAGCAGAGTGCTCCTGTGGAAAACAAGAGTCTTGGTCAAGTTCCTTGAGCTGACCTTTGGGAAATGGAGCGACAGACTGAACTCGGCCACACGGTCAATTAAGAAGGTGGGTGAGTTGAAGAGGACCGGCATTACAGATACGGCTCAAGCCATTCCCTCCTTGGAGCGGAACTTTGTCCAGGCCCGTAATCGTCAAGATTAAGCGCTATTCAGATTCACATAGGTTCTATGTATAATATACAAAATAAGTATACGGTGGTTGGCGAATCAATGGTAGACCTTATCCTTTTCAATGCTAATGTCATCTCGATGAATCGAAAAAGGCTGACTAGACGACTGGTCGCTATCCGAGACGGAAAGATATTGGCTGTCACCGCAAATGACACCCTGAAAGAGCTCAGAAGCAGAAAAACAAAAGTGATTGACTGCATTGGTAAGACACTATTACCTGGTTTCATTGATGCCCATTTGCATCTCCATGCTTTCGCTGAGAGCTTTGTGACCCTTAACTTTGACCGCTGGAACAATCTCCACTCCATTTCCGACATCCAGGCGAGAATCAGGGAATCAACCCAAGGGCTCCCACCCGGTACGTGGATAAGGGGCAGGGGATATCATGAGTTCTATTTTTCTGAGAAACGTCACCCCACCCGTTGGGATCTTGACGAGGCGGCACCCAATCACCCAATAAGGCTAACCCATCGCTCTGGACGGGCGCATGTGTTGAACACCCTGGCGTTGGAACTTGCTAGCATCACTAAGGAAACACCTGACCCGCCGGGAGGCATCATCGACAGGGACCTACGGACCGGACAGCCAACTGGATTGCTCTACGGGATGGGTGATTTCCTATCGAAAGTGGTACCCCCTTTGGACGATGCCCGATTGGAGCATTGCCTGAAGTTGGCAGATCGGGAACTGCTTTCTCTCGGAATAACATCGATCCAGGATGCGTCATCCCACAACGGTATTAGACAATGGGAGATGTTCCGTGGATGGAAAGAGCGAGGCCTCCTAAGGCCACGAGTAAGCATGATGCTTGGGGTGGAATGTTTCATGAAGCATCGAGGACATGACTTTTCCACCCACGTTGGTGGAACCCAACTCAGGCCAGGGGGAGTGAAGATAGTCCTAGATCGAAGCACAGGCCGGCTCAATCCAACCCAACAAGAATTAAACAAGATCGTCCTTCGAGTTCACCAGTCCGGCTTGCAGGCGGTAATTCATGCGGTTGAGGAAACATCAATCGAGGCCGCTTGCTCTGCCCTCGAGTTCGCACTGCGCGAAAATCCCGCAGCCCATCATAGGCATCGGGTCGAACACTGTTCTGTGTGTCCTCCAGCTCTCGCAAAACGCCTGGCTTCTCTTGGCGCAACGGTCGTCACTCAACCCCCGTTCATTTATTACAATGGTGATCGATATCTCAGGACTGTTTCGAGTGCTGAGTTGAAACATCTATATCCTATAGCAACTCTGATGAAAAACGGTATCAAAGTCGCCGGCAGTTCAGATTGTCCCATAGCACCGGCCAATCCATTGATTGGAATCTATTCCGCTATTTCTCGAACGACCCAGACGGGTCAGACTGTTTTGTCTGAAGAGAGAATACCCCCTTTGGACGCGCTACTGATGTACACAGATTATGCAGCAAGGGCCAATTTCGAAGAAAGAATGAAAGGCTCAGTCATACCGGGTAAGCTGGCTGACCTGATTGTCGTAGATGGTGATCCGACTACACTTCCACCCAATGAGACAAAAGACATCAGTGTTGAAATGACAATTCTCAATGGAGAAATAGCATGGGATGCGATGGCCTAACCGACGATCCCTGTCTCGACGTATGAGGCTAGCAGGCTTTCTTTCATGCCTAGCAAATCCACGTAGACATATCGATTATCCTCACCCAGTAGTGGCGCAGCTCTTCTGCTGGGCGTCGTACCGTCGGTCAATTTGATAGGAGAGGCGTCTGAAACGGTGTCGCCTAGAACTGGATGTTTCGATTTGACAAAATATTCCCTTGCCTTCACTTGAGGATCGCCCGCTAGATCTTCGGCGTTCTGAACCACACCCGCCGGTACACCTGCTCCTTGAAGTCGAGGTACGAGTTCTTCAGCTTTCTGTTTGACTGTGAATTGCTCAAGCAACTCGTTCAGTGCCTCGGAGTTTTGCCTCCGTTTAGACAAAGTAGAAAACCTCTCTTCTTGAGTCCACTCAGGATACCCCATGACCTTAGAAAGGGCTTGCCATTCCGTCTCATTAAAAACAGCAATAACGCACCACCTGTCT